>ENA-UOXB01000247-UOXB01000247.1-bioreactor-metagenome-genome-assembly--contig:-NODE-247-length-51437-cov-12.870733_pt1 | contig 51437 bp, 39 predicted proteins | sample MGYA00238158_ERZ761615 | MGnify/ENA primary metagenome ERZ761615 (study PRJEB28904, sample SAMN06267902) | bioreactor metagenome | isolation source: Joint BioEnergy Institute, California, USA...
GGGGGGGGGGGGGGGGGGGGGGGGGGGGGGGGGGGGGGGGGGGGGGGGGGGGGAGGGGGGGGGGGGGGGGGGGGGGGCTTTCTCTGCGTTGTCTGCCTGTTCCCCTGAGAAGGGAAGAAGAGGGAAGAAGAGGGGAAAGGGGTGGAATGATAGGAGAAAGATACTCGATTTAAGGTTCTTGTGCGGTTAGAAGGGTTTTCTTCTCTCCGCGTCAGATATAGCAAACCGTGATATCGATCGAGATCACAAAGAGACTGAAGAAAGTATGTCTGCTCCCAATAGCTGGTTTGCCCCGAAAGAATCTAAGATCTCCCTGTAAAAAAAGAGTCACAGAGTCCACTTGAAGACGGGTTATTCCAAGATGGAGATGTACGGAGAGAATGAAGAAGAAGAAGAAGAAGAAGCAACTCCATGTCCCCCAGCCATGGGACTTAAATCCCGGACTTTCAGAGCCTTACAGTGCCCATTCACTGTCCAGGCAGGCAGAATCCCAGGGCTGTTTGTCAGGATGAGCCGTGATGAGGTTGTGAATGACGCCGGCAGAGGCAGGCAGGGCGCTTGTACACAAAGCAGTTGAGTGAATATGTCCTAAAATGGAAATTCTGATACTTACCAGAAGACAAAGAAATTATACAAGACTTTGTACTTTCCTCAAGCGCAGCCACGAAGTATCAATCGCTCAGAAGGAACCAAACGCTTGACAGCCTCACTGGGTGTTTCGATAATCTTGGTCACATCCCCCAGTTCAAGGCGCAGAGTCATCTGCGTAACAGGGCATACAGCAGCTATAAATGCACGCGATTGGGCATCCTGCTTGCAGAGTCATTCTTGCAACCAGAAAGCCCCAGGGCAGTTGGCAGCAAAAGTGGCTGAATATAGGCCGAAAGCAAACAACATAGTGGAATGAGCCAAACTGTGACACACTGGGCTGAAGGCCCCATCATCAAAAAAGCAACGGTTTTGGTCGATCAAACGTAGATAGAGAGCGATCCTCATGTCTGACCGGGAAGCTATGTTAACAGAGCCTTTATGTGTCGGATATCGTCACGCTAGATCTGACAATGCTGTTGGATGAATCGGAAAGCTAGGTACTGTAGGTTATACAGCTACCCGGGCTGCTGAATAGAGTTGCCCCACTTCCCAGATGTCATGTCCCAAATGTGAAATAGCAGATAATTGGGTTGCCACAATCATCATGCCAGGTACCAGCTCTGGAGAGCAGTTGGGAACATGACACCCGCAGGTATATTCTTCCTGCTTCAACACGGCGAGGAGAAATCGGAACGTGGGACGATGCTTCATTCGGAAAGAAATGCCCTCGTAAACGCGATATTGATAGAGGAAAGAGCTTCTTTTCGGTGGCTATCGTTCGGACCGCTCATTCGACAACCCATGGATAAACCTTGCAATTCAGTTAGTCATGTAGGTATGAAGACATCTAAAAGAAGATGCGTTGTCATCAATGACGGCTATCTGAATCAATATGTTTGGAATGTTACAATGTCCGGATAGATAGCTCAGCGGGGTTCTCTGAGTGACATAAAACTGGTATGTCGGGCAGGGCTGGGCGGGATCTCAAAAGCACCCTAGCATTAGATTTCCCCTCCCGCTCAACAGAGAGATTGTTGGGCAATGACTAGGGATCTCTGCTAGATCTCGTCCCACATCAATAATCACGCGAAGCCTATCCTGCAATTCATCTTGACATTTTCGATTCCGCAGTCCAAGATTCAATGCGGGCATGTGACTGATAGTATTGGATTGCTATGCTCAGACCAGACGTACTATAATGGACATGGGATATCATTTCCGCTCTAGACACTAAAAGGGTACAAGAATGAGGATTATAAGTTGTAGTTCACTCCACACAGAAAAAGCAGATAGATACATCAAGATCAAACAATAGATGCCGTACCGGGAGCAAAAGAAACACGAGTTATTATCATCCTATATTAATCATATTTTACTGACATGATTAAAATACTTGGAATGCTGCCCATACATACAGAAACAAGACGCCTTAAATGGAGCAGGCCAATACACTCCAAGGATAGGGAGCTATGCAGGGTATTATGACAACGAACGACAATCACATGCCGATAGGCAATGCTCAGGATCCGTCCAAGAAAGGAGAGGTGACAAAAAATGAGATTACATAGTAACCAAAACGACCACGGCGACCAGGACTGCGAACAAAGAGCCCTTCAGCACACGTTCACTCTGGGAAGAAGCACCGTTCTGGCCACTCGAGTCCTGAGTAAAGCCAGTCGTCTGAGAGCCGGATCCAGAGCTAGTAGCGGAGCCTCGCTGGGCGTCGCTGCCAACGCCGCCCTTGATACCAGGGACGGTGTCGTCACCGACGGTCGGGGTAGCAGTTCCCGAAGGGTAGTCAGCAGACATGTTGGTACCCGTGGCAAGGAACGACTTGAGGACTGTAGGTTTGTTGGTGATCTCGACGGTGTTGTTGGTGGCCGCGTAGTCTGTGTAGATGTACGACTTGTTGCCCTGGATGTTGGCGCCGGCTGGCGGGTCATAGCACTCCATGGTGATATCTCCAAACGTGGCGTAGTAGTAACCGTGCTCCTTGATATCTTCACTATCCCAGTCAACAAGACCACCCGCCCACTCGATCGTGCCCTCGCCGTTGCTAGGGAGACCCGCGGGCCAAATCGAGAGTTGAACCCGGGACGGCGTCTGGGGGAATTCGAAACGGTTCGAGGTCTCATTCCACGTCTCGGACTTGTTCTTTACTCTCACCACCTCGCCGTCAATGGACCAAGTGATCGAGTCAGGCTTCCAGTCGATCTCGTATGTGTGCCAGTTCTCGAAAGTGTCGGAGACAGGAGCTTTGTCACCATTGTTGTCTAAGTACAAGTCAGTATCTCGCATCTCATCCAGATCTTGATTTCCCAAGACTTACAGTTGAGGATGCCCTGGAAGTAGTAGTTGGTCTGAGCGTTCCCCAGGTCGGAGCCGACGAATTCATAGTCGATCTCGTCCTTGACGTCCGAAAGAAGAATGAATGCGGTCACCACGCCCTTGCCACGGCTCGTCTTCAGCTTGGCAGAGACCTTGCCATACCACATGTAGTGGTTGTTGGCCAACAGAGTGCCGACGGTCTTGGGCGCCATCGTCAGGAGCAGCGAGCCATCATGCGTCAGAGGCTGACCGCTCGAGACCCAGTCAGCCTTGCTGGCATCGCCCAGGTACTTGGTGTTGGGCTGAACGTTGTCGAGGTTGTCCCAGGTGTAGTGCTTGCTCTCGCAGATGGGGTTCGGGACGCAGGAGTCGAGCGAGTGCGAGGAAAGGGGGTCACATCCACCCAGACAGTAAGCGCCCGTCCCGCATTCTCCGTATTCTAGATTCACACGTTGCCATTAGGATCCGCACGGGATAGCGACCAGCACCAGCAATCGGCATGCAACTTACGGGAACAGCAAGGCCTATCCGCCGGACACTTCTTGCTGGGACTGCACTCGCCGGCGTTCTGGGAGAGGACAGCAGAGGCGGACAGAGCCGCCAGCAACACAGAGGTGACGAAACGGACCATTTTCACCAGGGGACGTTGATTAAGTGCATATATATATAACACCGGCAGAAAGCGAGAGAATAGACGGGACCCAACGATCCCGACGAAGCACGCAGACTTCAACGAAGGACAGCGGCAGGGACAACGAGGGAAGACCGTCGCCGGTCGGGCAGGCCGCGGAGAAGGGAGATAGCGAGCGTGGTGTGCGTTCCTCGAGGACAGGAGGATGCAGCGACTTGAGAGCTGGAGGAGGAGGAGGACGAGGCAAAAGGAGAGGGGGAGGCCGGCCCAGAAGTAACCGCCTGTGTGTGGAGTTTTGGCCCCTCAGCGCCCCGGCCTCCATTGGGCCTGGCGCGCTTCCCCGGGAAGGGCGGAAGCCCGACTATCGTCACTATCGGGACTATCGCCCCGGCTAGCCGCGTTGGGGCGCCGTGCGGGCGATCAGGCGGATCAGGTGCTCGCCGCGCTCGACGATCTGAAACTAGCCCCGAGACATTCTGCTTATCGCGCTGTCGTCTGCCATGCTCCAGATGATCACGAAGTAGTCTCCGCTGAGCGCAGAAGAAAGCGATGTTACAGTGTCACTCTGCACCACACACACCCGTGGCGAAGGGACGCACACGCGGAGGCGGTACAGCGACCCGAGAGCTCCATTGGACGTCGACGTGTGTCCCGTCGTAACCGGTAGGACCCTGGCCCAAGATCAGGGCTGCGCTGGCGTTCTATTCTTAGAGGGGCGTGAGCATCCAGGATTTCGATGCTATTCTCCAACGGGATGCACGGCGCCGTGCGCTTCAAGTCATCTTGCCTCCCCTGATGCATCCCAGCACCCACGCGCTCGGAGAAAGACTTTCAGCACATCGAATAAGTATTCTTGTTCTTGAAACCCCGTAGTCAAGTGGCTGCAGAACCTCCGTTTTCCTCTGCTGCACCATACACAGCTCTGGAGTGGTCGTTCTCCATCCGGCCGCCCTTCCCCCGTTTCTATATACTATATACGTACACACATGCCTATATAAAGCCATATCGACTGTCATGAGCCTCATCAGTGGGCAGGTTGGATGACAACCCATGGAATAACGACAGCTGGCAGCCGATCAAAATTGTACATGCTGCCTCTCCCGGTAGCGCTCTTCACAGCGTTCCCTATCTATCGTAGAATATTCGAGGCATATATGCTGGCCGTACCACTGACTACGCAGTACGATGTCCAATATGCATAACGGTGGCGGTGAGCGCAGCAGTCTTCGTCGTATCTGCAATGGCTACAGGCAAAACAACATAAGATTAAACATTGCATGGAGGCCATGATAAACTTTACCATACAGGCTTGCAGTGAAATCAACATGTAAGAGACAGGAGGGATGGGGGCACTGGCTTTTCCAACATGACGGCGATCAGTATGCAAGGGGGTACGCTGTCCTCCTTGCTCCAGATTTCGCCATGGACATGGAGCTGCTGCAGGATCGCAGTTTCCCACGTGGGATCTGCGATCTCTCTCTCCATCCCTTGCGTCAAGATGACTGTTGTGTGGAGACGCCTGACACGCTGTCATGAACGGTGGAACTGCACAGATCCACACTCTCACTGTGGCTTCTCTCTCTCGCAGTTTGCGGTCCCACATCATTCCTTCAGTCGATAAAAATAAAAATACCATTCTCATTGGGGAAAACAAACATCAGACCTCGTACTCGCTGGTCGGTGTCGCATCTGGCATGCTTTCGGCTTCACGCGTCCTGTTCCGACTTCCAGACACAAAGCCTCGAAGCGGCACACGAGCTCGCCAACGTTGAAAACAGCCACCACGAGGCGACAACGCATCTAAGCTCCAGCCGGTCCCATCTACGATGATGTCAAACACAACTGCCTTTCACAAGGGTCAAAAGAGTACGAGACTCGAACGTCCTTGTACACCTTACGGGTGTTTTTCCATTCATTGAAGGTCTCGAGGACCTGACGTGCAACCGTCGTGCTGCTGAAGACAGCAGTGGCTAGGGAAGCTTATCATCAGTTTTATGTTCCGTCCCGGCTCTGCTCGTGAAGGAAGACGATGGAAGGATTCGGGACGCTTACCGTTCCCACTGTTAAAGACCCAGGTGAGCTCGATATTACGCGCACCTGCGATGGACGTGATATGCTGTCTCCACTTCTCCGTGGTGAGATCTTTTGAGAACAACCTCGCCCTCACAAATGTGAGGCGTCGCCGCTCCTTGATGGGAAGCTCCATCCTCAGGTGGTTCTCGTCCCACTCGAATTCGTCGCCAAGCACCAGTCTGTAGTGGTTGGGAAAGCGTGCGGTGTTTCTGTCCCTATTTAAACCCCAAAAGTATTTCGCTTGTGCTGCATGATGGAACACGACCGTGGCTTTCTGGCTTGACTCGATGATGATATCCTGCAGGGGACCCTCGTGGATGCGCTTCGTGATGAACCGAATGAAGTTCGCAGCGTTATTAAAAACCGGTCCATGGATGTGGACGACTCCCGCTTTGCCGCCACTTATGAATCTGTTCTCTTCAATGGCCTGCTCAGCTCCGATGGAGGCTGGCGGATTCGGAATGTACGCATCCTGAACCATGCTCTTGTCCGGCATAGGGACCGGAAGAGCCCGCCGGGTCTTCAAAATCATATGTTTGCTATCCTTGCTAGGAGCCCCCGGAGCAGTTGATGCTGGAGCATCGACTTGGACCAAGTTAGCACTGGATTGTTCTCCAGGCAGCAGCTGCTGGGGCTCCAGCTCTAGCTGTTGCAGTTTATTGTTTTCAGCTTCCGCCTCGGCCTTTAATATGTCTGATAGGTTTTCCCCATCCCAATGCCCATGCCCACGGGCATGGAATTCTGAAATTCTTTCACTGTCGTCCTGGGACCAGAACTCCGGAGGCTGCTATTGTTAGAATCCCATTTGATCTTCTCACTACTCCTCCGACGACTAACTTGATCTCATCAACTTACATTATAATCCATGATGTACGCGCCATCTGGGAGTTCCCTGATTGCATCGCAGAACATACGGTGAAGCTCGAGGCCGAGCCTCCCTATTTCATTTGCTGTTTCAGCTTGCTTGTATTTTTCAAGCTGCTTGAATCAGTGGAGGAATTCAGAAGATAATGCATGGTTGACATGTTCAACAGTCTGGCCCACTCACATGGCTTTTGATGTAGTGGAGGTGATACAACACCTCGTTCATGGCGCTGTCGACCATGTAAAGCATCTTGGACAGTCTGGTGAGAGTCCTGGTATGATATGTTGATCCGGAGCAACAGTGGAATTTATGTCTGCGCTCAAACACAGCAAGAAGGGGTGAACCCCAATCGTGGCAGATACCACTGAGCATAAGCAGACGTGTCTCAGATGCCGAATCTCACAGAACAGGACTGGCACACAAGAACTTGTTCATAATGCCGCTATGCTCCTGGTATGTCTCTGTCCTGAGCTATAGACTGCCGGTCCACATGTGAAACACAAAAACACGAGACTGCTTGGACAGGACAAGACAAAGGCTGGAGGATGATGAGATGGAAAAAAAATGAGACAGAAGGATGCTCAGGAACGTGTTTAACCACGACAGACAACACGGAAGCGGCTCATGCATGTGGCTGCTCTGAGTCAGAATCGCGGCTGTGCCCCTAGAAGTTGTCAAGCATGCCTTGGAACTCCCTCCAAGTGCCGTGACCCTGAAGCGTCTGTTAGGAGTTCCCGTGATCTATCCATATTTTTCCATTCCAGTGATTGAGAAGTTCGGCAGAACTGAATTCTGGAAGAGATAGAATAGTGATGCTTTTGACAGTGTTGAGACTCTATTCTCTGATGCTGTATAACAAAGGTTGCTTTGCTTTGAAGATGTTACATTGAACGGATTACAAGACGCCAGACGCCGTGAACACAAGATTATCTATTCTATCGCTTCAATAAGGAATCCACTGCCAAACAGGGACATGGGACTCATCTCACTAACAAGGCACGATCGAGGGAGCTGGAAGCACATAAAAGTGACGATGACCATCTTCACCAATGCTCAGTCATCGCCATTAATCGACCTCAAAGAGAACCTCCTCATTAGCTCCGCAGTCATTGCCTTTCTCGTGTCCTTCGTCCTCGAAACCGCATCCTTATTCTCTTGCCCCCTTCGAAGCAGATACTCTGTACACTCACCCACAGTACCCCAGACGAGGTATTTACAAACCCTCGGGGAGTCCCTGTCTGTTACCTTATTTGCTAACACCTCTTTCGACTCTTGGACCAGTTCGCAGCTAATGTCATCTGCCATGCCTTGCAGCTGGGCATACGCCATCTCAATCAAGGGTTGCCCGGTCCGAACCTGCCAGTTGCGAATAGCCTGTGCCTTCTTGACAGAATCGCGATTGTGGGAAGCAAGAACAAGGTCCACCTGGGGGAATGGCGGGATATCCTGAGGCGCAGAAGAAGCTGGTGACTGGGGATGCGGCTTAAGAACGTCTCCGTATTTTCTTGTGATCAGCGACTCTGCAATGCCGTCGTACATTCTGTCTGTCTCGTCCTTGGACCCGCAGATGAGGTGCCTTGGGTCACTGCCCAGATAAGCACCGCGGACAAGCTTTACTCCCAAGACGAAGCCCTCAGCTTGGGCAGCAGCAAGATGGCGCGCTAATGTTGCCGGGGTCGAGAGAAGGTATGCTTGGTAAGTCCCGTACACCAACGCTCGTGGCTGTCCTCCCATCGTGAAGCTGCGGTTGTATCTGCGCTGAAAGTCTAGCGTCCATCGATCGATTGTGTGCTGCACAGCCTGCTGCTCAGCGTCGAAGAACAATCTCACGCTCCGGCTCTTTGCTTTCTCGCAAATTTCAACGATAGCTTTTTCGAGCTCGGGAGAAGGTGGCAGGCCACGAAGCAAATGCTCGAGAGCCTGTTTACCGGCGCCAGTGAATTTCAAAGCCACAAAATCGCCGGCTTCCGCTAATTCGACAGTCTTCATAGTCCCGTCCATCCAAATGCGAATTTCCTCTGAATTCCTCCTTTGGCTCAAATCCTCTGCCTCTCCGGACGTTTGCATCCCAACAGAGTTCGTCTCGTCTTCGCCCATCACAACTTCCTTGGCATAGCCGAGGACAACACCAGAATATCCCATGCGCTTCAGGTTCTGTATGGATTGACTGACTTCAGCCGGAGTCTCACCGGCGCAGAACTGTGCATAGACAGTCTTCGCCAACACATACTTGAGTAGCCGGTTTCGATCCGGATCTAGAAACGCTGACTTTGAATGAGCCAGCAAAGCCAATAGTGCCATGGCTGGACGAAGCAAGACGGGAGTAGAGGAAACAGTCGTGACAAAGAATGATCGGATAACCGAGCTGAGAGGTAAGATTGAAAGCGACGTGCCCTGGTTGTTCTTCTCCGAAGGAGCGGCCGTCTTCGCTTCAAGGTATGATCTCCTCGAGACGGATGTAGGTGGCCTAGGTGCTGAAGATGGTGACAAGTGTGTCTTTGCATCGTGATGCACGTTCCTCACCACGGCACTATTTTGAAGAATGCTGAGATGATCCGAAAACCTGATCGATTGAGCTCTCCATCGCATCGCCCGCCCAGAGATGCCTCTCGTCCGGATCATTATTATTGCTTTTTCTTGCCGTAGACAGACTTTTGTCCTCCGCCACAACGTCCGAGAACGAGTGAACAATCTCAATCTTATATCTGAATAACAAAAGATAAAACGGTTCTTGTATAACTGCGCAGGTAATGATAAGGCCTTTCAACTCACAACACGCAGGCTTCGCGGCGAATCTGAATACGTTTTGGAATAACAATGTTGAACGGGTTCCCCGCCGTTATTCAATGAATTCCACGGAGGGAAGTTGCAGCTCAGTTATCTGGAACGCAAAAAGTGCTGCTGTAGGGCGCAATCGTTCTCTAACTCCTTGTATGTATCTGGCCTACTAGACAGTCAACAAGAAAAGTCTCACTTCACTCCATCCACGAAGCCACCCCCAACGGAAGCCAGTTTCACAACTAGATATAGATGAAATCGCCCAGGAATGTATTTTGCTGATATCGGTACTACATGGAAAGCGTGACGAAAGAAAAAGGCGCAGCGGGGGTTGTTGCGGAGAGAATAATAATCAAATCCAAGTATAAAGTAGTAAGGGAAAGGAAAAGGAAAGACTATCTGCGGATCTGACAGCCGACGTTACGTTAAAAAAAAGGATATGATATCTGATTGATTCGTACGGGGGGAACGCCACGTCAGGGCCCCCCGGGCCGCGGGGCTCGCGGTTTGCGGTTATCGTAGGAGGATGGAGAAATAGACTAGATTCAGTATCCCTAGGTCAGGTGGGATGGGGGACTCGATGCACTAATACCTACCTGGGTAGGTACAGTACTGGGTTATTTAAAACAGGAAGGATAGATATCCCGAAGATGGTACGTACATGTACTACATTTGGTGGGTGATTGAGTGGTGTAGGAAGATTAGAGTGGGTGGCGAACCAGTGGGCATAATGATGATATACTACTGCTATGCTACTATGCTACTATATACAGAAGATGGCTTTTTCCCCCCTTCCGTATGCCTTCTGCTGGAATCCGTTTATAAATAAAAGAGAAACATATGATAGCACCAAGGACTCTCATGAGTGTAGAACTCTTATTTAGTATACATATATTTCATAACACCAGGAGAATGAAGAGTATGGCACATGTCTAACAGTACAGTAGCTAGCACAAACACATCGAACCTGTCCACTGACCCCTCACTTCCTAAACCGAAGACCACTCACTACCCATCACTACCACTAGCCTTGACCTTATCGTCCGTCACCTGCTCGGGTGTTCCTCCTCTGCACTCTGCAACCCCGCTGACGCATGTGCATAGTTGGCCAATCTTATCTCCGCCCGCGCAGTTGGAACTGGAGCTCGCCTCCTCTTTCCTCATCCATTATATTGCTCTTGAGTCCCGACCGTCAATCACGTGAGGAGAGGATTCAGTCTGGCCCTTTGTTCCTTCTGATTCTAATAATAGACACACTAGCTAGGTTCATGTGCGTTTTTGTGTTCATGGTGCAAGTTCCATTGTGCTGAAGGTCAAGTACAGTACCAATTACGTCATCGAGATATACATGCCAGTCTTTGTACAGTAACTCAGGAAGCGTATCTATCTATTGGTAGTATGTAGGTATTTTCGTCTTGAAGGGTTCATCACGTTTTGTTTCGTGATAGACAAAGAATAGAATAGTACAAATCTTGAAAAAAGTTGAAGCGTCTTTCTCTTTCCGCAGCAATTCGCGCTTAAGCCAAAAGCACTGCGGAAGAATGCTAAAAAGGTGTGTTTAAATTTCTCTTATTCCAGCACCATTTGATGAGATGCACACTCGGAGTCATCATTATACATCGAGTCGTCATTAACTGGTCTCACAATCGTGGCCCTAGTCATTCAGAAAGAGGAGGGAAGTTCCTCACGAAGCTGCACGGAGAAATCAAAGTGTTAGCTTTTCGCGCCATGATATCCACTAAATAAATGGGGCACGCCATCCCAGGGACCTCGGGGACAACATACTGAGCGGGACATTCGTATCCATCCGGATTCTTCCTCAGGTAGAGCTGGTGGTACTCCTCCGCGTCCCAAAACTTGCCCGCGGGCACGATCTGCGTGGTGATCGGCTTGTCCTTGTACCACTCCTTGCCCACCTTCTCCGTCACCTCCCTCGCGATCCTCTCCTGCTCCTCGTCGTGCGTGAAGATGGCGCTGCGGTACTGCGTGCCGATGTCGCCGCCCTGGCGGTTCAGGGTGGTCGGGTCATGCATGCGGTAGAAGAACTCGAGGAGCTGGCGGTAGCTGACGACGGACGGGTCGAACGTGACCTGGAGGGATTCGGCGTCTAATCAATTCCCCAAGAGAAGGAGTCAGCTAGGATACAGTGGAAGAAGAGAGAAGAATAGGTAGTGAACGTACGGCCAGTCGTCCCCGTGCACACGCCCCGATACGTAGGCGACTCTGTATGTCCACCGCAGTAGCCGACCTTCGCGTCCAGCAGTCCCTTGCCCTCAAAGTGTTTCCGGAACAGGTTCTCGACGCCCCAGAAGCAGCCCGCGGCGACGGTGGCCTTCTGCGCGTTTTCCGGCATAATGCGCGAAGCGAGCGATTCGGGTGTCAGAGAAAGAGAAGGAGAGCTAGTCGTGAAAGGGCGGAGGAGGCGTGTGAACAGCGTTTGTGCGATCGCGGATGCCGCGAAAGCCATCTAAGGTCGTACAGAAACACTTTTTTTGCTATGCTAAGATGGGAGGGGCAAGGAGAGCGGAAGAGCGGGGAAAGTAGTATGGGGACAGTGGATGCGATTACGCGAGGGAATGGAATTGGAAGGTCAACGTGACACGACGCTAGTTAGATCTCAGCTGAATACATGTATACCTTGATAATTTATCCTGTCAACTGAGAAGAGGCATGTTTATGGGTAACTTCGACAATTTAATGGTCCATTGTCTGATGGTGAAGCAGCAGAATCGATGGCGTCATAGGGGCATGACAAATTGAACCTCCCCATCCAGCTGTCCCGAGCGCCAACCTTTTGGAACCCAGCTCACAGCAAACCATCAATTCAATGCTACTGCAACTTGTACCTTCGCTTCGTCAAACTCGGGCCTAGAGTGCTGTGAAAATCAGGTACACGTTTGTGTATACATAACATGGGCAATGCTCTACTGCTGGCGAGGACCAGTTTAATGAAATTAGATGTTTAACCATCTTCCAAAGCCAGAGTGGCTCAAAAGTTACATACAAGTGATAAACAATCCGCAAAGGAAACTATCATACACTGCACGTCAAAGACAGGGATGTCATATCAACATAGAACATGAATACTGAGTCGAGGTTCAGGACCATTCACCGAACGCTCGGAAATTTCCATCCTCACTCGGAAAAATATAAGGCCCAAAGAGCCAGATTAATTAGAATACCGACGGAATTAAGACATGAAACCTCATGCTAAAAGGAAACCGTTAACGTAATTCGAAATACCATTCCCATGACCAGTGATCTCCAGAACCCAAAATTCAAAAAAAAGTAAAAGGGTATCATCTATCTCCATGAGCCCTTGGTGGATGGGGCGAGACTGACTCGAGATCCTTCGGTGCCGGCGTTAGCTAACCAAGTTAGTCGTATAGCATCTCTGCTCGTGAGACTGACTTCTCTGGGTCTAAGATCACCACCAAGTGTTATACGCCTCTGTGTGTTCTTCGTAATCGGGATCGTGCGAGGACCCAGGACGCTGCTGATCTTCGTATCATGCTCCTTTTCGCTTTTCACCATCCTCCTTGCCTGCGAAGCGGTGAACATTGTATTTTCATTGTGTGAGCTACCTGAGGTAGCGGTAGTCGGGCTTCGGCGCCGGTGAGCTGAAGCCGCGTAGCCGAACTGGCCTGATATGCGTCTCATTGCAAAACTGATCTTTCTTGCTTCATCTCGATTTGCTTTCCAACCGACTTCGCTGTCTGAGCTGGGGCTGTTTGTGAAACTCCCACTGGAGGCCCGAACAGCGATTCTCGATGGCCGACTAAAGGAAGGACGATTCAGGAAGCTGCTGTTTTCGATGTCACGGAGGGGGGAGTGCTCATTATCGGACGAGTGGCTCGTTAATGTCGGTTGAGGAGAACTGCTGGTCTTTTTAGATAAGAATCCAGTTTGGAATCTGCTGTTCTTGGCGTGAATGCTCAGCGTTGGCTCAGGAGGTGGTGGAATTGGAGAGGAGTCCGATGAACCACTAATGGTCCTCTTGGGCACTGGAATGCGTCCTGGACTGGGAGATGGCTTTGGGAGCGTCGGCTCCTCAGAAGCTTCACGAGAAGACTGGGCTTTCTGCGGTGTCTTTTCGAACTCGGCCAGGGAACCGTCCTCCTCATCATCTTTCCACCGGACGCTTCTCTTGGTTGAAGACTTCGTGTTGGCCTTTTTGGGCGTGAAGCTGACTCCCTTCTTTGCTATGCCAACCTTACGGCGCCGTGGTGATCCCGGCTTCGTTGGAGAAGAAGGTACAGGAGGAGGCAGTGCAACAGAAGTATTCAGATTCAGTGCCTTTGGTGGAAGTATCCCGGGAAGACTTGACTTCCTCCGACGCCTGGGCGTTCCTATCTTTGACGGAGAGCAGGCCTCGACCGAAGGCAAGTTGCCGTCAGGCTTAACAATGCTGGATGTAACGCTGCAGCAGGAGTCCTGCATCTTCATTAAGATCTTCTTCCCGGCCTCAACAGCTTCTTCCTCGCTCAACTGCATTATTTTCTCGATTGAAGATACGGTCTCAAAATGGGCTTGGAGCAGAATTTGGACTGTTGCCACGTCTCCCGCCTTCTCGTGCTCGGCAATGGCAGAAAGGGTTTCTCGTTCTGCGTTTGACTTCAGAAGCTCTGCTTCGCGGGTGAGATTTGCGACGTCGGTGTCGTCGCTAGTATCAAATTCCTTAAGCTGTCGGATACCATTATCAAGTGCAGAATTGATCGCTCGTTCCCAGTTGCTTTTTGAAAGCTTCTGGTGGTAATGCTGTCGGCTTCCCTCGAGCTCGAGCAGGATGCCTTGTGCTGTTTTGCGGATTGCTTGAAGATTAGACATTGGCGCTTCATCCTCGCGAGTTTCGCAGACGCTATCGAAAGCAGCGATCCAAGAAGATAGCAAGCTAATCCTGCGGCTGATCTGTCTCAGCTTCAACATGTTGTTGGTCTTCTCCTGCCTCTCCGACGCCGAATGTTCATATGCGTTCCGGAGACGAGCAATGGCTTCCCGCAACGCTGCCTCTTTCTTCTCATTTTGTTTTCGGAATTTCGCAAAAGCAATCGATTCATATTCCTTCTGCTGTGCCTTGAGCTCATTGATCAAGGCCATCTGTTCGTCGATCTTCACCAGGTAGTCCTTGACGTGACGGTTTACGTTGTACACATTTCTCGTTACTTTCGTCTGGATGTTCTTTGCTCGATTCGCATAGCGTAGAGTATTCTGTGTTTCGTCAAAGTGCTGGCTCGAGGGGCTAATGCAAACTATCATGACTGTCTTGCAGTTTCCACCGAGAGAGAACTTGAGGAGGCGGGTGAGCTTCGAGTTCCGGTACGGAACATGATTTCGTTTCCGGGGATCGCAAAGCGCATTGATACAGCTACCTAATGCCAACAGAGATTTGTTGATATTTGCGCCTTCCATGAGCCTCTCTCCTCGGTTCTTCGTCGCACTTGCTCGCTCGCTTCCTGCCAGATCGATGATGCTTAGGGTGGCCATTGTATGCGGTTCGTTGATGTCGGCGTTACGATCTCTCTGAGCCACATTAATCTGCAGAACAGCGTGGGATCGAGAAGAAGTTGCGTTAGCTTCCGTTGGGGACATTGTGCGACATTCATTTCCCCTCATGATCAGGTCCATAACTTCCTGGACATTCTTTGGGCGGTGGCTTGATAGTCCAGCCACCGAAACTGACTGATTGGAATCCTCCCGCAGCATCAGGCCGCCTTTGCTTCCTCCAGGAACAAGCAAATCGCGGATGGTCTCGTTATATATCTCCAGATATGAGAGCGAAACCTCGGTCACTTTCTCATGTGATCTCTCCTGTATCCGTTCGAATAGGTCCTGCATTGTCAGGAAGATGATTCCCGGCTGCTGCGCCGTTCCAGTTATGGTGTGAGTCTTTCCACATCCCGTGGCGCCATATGCGAAGACTGTCGCGTTGTATCCGTCCAGTACGCTGTCGAGCAGGCCTCGAGCGGTACCCTCGTATACTTCGCTTTGAGTAGCGTTTTGGTCGAAGATGCGGTCGAAACAAAACATCTGGTCCTTGACTCGCTTCCCATTGGGAACGACACTCTTTGAGAATTTATGAACCGGATTATCTTCAGGGGGGTCAAAAACTCTAGAATCATGTCAATTGCTGCATAGTCAACTCGGAAGTGTGTTCTCTTACAGGCACTTGTCATCGATGACTCTGACGACTGATCTGATGCCTTTCTGCGACAGCTTCGGGGTGGGAGCAGCGGCCAGGGAACCGTCGCCGAGGAATAGGGGTTCATCGTCGCATTTTGCGAGTTGTGCGGCTTCTCGTACTGTGAAAGGCCGCACTCGAACCGTCACAGAGATCGATGATTCTCCCGAGGCAGCCATTGTGTAGGGCTCGCGTTGACGCCGGCCGCCCCTGGTTTATAAAGATAGGTAGAATAAACAAGGCGCCGCAATGCGGACTAGCGCAACTCCCTCCAATTTCGTAGTCCTCCGGTCAAAGACGATGTAATCAATATGGAGAGATAGAATGTACGATGCTAACGAGGGAGAGGAACGTTGGTGTGGACCTGTCTGCTTTCCAATCCAACCCCAGATCTTGTTTGGTTAAGCTTCAGTGCTTATTTTTGTTCCGCGACCGGTTGCTCGGAGCAACCGCTGCTCTACGTGCAGATGTGCGTGGCAATATGTCAATACTCCGTAGCTTTGGGCAATCATGTGATCTTACCATACATTAATGCCATTAATAGCAGAATGCCACGCACTTTTGCATTACGCTACGCACGTGAAATGCTGCCCGTCGATCTCGGCCACATGGAGTTTATCCTTAGTACAGTACACCGGAGCAATCCTCACTTGCTCTTATTCTAGATTAATCCATGGTTCTCATTATATTCAATGATGTATTACCCCACTGGGACAAGATTTGGGGTACGCAATATGGTGGCATTCCATTTTATGCCCCCTATTATATCTCAGTAACACCTACGGAGTACTGTGTAGTTTTGCGTTCCTTTACAATTATTATCCTGGATATCAATGTGATATTAAAATACATCACAGAAGACTGTTAATGGAAACCAGCACTCTCTATTTCTGCACTAATCTAGAAATCCCATGCTCAGAATCCAATGTGAGGATAAAGTTTAGAATCGCAGACAGTATAAAAGTTTTTTACTGTAGACGTTCGGAGACAAGTTTAATTCAGGATGCGACTATCGTAAACTCATCATCCCGGGTATTCAAAATTTTAGTTTTTCCTCCTATTGCCCATTGTACGCAGAATGACACCTCATGTCGAAAGCCACCCACCTGGGCAGAGAATCCAAAGCCAGAAAGCTCACAAGCTTAACCATGCAGATATATTTATTCAGGCTCCTCATCGTCAAGACTCGGCACGATAACGTCCCAACCTGGGTCGTCCAGCTCCAGCTCCAGTTCGTCTTTATCCTTGTTGTCTTCACTGGACTTGCGGAACCTGAAAGCAATCGGCTGTCCGTCCCTAATATCCGCAGCCTGCAAAGTAATATTTCCCCCGTTCTTCTTGCCTACGACGCCTTTCTTCGTGACCCCCTCGCTCGCGAGTTCGGGCATCTCGACATCGAGCTTCGTCCACCCCTTGTCGAGTTCGTTCCTGTCCACGGGAACTCCAAATTCAATCTCTGAAGGATCATCCGGCACCGGGTCGCCGTTTATTTCTGTTAGACCACGAGACTTGAGAGCTTTGAGGAGAATCTCCTTAGTCGATGCAATCGATTCATTGGCTGGTAGCATAAGAAGCACGGTGGTTTTGTGCTTCTTAAACCGTAAGGTCCAGCTCAGCGGATCCGGTTTTGACTTTGCCATGCGTTAATAAAATGAATTATAGATACGCGATAAACGTAATAATAGGGACTCACCATGTTGTATGGCAGCGCCTTAGATCTGACAGCTGTGGAGTCTGCTCTGGCGGGGAAGCTTTGATGGAGTCGGAGATCGGAGAATTGGAGTTGCGTTCTCCGACCGCGCCAATCACCAAACTGCACTGCTGCTGCCCCAGGTGGAGGAGGAGCGAAGCAGACACCCGGGGGAAGAGTTTCAGTCGACTCTCCAATTGAGCACTCTAGACCCAAAGCCATTTGTACTATCCCACCGGCTTCATTTAATTCTGTTTGCCAAAATGGCGGCATTGGAGGGCCCACCTCCTCAGCCGGAGGAACCACCAACTCTGCTCAAGATCATGCAGTGGTACAAGCTGTTCGACTCAGACACCCCTCCGCGGCTTGGGATGGAGATAAAGAAACGTCTACCATACATGACCCTTGCTGCGTTTTCCGCCGGTATGGCCATGGGCGCCTCTCTCGGTAGCAAAAAGGCGGCGTTTCAATTTCGAGCGGAGAACGCCCACCGCTTTCCCACGACGTCGATCGGGTGGTTCCAGTACCACAAGACGAAGAACTACACGGCTATAGTCGGTGGTGTCAAGGAGGGTGTGAAGATGGGTTCGAAGCTTGGTGCTGGGGCCCTGACTTTCTGCCTCTTCGAGGAGGGGGTCGACTATGTCCGCAATGACCGGAGGGATTTCCTGTCTACCGTCATTGCAGGCTTGTCATTCTCAGGGATTTACAGCTTACTTGGTACATCTCCTTGGGGCGTATTGACGATATCTGATAAGCAGAAACTGACAATGTGCTGTTTTAGCTCGACACGACGTCTATACTGCGGCCCGCACGACAAAATTTGGTTTGAAAGTGAGTCTGACATATGGCTTGATGCAGGACGTGCTGGAATCTCTCAAGGGTAACCGTCCTGCATACATTGACTTTCTGCTGGGAAAACGACAAACCAGCGGCAAAGTTGACGACTAAATCTGATTTCTGAGCTCCGGTCCTGTGTATCTGCGCCTGAAGGACGCTACAATGAAAAGGTGGATGCGGGTTTGCGAGCCTCCCGAAGGCGGGCTGAAATTGGCTGTTGAATTTGCCTCATTGCATCACCAAGGTGGACCAAATTCCAGTGGTAAGCAAAAAATCTACTAGTCTGAGTGAATTGAGTCGATGGGTAACTGATGGTAATCAGCAAATTTCCATCAATGCACATAGCGTCGATGTCTGGACTTCGGTTTCCACTGGGTGAAGAAGGGTACGCCATTCATTCTTCCTCGTTCGACGCGTATCTCCGCTCTTTCTTCTGCTACAATTCCTGCATTCGGCTCCAGTCTCTAAAAGAGACTGGGTGACATTCTACGCCCGGGTCATGGCTGGCGAACCATCACCATGTTAAGAGCTTCCATTTCAAAGAGTTCCCGTCAACATTCAAAATTAAACCCCAGGTTACTACGACATCTGAGGGGCCGCAGGTGCATGACCCTCGCGCCGAGTCGGAATACGTTATCGCAGGCAGCTGATACCGAGGGTGACGAACCGAGGCCCAGATTACGTCCCATTCTCATCATTGCTGAAACCAGTGTATACGCTTCTTCTTACAGCTAGTCGCACTTTCACTGCGTCTGTGCCCTTGCGATTTTGTATCCTCTTTCCCAATATTTGCACGGCCGACATTGCACAAAACCGGAGCTACGGTATCGTCCGGTGTTTGGCAGACATGGGGCCCTATGGCAAAGTATCCGCGAGTCTCAATGGCTTCTTGGCTATAGTATCTCCCCGCTCCAAGTGCAGTTGACGTTCGTTATCCAATGGGATGGAGAGCAGCAGTACAGTGTGAACGGAATGTTTCAATGGCCATGAATTCTTGTATATACATCCGAAATAGATATGGATAGTTTTTTTGTTTTTTTATATCCTCCAGCGGCCCCCCCTCCCCCCCTTCTATCGTCAGAAGTGGTCCACTGCTGAGCTCAACAAAATGGTCTATCGTGGCGAAGTAGCAGTAGAACTCCTGCTTGACATATGCATCGAGTGGACCGTTGGCGCGTGCCTGAGGTATCGGATCTCACCTGCATAAGACGCAGGGCGCTGTACTTGGTGACTTCTATGGAGCTGCATGCTCAAAGCACTGGTATCTGGACAAAGAAGCGAGAGAGACAGCGGAGCCCTCTCTACCCTTGCCGTAGGAACAGGCAAGAGTATGCTCAGTCTCTGCTCCGCGTCAGAACAATATTGCCATACTCCGAACATACTCCAACAAAGCTGCCGGTCACCAGAGCAGCTACCTAGAGACTGTATGTATATGTACAGTACATGCTCCGAACATGTGCATACATACGTCATCACTTAGGCGAATCAAGCATGCATAGAAAAAGCGCTACTGCAAGACCCTGGTGATCGTTCGACGGCGAATGTGGGCGATAGATGCAAGATTGGACACCTTGCAGTTCCGGTACAATACAGAAGGATGTCCTAACAGGTTGCCCCAAGCCCGACACTTCGGTGGCGTCGACTGATTGGCGCCATGAGGAGCAGGATCAAAGACTTTGTTCCATTCATCCTGCGTCTCCCCTGCCTTGGGACAATGCTTCACGGACCTGGAAAGTCAAAGGCCCTGGGTTTATAGATAGGAAAGGGTCGAGATAACTTTGAAAACGAGCACTTATTCCATGAGTATTCAGGGTTCAGATGCCTGGGTAAGCAAGGCTCGTATTTTCTTTCCTACCGACTGCCAAGCTCACCTGACACCCGACTCGCCGGTTCAAATGATCTGAGCACAGCCATTGCGCCAAACATCTCTCCACGTTAGCCTCCAGGCGGACGCAGGGTCCCGAAAGCTTCATCGGGCCCAGTGCAGGAGGGTGAAAGGGCCACGACTACTAGGAGAAAGAGTTGAGTAATCTGTCGGGTTTCCAGAACGACGCTAGAAGACGAGCCCCGGCGAGCTTCCCACGCGTCCGTCGAGCTCATGCTGATCAGCCGGTGGAAAGCTGCACGGGGACCATTGATGGATTGGGATAGCTCCCCAATCGAGCACAAAGCTTTAAGAGGCTGCTCTTGTCATCTGGGGACGAAGGGGAAAAAAAGAAGAGCACGGCCGGCGAGGTGATGACATCGAGATGGACGAGAGGAAGGCCCCGGGCGGCGCGGGACGACGTGGTCCCGGCGGTGCCCCGCCGCGGCCGGCGACGTGACTGGGCTGCGGAGCGCGTCGCTGAAGAGGACGATCGCTCTGCTGGTCCTCCGCAGACGGGCGCTGAGGTCTGTACGCAGACCGTGCGAGGGAGCTAGAACCACGCGAACTGGCCCGTGTGGGAGCAGGAAAGACTGAAAAGTCGTCCAGCGTCTCTCCCTCCCTCCGGCTCTCTTCTTTTCTCTCCCGCCTCCCCTGCGGCCGCTCTCCTTGCTGCGTTCTTGCTGCGGGTTCCACCTGCGAGCTCTCGCGGTCCGCGCCCATCTCTCCCCCCTCTTTTCTTTCAGCATTCTTATCTCCGACCGCGTTTTCACCCGGGGAGCCTGACAAGCCACACCGGAAGGCTGCGTCGTGCCATTCAACCGCTCCGCTCCACAGCGCCTGCGGATCGCACGCTTGGCTCCTCCCCGCGCTGACGGTGTCCTCCCTGCACCGGTGTGTCGTCCGCAGGCCGTCCCCCACCGCCTGCGCTCAGCGGCCTCAGCCCGTCGTCGGACACGGCGAGCTCGTCCTTCCCTCTGCCTCGTATCCTCATTGATCCTGGTAAAATAATGCCGATGTGCAGCTCCAGCTCTTGAGGGTTTCCCGTATTCGAACCTCGAGCGGTGAAGCATCTGTTTAGCACAGTATTCGTAAGTGGATCTCCGTGGCATTCGGCCCCGTCATCCCCGCCTTGGCCAGGAATTGATCTCATTGGCAACCTCAGGATATCTCCAAGGGCGTATCATTAGGCATATTTTTTTTTTGCTCGTGTTTCTTTCCCGCTTCATCGCCCTCTACTCGATAATTTCTTCGTGTCTGCTTGGAGGGTCTTTGGAAGCTCTGACAATGCGCCGCGGAGCTCCACGAGTCTGATTCCGCCGACGTCATCGACCCATTGACCCCATCTAGTCCACCATGCGTCTTCTCTGATGCTCTTGCCTGGCTTTCAGATTGGAGACTGAGAGAGTGAGAGAGAAATTGAACAAGTCATGCGGCGCCATGGCAGATTCGGTGGAGGGTCTACCAAGGCCGCTCCTCGCCTCTCCGACACCGTCTCTTTAATACATACCTTCAACTCCGAAACAAATCCAAACCGTCCCCTGCGCCCCTCACCATTGGCATCATCGCAGATCCAGGGCATGCCCCTGGATCTTGTCGATCGGATACGTTCTTTCCCTTTGTTCCAGTCCACGCCGGAGTCGTTCCTGGCCGAAGTTGGGGCGCATCTCCGTCCCCAGTTGCATTCGCCCAACGACTACATACTAACGGAAGGCGATGAGGCCAAAGCCATGTACTGGTTGGTCCGGGGCGCGGTAGCGGTCACGTCACGGGATGGTGAGAGCGTATATGCAGAGCTCAAGCCAGGCGCTTTCTTCGGGGAGATCGGAGTTCTGATGGATCGACCCCGAACGGCAACTATCATCGCCCGGACACGATGCTTGCTCGTAGTGTTGACTAAGGAGGATTTCAGGAAGATACTCCCACGGTTCCCGGAGGTGGAACGGGCAATCAGAGAGGAGGCTCAAGAGAGATTGACGATCCTTGAGAAGAAGAAGAAGCAGCTGAAAGAGGCTGCCGCCTCGCCTTCTGACCCATCTGGTCTCAATCGAAGAGGCTCAAAGAGAGTGAGGGACAGCTCCTCGGGAGACTTGGCTGTCGGGGAGCAAGAGGACAATAACGTCATCAAAAAGCGCAAGTCCCCAAGCCCGGGCCTAACAGATGGGACGGCAGCGAGCCCGCTGGCGAATGGAATGGTTAACGTTCGACTTCTGCTGAAAGAACTACCTTTATTCTCCGGACTGCCTCCAGATTTACTTCATTTCCTTGGTCTAAATGCACAACCGCGGTCGTACCCTCCCTTCACGGATATCATTCGACAAGACTCCCAGGGACGCGAGATATATTTTATTGTCAGGGGTGAAGTCGAAGTCATCAACGAGAAGCCGGAAACCCAACATCCACGTAATAGACCGGGCGATCCAGGAAAGCGAGGAATCGAGGTCAAGGCTCGATTGAGACAGGGGCAGTACTTTGGGGAGGTTGTTAGTCTCTCTCTTGCGCCGCGCAGAACTGCGACTGTCCGCTCTGTCACTTCCGTGGAGTGTCTGATGATAAGCGGAGAAGTTCTTTCCCAATTCTGGGAGAGGTGCCCGAAGGACGTCCGACAGCAGGTCGAGACCACGGCCAAGAAAAGACTTGTATCTGCCTCTGATGGTGATGTTGTAATGGCTGATGCAGCTGACACGACGCCGTCTATCAACGAACTTGCAATAGACGAGAAAGTCAATATCGCCGCCTCGAGGAGACGGTCTATGCCGCTTGTGACGCTGACAGAAACGGAGTTGGACAGTCCACACAAGGCCAGCCGGATAGAGGACCGGCCCGTCTTGAAACCATCAGATCCGGACCCGTTCCTAAGTGTCGGGTTAGACAACGTGCGACTGAGATCTCGGCGTGGATCACTTGCACCCCCTACCCCTGAAGAGGCCTCCGGAGAACAACAACGTCAATCGCCGTCAAATGGGTCCCGCTCTGCTAGTTCATCTCACCTGGAAGTTCCAGAGGGAGTTGAAAACTCAAAGCCGCAAAAGCCTGTCCGACGTCCTTCCAACTCTGAAAATCGAGGAATTCTGCCCGAAAATATCCTTGTGAACATTTTCCAATATCTTGAGCTTCACCATCTTCTTCGCCTTCGGGCTGTATGTCTCCGCTGGTCAGAGATCCTAAAAAAATCGCCCGATCTCCTTCGGCATCTGGATCTTAGCATATACAACCGGAAAATCACAGATGAAGTTCTTACTTCGATTATTTGTCCCTTCGTTGGTGATCGCCCTCGATATATCGACATCAGTAACTGCTTCCATATCACAGACGAAGGCTTCATGGCGTTGGCTAATACGTGCGGTCATAACGTCATAGCGTGGAAGATGAAAAGCGTATGGGACGTAACCGCATCCGCGATCCTTGAAATGGCCGGCAAGGCAACGGGTCTACAAGAAGTCGATTTGAGCAATTGCAGAAAAGTCAGCGACACGCTCTTGGCCCGCATCGTCGGCTGGGTCGTGCCAGCATCAACGTATGCACAGCAGCAGAATCTAAATGATAAGGCTGCAAAAGGAGCGATAAAGCCTACCATGCAGACTGCAGCTGGCGTCGTCTTTGGCTGCCCGCAGCTGAAGAAACTGACGCTGTCATACTGCAAACATGTCACAGACCGTTCCATGCACCATATTGCCTGCTATGCTGCGGCTCGTCTTGAACAGGTTGACTTGACACGCTGCACAACAATCACAGACCTAGGATTCCAGTATTGGGGAAATGCTCAGTTCACGAGGCTGCGGAAACTCTGCCTGGCAGACTGCACTTACCTGACAGATAATGCCATTGTGTATCTGACAAATGCAGCCAAGCAGCTGCAAGAATTGGATCTGGTGAGTCTAAAAGCGCCCTATTCGAAGATTGTCGGCTAACGCGCATATTTCAGTCATTCTGCTGTGCTTTGTCAGATACGGCAACAGAAGTCCTTGCCCTTCAGTGCTCCCAGTTGACCCGTCTCAATATGTCGTTCTGTGGCTCCGCCATCTCTGATCCGTCACTACGCAGTATTGGCCTCCATCTCCTGATGCTCAAAGAGCTGTCAGTCCGGGGCTGCATTCGCGTCACAGGCGTAGGCGTGGAAGCTGTGGCCGAAGGCTGTAGTCAGCTCCGGTATTTCGACGTCAGCCAATGCAAGAATCTTACGCCTTGGCTTGAATACGGCGGAGATCTCAAATACAGGGACAGGATACATTTCGAGACAGTCGCTCAGAACGGCAAACTTTACCGGTGACCACCTCATTCCAGGCTTTAATAGTTTTTGAGCCCATCATTTTCGTGTCCCCGTGCTCAGTGGCATCTATCTCGCAAAATCTAATGGTCGAAATGGTCTCTAATCTCTGATATGAACTTCCCTGGTCGTTTCATATTCCCTTGTACCAATCGTTCATGATTCCCCTGGCAACTTTGTTCCATGCATTCCACTATATCATCCACCCGTCTTCCGATATTTCGCTTTCCTCTTATTGTCCAGATGTATCAATGATTCATGACAATGGTCAGCGTGCGCCACTGAATCGATGTCCCGTCGCCCCCCTTCTACCTAACTAACGTACCTCTTTTTTTCTTCGTCAGTGATACGGCTGGACTGAGATTGGCATCTGTATTTGCGTTTTGCTTTCAGGGCATTCTGCGTGCGGATTCTTGGCCAGAGCAGGCGTGTGAGGAGTTTTGGAGAGGGCAGACAATCGCCAGCGTTTTCTGATAGGGAAGCGGCGTTTTCATTTTTTGGTTGGCAGTGAGGACTCGAGCATCCGTGGTTTGTGTCTTACCTTAGATGTGTCGTATTTTGGGTTATCTGGGTTTCCAGATAGAAGAATTCAGTCTTTTCTTGGAGCTTCAAAACAGCATCCGGCTTTGTTTGACTTGAATGAAAATCCATAAGTCTCCTTTCTTTCTGCAGCGTTTCTTTAGTTTCATGCATTGTCTCATTGTCTTTCATAAAGAAACAGTCTTATGGACCATACAAAAGCATGAACCCTCTCACTAAAAGTGAAAGAAAGTCAACAATGGCTCCTTTGCTAACATGTGTATGACAACCCCGTCGTCTCCTGATGAGAATGCCCTGCTGGTCCATGCGTCTCTGTTATGTCGTGCAGTAGATAATGCAAGAAGCCAAATAGATATTTCCTCGGGAGGGAGGTAAAAGGAGCATATGCATTTTACCTCAACGGCTTTTGCTTGTGACAAAGCCCCCTTTGACTCCTATTATTACTCACTAACCTACCATTATCTAGGGACCAGAAATCTGTTCCAGAACATGTGGACATGAAAAGATTCCTCTAAGTGTGAAAACAAGCACCGATTGCAACGGGCTTTCGGCTCAATTGGGGCGACAATACATCCTAGACGCCATACTTTCTTTCCACGACTCTGACTATAGATTTGTCGCATAGGATCACTTTGTCTCGTCAACATCTTTGTCTGTTGAAAGAAGAGATCGCAAAATGGATTGCTTAGCTAGGGGAGACTCTTGTCCCCTAATATCTATAAGATCTTGTGCCTGGGCGATCTCCTGCTTGTCTTTCCGGTGCCATTCCTCACTATCAAGACTATTGCAGCTCGCTGTAATACCTTCTTAGCAAATATTCTTCCGCTTTCACGGCCGCTTGCCTTCTCGGATTATTCCTCAAGCTTTCATCGTTTCCCACATTTCTTGGATCTTGCCTTTTGTGTCTGGTTAATCTACTGTACCTTTCCGCAAAGATGTCTGATGATAATAATACCAGGAAGAGGACTTTTGATATTTTCAATGAAGATAATGGAGATACAACCCAGTTCCCTATGGGATACATAAATGACGACAACAACAACAACAACATTGAAGGTGATACGGATGCTCAAAATACTGGACTTCAGGACACTCTGAATGAGGGTGAATCTTCAAATGCGAATATAGTCGGGGACGACAATGCTGCTTCTGACCTGCCGCATAAAAATGATGATCCACACAACATTGAGGCATCGGCCTCTCAAAATGCTCCTCGTGAGGGAGATCCGGGGAAAGGGCAGTTGCAGGCACCGTTGCAGTTGCATCTGGCCGGCCAAAATGTCGTCACCAATACAGTCGCTCAAGGAACCACCAATACGGCAGCCCAAGGAACTGAGCAACCCCAGGGGGAAACACAAGAGCGTCCTGCAAAACGTCCTCGAAAGTCGCGCCGTCGCAAAGATGAGGAAGAGCCTGACTACTCTGCGCAAGTTCGGGAAAGGTTGCGAAACAACACTCGCACCGGTCAGGCTTGCGATCGCTGCAAGGTACGCTCGTATACTTTGTTAACATTACACTTTCTTTTTCTCATTGTTTACCTTTTTCCACATTGCCATTTGTCTTCTTTGTTCTTTTGTCCTGATGTTGTTTGGATATGCTGCTTTATCCGTTCCCTTTGTCTCTTTCCCTCCTTTGTTTTGTCAAGTTGCGATTGTCGTCCGCGGGTCAAGAATGCTCCATCCTTCTCGAAGGACTTTCCTATCATCTGAACGGCTGTCGCTAAGCGGGCTGCTGGTGAAGCATAGATAGTCCTTCCGGGACTCTTGACCCTCCTTTCCCCCTCTCTTTTTTCCTCACGCTCTCTTACTTGACCTGTTCCTGTTTCCCCCTGCTGGATATATTCCTATATACGTCGAGCCTACAATCCTTGACGCTTCCTTTATACGGACTTGTTTCTCTCTTCCTTCCCCTGAGCGCTGAGGGTACACACCTGTTGCCCCTCAGTACTCCAATACATGTACACGAGTCCGCTCCATCCTAGTGCCCTCTGTGGCCCAGGGAAACAGCTTACCCTTGGGAGTTTCGCATGAGGTTCGCCCATGCTTCCGCGTGTGTTATCCGTCTTTTTTTTTTCATGACTACCATGGTACAACGAACATCCGCTAATGTCTACCTACCTAATTCCCTTACAGGAGCGCAAGATGAAGTGCGACCCTGGCCAGAATAGTTGCGCAAACTGCTTGGCCCGGAAGTTACAATGTTATGTGACTGACCGTATCACCGGGGAGACTTATGCCCGTGGATATATGAATAAGCTTCGAGAAGAGAACGCGATGCTGCGAGCCCAGCTCGCTGCAGCACTCAACGAACTCCAGTATTGCCAGTCTCTTCTCCACGGTGGACTGCAGCGCAGCGAGGCTCCATATGGAAATCTCTCGTACCGCAACCAGGACCCGTTTCAGGTAAGTGAAAATGGAATGATCGGGAACAGTAGTACGTCGTTTTGGATGCTGACGCCACTTCCCATAGATGCCTACGATGCCTACAATACCTACTACGAATAATAATAGTATTATGGATCCAGCGTCGACTCAGCCCGGGCAGACAAGACGTACGAGCCACTCCCAGACTTTTTTGGCCCTTGGATGCTTTCGTAACTGACCCGTGATGATTGAACCCAGGCGCATCGTGGGCGTACGGTCAGAATCCCTTTTTCGTCCCGAATCCTTACGCACCCATGACCCCCGTCAATCAACCTCAAACCCGGCCGTCTGTGCAGCCTCCGCCTTCTGGCACTCAGTACCGAGGGATTGTGCCTCCTCAGCCTAGCAGCAGCATGTCTGATTACGAGAACCCGCAGCCTCTTCTGGCATCATCATCATCATCATCATCATCCCAAACCCAGGGTTCATTTCTTGACTTCTACGACAGGGGGTTCCAGGATCAACCACGAAGTAGAGGAATGACTCATCCTGCACAGACGATCGCCGAGAGGCGAGAGGAGCGCGAGTCCTACTTTAGAAGGGGTATCGTCCCGCCTCCGCCTAGCCTGCCCGGCACTGAACATGACCCCCGCTGGCCTCCAAGGGTGGACTCGCAGGGCCCCTCGCCGTTCGTCACTGAACGTGACAGGGGGTACCAGCCGCAACAACAACGACAAGCGTCTCATCCTAATCAGACGATCCCCGAGTCGGGGCATGGGCATAGGCAAGAACAGGAACGCCAGCCGCCCGCCCTATCCCAACGTCCCCAGTCGCTATTCGACCGCCGCAGAGAGTCCCAGCAGGACCGACCGCGAAGTCGCGGAGGGGTCGTCCGTCCTCCGCCAACGATCCCCGAGGCGCGAGACGACGACTGTCAGTACTATGATTATAATAGAAACAATAATAATAGCATCGTTCGCCCCCCAACCACCCTGCCTGGCACCGGCACCGAATACGACCCCCCATGCGCTCAACGAGTCAGTAGCTCGCATGATCCCTCGCCGTTCATCCAACATGGCAGGGCAAGGCGTCAACATCAGCAAGAACAGCAGGGTAATGCTCACCAACAAAGTCACCAACCGCAGCAGCAGCAGCAGCAGCAGCAACAAAGAGTGGCAGTGACCCAAGCTCCTCTGTCCCCTCCTCCGACAGCAACAACGACAACGACAAACCTCGAGCAGCGGCGCCAGCAACAGGAAGAGCAAGAGCACCAACAACTCCTCGCCCAGCTCGACCAACTACCACCTGACTTTGAAATCCAGCAGTACCCGCGTCTCCCCTCGCAGGAGCCTGCGTTTCCTGATTTCCCGCTGGACCAGCTCCAGGATCAGCAGCCCCAGAAGCAGCAGCAGCAGCAGGCGGCAGATGGACAATACAGGCCCGGGGCAGGGTTTTCATCGGACACTTCTTCATCGTCGGATGGCCAACATTCATTCTTCGGGGTATAAAAAACAAAAACAAAAAAATCTTGGGTGGGTACAGTACTTATCTGAGCACCTAAAATGGGGAAAAAAAACATTATTAGATACCAGCAGTAGGCAGTCGACAGGCGTCATGGTTCGTTCGTTTCCTGAAATGCCCCAGGGCAGACAAAAGCACCAAACCCGTTCCTCCTTGTGTATATTATATACACTACTATATATGCACAAAACACAAGACAGGACGAAGAAGGTATATGGGTATATATGATGGACGGTTCACGGTTAATATGGCGGGTTCGATTCGATTTGATCTGGTTTATCTTCCTTCCTTCTCTTATTTTTATTTTTTGTTCCCGCTGACTCCCTGTCTGTTTCTTTTTATCTGCATGTTGCATCCTGCATAGGTATATTGCATCTCGGCGTCCAGCGTTGGTTTTTGGTGTTCCATATGGATATTGATATTGATATCGGTATTGGTATTGATTTGATCGCTTGGCATTTTTGTTTGCATTTACTCTGTATCCAGGGGCCTTATCCCGGGCGCGCAGGCGGCCCGGGGCCCGAGCCCTACAACATATCTCACCGCCTAACTCTAATGTTCAATACATATTCAGTTCTGCCGGCAGAACCACAACCACAACCAACAACCACACCGCTTAGGTAACTTATGCTACTCGGGATTCGACGTCATCTCTGCGCCGTGCCGTGCCGTGCCGTGCCGTCACACAACCACAGTAGTACTCCCCGTCCTCCATACATAATAAGATTCTCTGTTGTCAACGGCAATTGATCCCCACACCCTATAATTCTGCTCAATCCAGTCCAATCCAATTCAAACGATTCATAGATATGATTGAATTGTCCGGTAGACTAGACTACAAAAAAAAGGAAATTCGCTACCCAAACCACACAAGTATGGCGTATGTATAAACAAAGAGATAAAAAGGTTATATACTTTGGATGCAACGCACGTATTGTACATGTTCATTTGCCCATCTCTTCTCTCAATCCATCCATCCATCCATCCATAATGTATCCTCCTCCGTCCATCCGTCCTTTTTTTCTTTCTATAAATATATATATATATAAGAAGCCGCAGATCTATATGGTCTAAGAGATATCATAACACGACATGATTATTCATTTAGAAAGAATAAAAATTAAAAAAATTAGTCCCACGAGTCGATCTTCATGGTGCCCTTCTCGGCCAGGTTCTGGTGCATCTTGAACGCCTTGAAGAGCAGGTGCGGCTCGTGGCCCATGCCCTTCTTGAGGCACTCGTACTCGGCGCGGTCGAAGTAGTCCTGCAGGATGGGCTTGTAGTCCGGGTGCGCGCACTTGTTGATGATGACGCGCGCGCGCTCGCGCGGTGAGAGGCCGCGGACGTCGGCGAGACCCTGTCTCTTGTCAGCATCGGCGGATCGATATATACATATATATATAAAAGAGGGAAAGGCGTACCTGCTCCGTGACGACGACGTCCAGGTCGTGCTCGGTCTGGTCGATGTGCGTGGCGAACGGCACGATGCAGCTGACACCCGTCGGGTCGGTCTTGCTGGGCCGGGTGGACGGCGTGTGCATGATGGAGTACTTGGCGTTGCGCAGGAAGTCGGCGGAGCCGCCCAGGCCGTTGAGCATGCGCGAGCCCATGACGCAGGTGCTGTTGGCGTGGGCGTAGATGTCGACCTCGACGGGGGTGTTCATGGCGATGACGCCCAGGCGGCGGATGATCTCGGGCGAGTTGGAGACCTGCTGCGAGCGCAGCAGCAGCTTGGGCGCGTAGCGGTCCCAGTTGTCGTAGAAGCGCTTGAAGCCGTCGGGCGACAGGCGGATGGAGGTGGCGGTCGCGAAGTCGAGGTTGCCGCTGTCGAAGAGGTCGAGGAACGAGTCCTGCAGCACCTCGGTCCAGACCTTGAGGTTCTTGAAGTTGGCGCCGCCCGAGGCCAGGCCGCCGATGATGGCGTTGGCGACGTTGCCGATGCCCGACTGCAGCGGCAGCAGGTTCGGCGGCAGGCGGCCGTACTTGACCTCGTGCTGCAGGAACTCGATGAGGTGGCGCGCGATGGCGCGCGAGTTCTCATCCTCGGGCGCGTTGGGGGCCGTCTGGTCCGGGTAGTCGGCCTCGACGATGGCGACGACCTTGTCCGGGTCGACGGGGATGTACGGCAGGCCGATGCGGTCCTCGGGGTTCATGATCAGGTACGGCTTGCGGTTCGGCGGGTGGTCGCCCATGACGATGTCGTGCAGGCCCTCGAACGAGGGGGAGGCGGTGTTGACCTCGATGATGACCTTGTCGGCCATCTGGACGAGCTCGGGGGAGGCACCGACGGAGGCCCCGGGGACGATGCCGCCCTCCTCGGTGATGGCGGACGCCTCAATGATGGCCACGTCCAGCTTGTTGCCGGGCTTGTCCTTGGTGTACCAGCCCTGCAGACGTCAGCATCCCTCGTCGCCATGGAAAGTGGAGGGAAAGGTACTTACGTAGACCAGGTCCTGGGCGAACATGCTGAGGTGCTTGTCGAAGAACTTGATGTTGCCGTTGTTGATGCCCTTGGCGATCTCCTTGCCGACCTGGTGCGGGCTGCGGCGCTCGATCATGTTGAGGCTGGCCCAGCGGTTCTCCGTCTCGGCGCCGGACGAGGCGCCGACGAAGAGGCTGTACTTGAGCTTGCCCTGCAGGTTGTTCTTCTCGACATGGTCGGCCAGGGCGGTTGGCACCTTCCTGGAGGGGGAGAAAACGGGCAATGTCAGCGATTGTGCACTGACGACACGGATTGCACGGGAAACTCACTTGGGATATCCAACGCCGGTGAAGCCGGACCAGCCGATGTAGGTGCCATGGGGGAAGAGGTCGATGAGGTCCTCGGGCTTGGCGAGCTTGCTGAGCAGCGAGGGCCGCTTGACGCGGCTCCGGAGCAGGGCGGACGCAGCCATGATGGGGGTATGAGAGCACGCTCCTCAACGGGGGGAGGGATGGAGAGAGGAGAGAGAGGAGAGGATGCGAGGGAGAGACGAGAAGAAGAAGAAGAAGAAGAAGAGAAGAAGGGATGGGAGGAAACCGAGCGCCGGGCTCCCCACGGGCAGGAAAAAAGGTGGAGAGGACCAGGCCCGGGAGAAAGGACGCCTGGCAGCTGCCAGCATGCCACGCCGTGGTCCACATCCGGCTGCTCGTCTCGTCGTGCCCGTTTCGGTGCTGTTCTGCTGCGCTCGACATCCTGACGTAACCGGGCCGGCGGAAGCTCGGCCTCGCGGCGCCGGGCAGGCCGTGCCCGGCCCGGTCCCGCGTGCCTGCCCGGGCCCCGACGGCCGTTCGGTCTGCGCGAGACGGCCGGTATCGCGCTGGATAGCGATTACCATGGTGGTCAACGGCGTTGCCCTTTCTTCCTGTGTGCTACTGCTGGCATACCACTCCGTATACTCCGGACTTCTGGCCAGGCCCACCGGGCTGCCGACACGATGCCGACCACACGGCCCACCGCCCCGGCCCCGGCTATGCCGGCTATCGCGTCTCGGGCACACGGAGCTTTCCTGCTGAGTCAGCCATGCACGCCATCATGCCACGTCCGTCTTTCTACCATCTTGGATCACCGGCGGTCTGCTGGCCATGGTGGCAAGGGCGCGTGCTGCTCGACCGAGCAGATCCCGAGTAAGCAGCTTACACGGAGCCGCAGGCGTGTCGTACAGTACAATCTTCATTCCATTCCACGTGATGAAACGCGTACACACAATATCCCTAGAGTACATCTGGTCTGTCCATCATGCCTTGTCCGGTGCCCAGCACGGCCAGAGGCCCCGACGATGGAGCCCCTTGCTTCCTCCACACGGCGTCCGCCAGGCGTTTCCTTCTCCATGGGCATCCCCACACGCTCCAGCGCTGGCATCTCCGTCCCCCCGGGGGAGAGGTCGCAGACGCCACGCCGGAACGCGCGGGTTGCACCGGCGTCGAGACAACACGAAACAAAGATCCACGCCCCAGGCCATCCATCGCGGGGTGGAGGACGAGGCCGCCCTACCCAGCAGGCGTCGCCCCTGCCCCCTCCCGACCCGACGGTCCGCCCCCAATGCCCGCACGGATCCGTAGAACATAACACGCAAACAGACAGAATCGGAGTACACACAAGTGGTGACCGGGAGGCCCCTGATCACGGAAGCGCCGTGCAGTTCTAGCTCCCAACATCACTCCTTGGCCTCCGCGGCCGCCGGTTCGGCGTCTGGCATCTCGGCGTCCTCCTTGTCAGCCGGCTTCTCCTGCAGGGCGCCCTCCGCGGCGTTGCTGCCGTCCGCGTCGGCCCCCTTGATCCACGAGCGGAAGCGCTGGTTCGCCTCGTCCACCTCGTCCTTGCTCAGCCCCTGCGCCCAGCTGGGGTTGTTGACAAACTTCTCCAGGAACCGGTCGCGCCGCCGCTCCTTCACCGTCGCCTCCTCCCGCGCCTTCTCCTCGGCCGACTCGTACTCCGCCGGGGCCGCCGGCCGCCACCACCAGTCGAAGCTGCCCGGCTCGTACAGGATGTGGTAGCTGTTGGCGCAGATGCGGATCACCAGCCCGTCGTGGCTCACCAGCCGCCGGTAGTAGCGGCTGTACTCCTCGTCCTGCTCCATCTTGGGCGGCAGGTTGCGCTTCAGGAACGGCATGCGCATCCGCGAGAACGGCACGCCCTCGGTCGGGTCGCGCATCGTGTACGCCGACACGTAGTAGGACCAGCGCGCCTCCTGGCTCAGCTCCTCGTTCTCCAGCGTGCTGTCCTCCGGCGTCATCAGCTGCACGGTCACCTGCTGCGTGGACGGGTTCTGCAAGTAGTCAGTCAGACAGCACTCTATACAACTTCACAAAACAAGCACTTACGTAGGTGATGCGGTAGATGTCGCCATCCTTGACGAGTCGCTCAACCTGCTTGCGGTACTGGATCTCCTGGTTGTGCGTCGTCTCCTCCTTGTCGCGCTCCTTGAAGAACAGATTGACAATGTCGGAGCTCTTGTCCTTGGGATCGCTGTTGAAGATGCCGCCCGCGAACCTCGCGATCCCCGACATCATCTTCTCCAGGTTGTACAGCTGGTACCCGCTCTTGAGGTAGAACCGGCGCAGCGTCTCCTCGAGGTGGGAGGACTCCATGTCGCCCTTGATCACCTCCTCGCACATGCGCACGATCTGCGCGTACAGGTTGGCCTTGGGATCGCAGTCGTAGAAGAAGTCGGTCGGCAACTTGTCGATCAGCCCAAGATCATGCGCAGGTTTCGGGAGGAGGGCGCGGCGGACATCCTCGTGAGCCTCCTTCTCGTGCAGCTTGATACGCAGCAGGCGGCTGTACAGGATCTCGAAGGTCCGGAAGAAACAGTAGATGTTTAGGTTCGCGTAGAGATGGTGGACCTTCTTCTCGTAGGACTCGTTGAGCGTGTACTCCCGCTGCATGTTGAAGTTGCCCTGGCCGGGATGCTCCATCCACTTGAGCTCGGCCACATCGAACGGCTCGGTCGGATCCGGGATCGGGGTCGAAGGCACAAGCACGGCATCCGGGGTCCCATCGCGGCTTATCGCAGCGCTGCCCTCCTTGTCTTCCCGGCTTGGCTTCTCGCCACGACGCTCAAGCACATCGCGCAGGAGATCCAGTTTCTTGTTGTTGACACCACGGCGACTGCGGCTGGTCGACGTGTCCTCGGGAGCAACGCTCTCGTCGTCGGCCTCTTCAGCCGAAGCCCCGTTGAGGACCTCGTTCATGTACATGTGGAAGCTTTCACGGTCCATGCCGAAGAAGATGGGAACAAAGTCCTTGATGAAGTTCATGACCTTCTGGGGATCAGCACCAAAACCAGCCGAGTTCCGATCGATGAAAGTAAGCAGCAGGTGGGCGGCATCGATGATGACACCGGGATCGGTAAAGGAGAACTCGAACTGATGCTTGGGGACCTGGTATCCGCTCTTCCGAAGGTTCCTGCCCTCCTCAAACTTCGCCTGGATCTCATTCTGGATGTGCTTGGCAACGAACAGCTTCTTGTCAGTTCCCTTGCTGGCGATCGCTTGGTGGTCGAGACTGCGCCAGTAGGCCTTCTGCATCTGCTCACGCCAGACCTTGTCCCACTCGCGCTGGCTGGCCTTCCACTCTTCGCACTTCTGCTTCAGGCGGAACAGAACGATCGGCAGGACATGGCACGGTCTCTCGAACATGTCGCGGATGATCTTCTCGCCACGTTGACGGTCATAGATCTTCTTGATCGTCCGCTGGTAGACCGACTCACTCTGGCCACCGAGCCCAGGCGGAAGCTTGAAGGCAGCCCTCTCAGCTTCGGACATCACCAGGAACTGCTGGACGATCGGTTCGATGAGCTGGATGGTCCGCATGCAGGCCTCGATGTGATGGTCGTAATCATGTCTATCCTCTTCGATGCGGTGCAGCGCATCCTCGTACTGGTTCTTGCGGTGGGCAACAAAGCCGGAGTCCTCGGACGCCCAAGTTGGATGAGATGCCCACTCGTCATTCAGCACACTGTAGCATAGCTGGTCGCGACCACTGCAGGGCTTCTGCCGTTCGCGCTTTGGAAGGAGGCGGTAGCTGGGACCGAGGGAGCGGCAGTGGGAGAGGTTAACAACACCAGGTTCCTGCTTAGGCTTCAGGTCGATGACTTTGTCCTCGGGTTCCTCGATGTGCATGAAGCGCTTGAACCAGTTCATGATCTCTGGATTGGAGCCGATGAATCCCTCAGCTCTCTTGATCAGAACGTTCCTGTCGATCAGGTCAGTGGAGTAGAGGTTGCATAGCTTGAGGAACTCGTTGAAAGTCTGCTTGTTTCCGATGAATTTCTTGACACGGTCGAAGAAGGCAACCTCGTCGTGGCTGGGAGTAAGCGAAAATGTCGGCGGGATCGGCTCAGGGAGCGCAGGGACGAGCGTGGGCGACACGGCGGGGGCTTCGGACTGGGACGGCTTCGTATGATGGACCTTGGCCCTCTTTGGGAATCTCAAGTTAGCACCAAAATCTTCAAAATCCTCTGGGGCTGGTCTTTTTGTAGGAACATGGTCAATGGAAGGATTTCTCAAGGGGTCCCGTATGCCAGAGGGGGTGTCATCAGCCTGGTCGACATAGCCATTTGAACGGGAGTCGACAAAAGGCGTCTCAGGCCAAGCCGGCCCCAAAGGAGAGAGCGGCCTCTCGGAACGTCGCCTTTGAGAAGGCACCTGCCACAGACCACTTGCTGGGCCGCTTGTTGGACTCGCTGCCAGACCGGTCGCTTGACCACCTGCTTGACTCGCCCGGCGGTTTCTCTCAGCGCAGACTCCTCAAAGACTAAGGGATTGAGAAGAGCTCTTGGCAAAACGGGCGAAATGAAAACCCTTCTGGGGGTTTCCCGCCCCTTCTCTTCTCCAGCGGTCTTGGGAGATCCGCGAGGAGCTGTGACCGACTCTTCGGCCGGATCAGATGTAGAAACTCCCTTGGAAGCTCGTTGACGCTTCCTACGAGGCTGATCCGTGTCAATTGTCGAGTCGTCAATGCTCTTCGCCGTTCTCTTGGGCGCTTTACCCTTTCCCTGCGGTTCGGGCGAAGGCGAGGGCGAAGATCCGAGGAGATCGAGTCTGACAGTCTTCCGGACGGTTTTGCTGCCAGTCTTCAAAGTTGACTTTATCTCCCCCTTGGGACCATCGCCTTCGGAGGCTTGCGCAAGAACAGCTGCCTCAGTCGCCATTGCTTCTGCTACAGCCTTCGCTTTCCGCTTCGACGCGGCCTTGGCTTTTGGCTCAGCCCTGGCCTTTACGACACCCCTAGGCTTAGAAGCAGCCTTGGCTCTCGGGGCCACTTTTGTCTTGCGAGAGCGTTTCGTGTTTGCCGCAGGCGGGGCGTCAGAAGCAGTTGCAGTGTCCGCAACAGCGTTGTTCTCTGCTGAAAGCGTAACTTGAGAGGCAGCTATAGCTTGGCGAGAAGCTCTTATGTTCGAGGCAGGAGCAGGTCCAGGGTCAGCTGGAGTGTTGGAGTCGGCCTCTGCAGGCGTGGCCTCAGGAGGGACTGCAGCTTTTGTGGTCACTCTGGCTCTGCGAGATGTTCTTGTGTTTGAAGAAGAAGTTGAAGATGTGGTAGATTCCGTTGCAGGAGCACCTTCAGAGGTCGCTGTGGTATTGGAAGTGGCTTTGCTCTTGGCTGCAGCGGTAGCCTTCGCTCTGGAAGTAGAAGTAGAGGTAGTAGAAGCGGTAGAAAGTGCAACGGATCCGCTTTCTGGAGCAGATGCGTTCTTTGGTCCAGCAGACTTCTTCGCACAGGTGGTCTTTCTCGTGGCGGTAGTCTTCTCTGTGGCGGCTGGTGCCTTCTTGGAAGCCCTCTTGGAGGCTGTCGTCTTCGCCGACGCCTTGGGAGCCCGCTCCTTCGACGTCCCCTGCTTGCGAGAGACAGACTTCTTTGGGGTCATAGCGAACGGTGTTCGGTAAAGACGAAGGGGAGTGTGTTACAGGAAGAAAGTGACAGAAGCGAGTGAGAAGAAGACAGAGGTGGGTTTATATGACGGTGGAAGAGGTTCGGAAGGATAGATAGACGAGCTCGAGAAGCCTTGACGGGCAAAATACGAAGGAATCCAGCACGGCTGAAAGAGAGGGTAAGAAGCGAGAGGGGAAGTGAGATGTTTGTGGGATTGAGGAAATCGTGGGAAGGATGGTGGTGAGGGGGGTAGATAATGAGGGCCACCGAGTAACTCAATGGAACAAAGCCATTCACGGAGGGACCCAGGAATTGATACGAAGACCCAGCCCCAATTAAACGCACTATAGAATATAAAGAAAAATCCACTCACCTTATTCGCATTGCCAACTTGAATACCAGGAGCCCTATTGGTCTGAGCATCCGCCATCCTTGTAGCATCGACTGACGTGGAAGGTCCAGGAACGGTAGAGCCCAATGTGCCTGGAGCACCAGGGCCTCCTCGCCGCTTCTTGCTCTCCTTTGCAGAGTCCTTGACGTTGAACTGACCGAGAGGAGGCATCTTAACGTCGCGATTCGGCGTCTGCGACGAAGCAAGAGATCCAGCGGATGCATACCCTGGCTCTCCGCGCACATTGCTCAGAGGTGGATCTTCTGCGGCCTGACGAGCAGTCGGTGGTTGCTGCTTGGCCTGTGCCGCAGACTCAGGCAAGAACTGCTTGAAATCTTCCAGGAGATCCGGTGCTGAGTTGAAGAGCTGGGTTACTTGAGCATACACATCCTGGATTGGCTTCGACTCGCGCTGGTAAGTTTGCAGGATCTCCAGGAACTGCTTGTAAATCTCGGGAGCGCTTGCGAAACGGTTCTGCACAAACGTTAGCTTATCACACAGCCTCCGCTCAGGAAATCCGTGTATCACTGACCTTGATCTTGTTTACATAGCTGATCGCATGATTGAACTCAACGGGTCCGCGCTTACTGAGATCGGGCTGAGAACCTTGAAGCACTCCCGATCCTACACCAGCCAAGTTATTCATAGGCTGGCCCATACCAGGACCCTGACTGGCACTAGTGGACGGTTGCATCATCGATGGCCGTCCAGGTCCGCCTGATGCAGCAGAGACAGCACTTTGCAGCTGCGAAACGCCACGCTGCTCTTGTTGGTGCGCCATGGAAGCCGCATTGGCGGATGCCTGCTGCTCTTGCTGGCTCTGATACTCATAGTGCGGTTCCTGGTGCTGGTTCTGGCCGCCTTGCTGGCCATACATGCCTGGGCCCATCATGCGAGTGCTTGGGGAGTACGAGCCAGGGATACCGCCTTGCTGCTGCTGGTGCTGGGGCTGCTGCCAGGCAGGCCGAGATTGATCGTAATACTCTGGGCGGCCCGGAGGAGCAAGCCCACCGGAAGGTCCCACGTCACCGCCAGATTCATGGCGCCCTCGAGGAGGCATCGAAAGCGTATTCGTCCCAGAAGGAGTCGTCACACGAATCGCATCGGGGTTATCTTCCGTTCCGCACTCGATACGATAGCCTGGTGGCAAGAACGTGTTGAAACCCTGGATCAGAGCGGGATGTCCATTGAAAAGAGTCGAAACGCGTTGAATAACTCCGGGAGTATCAATGCTGCTGCAGTCAGCATGGCTCTCTTGGTGTATCTGGACGCCGGCAACTTACGCTTGACTCTTGAAATCTTTCATGATATCAAGGAACCGGTTGTAGACATCCGGCTGGTCCACAAAGCGTACCTTCACCTGATCGAGGTAGCTAAGTGCATCCTGAAAAGTAACAGTAGTTAGTCTCCGACGGCGAACGTTCCGAGCCATAGCGACATAGTGAAAGAGGAGAACTGTGAGAGAGGCGCGTCCAAAGAGTCTTGTTGACGCAGTAAATGTGAGTTGTCGTGAGAAATGCAGTCCCAGACAGATGGCACGCAGGAGATCAACTGCCAGCAAAACAGAAATATGATCGCCATGCCGACCATTTTGTCTGGCAGCACACGCAACAAGGACCGCACGACATGCCTCCGACGACGACAACAAGACCAGGAGCACTTCCCCTTTGGCAGTTACGTGACGACTCATGGTGCCTCATCCTCTTCCACAATTTCCCACAACAAAAACCCAACAGAATATCAGGCGGAAGGAAAGTCATCACACTTACATTCAAGATAGGCTGCTGACCCTGAGCTAGGGCCGCTACACCTCCAGGCATCTGAGGCCCTGAACCGCTGTACCCACCGAGCATGGGTTGCCCAGGCGGACCTTGAGGGTGCTGCATGTACGGCCTGGGCGTCCCTTCGCCATGCTGGCCATGCTGCATCTGAGTCCCATACATCCCACCGGGACCGCCAGAAGACTGCATGGTATTCTGCGGAGGGTTCGGAGGCGCGTTCGCACCGAGGTTGGAAAGCAGTCCATTGGGTCCGTGGATGGAGTTCGGGACCTTGGACGCCACCGGCTGGTGGATGGGAATCGAGCCGGCATGGCTCTGGACTGGATGATGCTGCTGCTCGCGCTGCTGACGTTCCATCTGCTGTTGACGCTCCATCTGTTCTCGCTCGCGCTCTCGCTGTTCGCGTTCTCGGTGCGCCATCTCTTCCTGCTGTCGCTGTCTCTCGATCATCTCGCGCTCCCTGGAGTCTCTCTCACGCTCTCTATTAAGCGACTGCGGAGAAGGATGTTGCATCGCCTGTCCTATTCCTGGAAGGGAGTGTCCGGCGCTGTGGGACGGGCCTTGAGGATGTTGTCCGTATGGAGGTGGTTGGTGCGGACCACCGGGACCTTGGGATAATTCTGCCAGGCCGGGCAGAGAGTGACCGGAAGGCTGGCTTACAGGGTGATACGGACCTGGACGAGCATAACGAGTCAGTACAAACTATCGAGGGTCGAGTTTGTTGTTTCTCTCATGGCATCGGCCGGGGGCGACAAGGATTTCTCACCAGTTGGGGGGGGCAGGACTGGCCCCGCAGGTTGTGAAGACGGGCCTTGCTGAGGAGGAGGAGGATTCTGCCTATTGACGCCAAAGACATCACATCAGCACATGCCCAGAGCATTCACTCGAAGCCGAATACAAGGCGAAACCCGCGATAAGGACGATAACATACCCAAAAGAGCCCAGGGGGCGCGGCTGCTGGTTTAGCTGATCCATTCCGGGGTGCGACGGCGGGCCCGCAGAAGAGTGCCAGCTATCATTACCAGAAGAGTTCATTATCCGCACATGAACAAAGTCCTCGCGGTGACGGTATGATCGTGGAGCGTTGTTCTCTAGGAAAACGTGGAAACGAGCGGTTGTCAGGAACGGCCGAGGGTTCTCGAAGAGCTCTTAACGCCTTTCTCTCTCGCTTGCGGTCTTGGGTTCTAAAGGGTGTATAGCAGAAACATCGCTGCGCGTCTATGATCGTCGAGGCAAAAGAGACAAGCAAAGGACGATGGACAGCAGAAACCCCGAAGAAGACAACAAGGGCTGCAAGGAAAGAAGAGGCTATCGGAGCCAGCAAGCAGCAGTAGTGACGATGGTTTGCGCGCGACCGATCACGGGTGGCCCTGGGGCGGAGGCTCCTCAGGGCTTCTTGAGTCTAGCTCCGTACGGCCATAGTGCCGTGGGTCGGCACCATGCTTTTCCGGCCGCGATCTGCCACGCTGTGATTGGCTGTCTCGGCGGTCCGGGGGCTGTCTCGGCTCCGGTGGCTTGGCACGGCGCCCTGATTCTGCATCTCCCCGGCTTCGCATTATTATATCTCCGTCATGGACGATCACCCACAGGACACAGTGCCACAGCATGTTTGCGAACAGAGCCAGTGCCAGTAACCTTTCTTCATAGACGCATTATTACTATTATTGTCCATCATACGCTCTTAGTGACTGTGACTACTGAAGTTATCACCCACACACATCACGCATCGTCAATCACTTACAGACTTTATATCAAGCTGTCTCGCGCTTGATAAGATACCCAACTGCTCTTTATCTAAGCCTCCACATTTTCGTCTACCCTTTTCTTATCGGCTAATATTAATACGATAACTTGAAGTAGTTCTATAAGGAAATTTAAGAAAAATGATTTATTCAGACATGCATGTATTATCTACTCTGATTTTAGTACCCATATTAGCCACCATGATCACGTCTAGCCTGCACCAGACAGACAGACAGACACGTCACTGCCGGAAAAAAAACAGATATTCGAGGCCATCCACCATGTGATGCAACTGTAGGCAAGGACCTGGGAGGTGAGGCATCTGTGAAATGCGCAGAACAAAAAGCAAGCAGCAGCAAAGCATCTCTACCTGACTCCCAGTTAACGCCGGTAAAAGAATCTGAGGCCGAGCAGATGGAACAGCAAGATCATAACGCAGGTCCCTGAGTCGATAAGATGACGGCAAGGCAGTAAATAAGATAAGAAGAAAAAAAATGCATGACCAAGTTCCAGAAGAATCCGAACTGGCAATTTTTAATTTTGAATTTGTGGCTGTCGCTGCTATCATTTTCCTTCATGTCGCGCCTTGCTTCCATACATCTTGATCCATGACCAAGGTCAGCGATCCCGCCTGATCCATCGACAACCGACATGACCCGTAACATCATGACTCGATAGCAACCGCTTTACAATGCGGAGAAAACGAAGAGCTGCGCGGGGGGTGATGTTAGCCCCGGTCCAAAGAGAAAGGTCTGGGCGCTCTTCAGATAGAGGACTTACGTTGTTAGTTGCAGCAATTGCGATACTATCCTCGAACGGATGCCAGCTCATATGCAGAATCTTCTTGTTGAAGTCAATCTGATCGGCGTCGGTCTCTTTCCTCATGCGCCCGCCAGGACCGGCAGGGCTACCCGCTCTCGAACCGCCCTTCTTCCCGTTGGCGGACTTGTTCATCGGCATGGGCACGCCAACCTTCTTCGCCTTGAATGCGGACTTATCCGCCTGTAATACAATCTCTGTCTCCTTATTCGGGTCGGAAGGATAGATCATGAAGTTGTTGTTGTAGCTTCCGGTCATCACATGCTGCCCATCACCCGAGAAAACCACCTCAAATTTGTCGAAGATGCTATCATTCTCATAGGTGTCGCACAGACGCGGTCGGAGGTGTTCGTGAATAGGGATCGTCTTGACCGGCTGCCTCTCCATGTTGACATCCCATATCTTCACAGTGAGATAGTCTCGCGAGAGGATGTAGCGCCCGTCGTGGGAGAATCGCACGTCGGAGATAGACGAAATGATTTCAGAGAAGAAGGAACGAGAGGAGGCATCTTCCTCCTGTTCGAAAACTGTTTTGATGGGACAGTGTTAGCGGTCATGCGATTCAGACATGTACTTGGACCAAGCGACACGTACGTTTCTGATGCTCGTCACACAGAGCGCGCTGTCTCATGTCCGCAAGCTTGATCGTCCCCTTGGAACTGGCGTACATGAACCAGTTGCAGCTAATAGGGTGAAACTCGGCGGCAGTGATGACTTCAGTCAGCTCTTCCATGTTCGCAGGTTTTATGTCGACGATGTTAAAACTCTGATCTTGGATATTAAGATTCCATAGGTTGATCCGGAGATCATCGCTGCTGATAAACGTCTCGCCATCGCTGTTGACGGATATGCTGTTGATGTGGTAGGCGTGGGCGTTAGCGTATATTCTCCGAGGGACGGCGGCCACGACGGTATCGTGGTGCGTCATTCTCGGGAGTTTGAGCATGGATGGATCCTTGATCGATATATGCGGGCGCCGAGGGGGACCGCCGCCCGGGACTGCGCCTGCCGGCGTAAGATCGGTGGACAGGTTGTTCTCTGCCACCACCTTCAACGACTTATCGAACACCTTCCATAGCTTTATCGTCTTGTCGTTGGTCGAAAGGAGGAAATGAGACGCGTTTTGCCGCTTGCACCATTTTATCTTGTTGATCTTCTCCTCGATCTCTAGTGATTTAAGGTAGTCGAATTCCGGTTCGTGCGACTGGAACTCGGTGTGGAACTTATACTCGCATGTCTTTTTCTGTAGTGGGGTCAGAAACGTCAGGTCCGGCAGCAAGGTGCGAGAAGAGGGACCCGTACTGTCTCATTCCTCTCGAACAGCACCACTCTCCCACCTTTGTCTCCAGTGGCCAGATAGTTGCCCGTGTGGTCGAACTCGACGGTCGAGATGATATCCGCTGAGGTTCAGCAGCACGTGTCAGCCAGAGGTGAATCTGACCATTTCTCGTGAAAGACAGATAGGAAAAGCGAGCAAGGAGAGACAGGAACGACATGTACCTTCTGTGATATCTTCGACATCTCCCTTATCACCGAAGCATCTGTCGTGGCAGGTTAGGAACACATTCCCCCAGGATCACGAACACAGAGAAGATGGACCAAAGACCGGAACATGACGTGCAGGTGGAGAAATGGGCCGATCGATGCACGCCGAGAGAACGTTATCCAGAGGCGTGCAGCTCAATCGAACACTCCCCCACCAGGATGCATGTGTCTAGACGGGATGCCAGGTGACGACTTACTGTGTGAATTTCCAGGTGGGAGTACCTGTATCGCCGTCTACCATCTTTCAAGTACCACCCTTGGTCGGGTAGTATGAGAACACAGTCGAAAACGGCACACAAGGGATGCCACCTCCAGGAGTGATGTTCGGGAAATTGTCTCGGCGGGGAAGAGGCCGACGGTGGAGATATCACAGGCCGCCCCTCAACGGTGAGCGGGAGCAATCAGGACGGAGAGGGAAAAGTGACGCGCAGCAGCGGGTGGCGGAGAAAGGGCAGCGGAACCACAATGGAGGGCGCTGGATGATTGTTCCCTAGCCGTTCAGAGAGGGAGGGGAGAGCTGGAGGGGGGAAGGGTTGGAGAGCAGGAGCGAGATGGGGAGAAAGACACTGCGACGTCAGACAAGACAGAGCAAGGCAGGCGGTCGCAACGACGGGCCAACTCAGTCACTGCAGGCTGGAGGTGAGAAATGATTGACAGCCTGTGGCTGAGGGCGACGAGGAGGAGCAGGGACGGACGGAGCTGTCTGCAACGGAGAGATGAGGAGGACGGGGGACGGGAATGAGGCTGGAGGCGTTGGATGCAGCAGCACCGGACGTCGTGAGGTCCGTCTTGGATCGGTGTGGTTTGGGTTGAGTGAGGCGGGATCGTGAGCGGTGGTGGGGAGTTTGTCGCCCGTGCTTCAGCGCCCGGAGCTAGAGCCACAGGGCAGCGCAGAGCCGCCTGGCTGCTCGCGGTGGGCCACTCCCCGTGGAGGAGCTCGTCGGTTGTCGTCCTCCTCCTCCTGCTACCCCCATGATTGGAGAGCGACGTTTGGACTGCTTGTTGCGCCTGTCATCCCCGTCCGGCCCTATGGACGACGATCGGCGTGACGTCGGGCTACTGTTTAAATCCTAGTAGTATACTGTGACATCCCGGCTAGACCACCGCTGGGGACCCTGCCCTATATCGAGCCCAGACATACAGCTCTGGCTGTTCTGCTATTTCAGAGGCTCTTCCTTTTTGTTTTCTCCCCATTTATATCTGCATTGCATTGCATGGACCTGGTTTACTGTTTGGGTCCATCTCTCGGATTCACATGCCTCCGTTTTTATATATCCCTTGGACCGAGTGCCGGGAGCGCCTCAGGAACAACCTCACAACTTGATACCCTCGCTTTGAGAGCTGCACCATCTGGCAACACTCTTGCCTAACCCTTAGTTCACTCGTCTGAGTTTTTATTGCATTTATTGTTTTGGGTTCCTGTATCTCCATAATCATGTCTAAAAAGAAAGAAAAGGAGGTGCAGAACGACTCTTCCTCGGATGCACCCCATACTCCCGCCCAGCCATCCACGCCGCGGGAACGCAGAGACGAAGACAGATCCAGCTCTATGGCAAGCAGGATCCAAGACTCCGCGTCTGATCTCCTCCGGAACGCTATCTCTGGGCCTAGTGGACATGGTCTCGCTGTAGACCTTTCCCAGTCTCTGGCCAACGGCAGCAAGGCCAGGCCGTCCGCCTCCTTGGCTTGGGCTGCCGGGTCATCAGCGGCGGCAGTCGCTCTCCTCTCACGCGGTGCAGGTGGCTCCGCGTCTTCGTCTGCACGGGATGGAGCGGGCACCTTTGTCCCGGAATCGTTCAGATCGGGCGCGACGGCGCAGGGTGGATTCGAGCTGGATCAGCTGGCGCAGGAGGACTTTGAGCGCGGACGTGGATATATCGATGATCTCGACGTCAGCACTCGCACTGACTTCCATGACCTGAAAGGAAAAGGAAAGCAGCGGGAGATCCAGTTTCTTCCAGGCCAAGCAGACGACGTCAACATGTCCAACTGCCAGACCACCTGGGAGGAAGCGCGTCGTCAGCAGCAGCATCATCAGCATCCTCCTCCTCCCTCTGAGGAAACAACAACTACCACCTCAACCCCACAGACAGCAGAACCACTCACAGACCCCTCCGACGGCGCAGCAGTCGTCGCCCTCCTCTCCGACCCATCCTTCCAGCCCGAATTCCTCCCCTCATCAGCAGACGACGACCTACTAGACACAGACACCATCCCATCCCTCACCGAGTCGGAGATCCAAATCATCGACTCCTTCCGCCGGCACCCATCATCACACGCAAATGGCCAAACACAGCAACCCCACCGCCTCACTTCCAGCAGCCTGATCCCCGACATTGACGCCTTTCTGGCACAGGACTCCATCACCGGATCGGGGACAGGGACAGAGACGGTGGACACGGAAACCCTCCGGAACATGGTCCTCTCCCATCTCCCCGGCGCGGAGGATTGGATGGCCGTCGAGGAGCGGTACCACGACGAGGTGTGGGGGTACCTGCGGCCGACACTCGAGGCGGCGAAAAAGGAAATCGAGGAGAAGAAGAAGGAGAAGGAGAAGCAAGGCGGCCCGAACGTGAGAAAGGACGGGCCCGCGGTGAGGAGGCTGAAGATGATTCTGAGGCACATGCAGGCGTGATCGCGGTCCTCCGTGGGTGGGAAAACGAAGAGAAGGTAAGAGAAGAGAATAGAAATGCGGATAGTTACGGTATGGTATACATAATGGCCGTGGTTTATTATCGATAAGGTGAGTAAGATAAAGCCACGGAGGAACCTTTGTACAGTACTCAGGAAGCTCGACCTTTCTTTGATGTGTTATCCAGTCATAATACATCCCTGTACAGGACATGTGTATTTATACCTATGTATCTAATCTATACTAGCTGCTATCCTGCACAGTACATACAACTGTACACAACATATGCAAACACATATCCTCATCTATGTAAAGTACATGTACATTAGGTTCTTACTTACTTATATAGACCACGAAAGATCATCCAAGAAAGACACATTACGTACATATATTAAATTAGGAAAACTAACGCTTTGACCAAAACCTGAACCCGAATCGCAGACAGACATCCCAGGTCCAAACCGGCCGGGGCGGAGCCGATCCTAGGAGGTATCATCAGATCACATGTGATCGACCCAGACCAGACCAAACCAGCAACGAGGAGGAGCAGCAGGAGGCCTCCCCGACCCGACATTCTTCGCCCATCCCCATCCCCATCCCATGATGATCTGTCCTGCTCTTGCTTGCTTGCTTGCTCTGCTGAGCTCAGCAAGGTGACTGGCTGACTGGATCGGATGCCCCGATACGTATGATGTACAGTACTGTACATGTATGATTGCACGCCTCAATTTTTTTTGTTTTTTTCCTGATTTCTGCTCATGATCGACCACGACTAGCGCAGGCGCAGGTGTTCCGTCCTGCCCTGTTGATTATTATTATTGATGCGGTGATGCGGTCGTATAGGTAGGTACGAGGCACTGAGATTATTATTCATTAATTACCTAAACAAGAATGAATACTCACATGTCTTGACTCTTTCTATTCCATCTGTCAAGCTGCTCCGCACTCACACCTCGGGTCGAGAGGACGAGGATATTATTTCTTCTTCTTCTTCTTCTTTTACGCACGCAGATGCCTTGTATAGATAGCAAACCTGATACTACTGCATCCATCTTACACATAGTAGTACAGTACCTACCTACATCTTTATTTAAGATAGACCCAGACGGACATAGGATAGGTAAGATGCTCATCAGGAAAGGTCAGCAAGGCAAGTAAGGAATAAATGATGCGAGAAAAATTCATTTATCAGGTCCCGTGCTTAGATTCATAATTTACGGAAGCTGACAGTATTAATCGAAAATACTACTAGCAGGTTGCTCTACCAAGAGGCTTAAAGGAACAATCACATGCAAACACAAATTTAGGTAGGTAGATAATATTGCCAACTCTCATTCATAACAATACGTAGCGATTTACATGCTGAAATTATAATGTAGCGATCGGAGTCTTATACGAGTACATGTGCCCTTTTCTCCAAGGGATTCCGACGTGGGTGATATATGCAGCCTCGAGGCTTTCCCTGCAGCTTACCAAAACAGGTAAGGATAAAAAGTAGGTACCCATCGCCGACTGAAACACAACGGCAAATGAGGTCCGAATAGCGTCAATATGAGCATTTTTGCGAACTGGGTATAGAAAAAGGGGTCAGCTGCAGGCCCTTTCCGCCTTTTTTTTGGTTCCCAAAAAAACATTCTATATATCATTCTGGTCAGATGCGGAAATGAACTAGTCCAAACTGGCAAAATTTAGAACTGCAGGCGGGGCGTCTGGCCCTTGACACGGCCAATAACGATGCCCGCAGCGTACTTGGGAATGACCTCATCATCGTGGAGCATCTCAAATTCTGCATGTTGTTAGAACAAGTTACTATGAAAACGAGAAGACAAATGCAACTTACCCTCAGATGCGTCCCGACCCATGAAGTTGAACAAGGCCTGAGCCCCACCCGGGTGCTCATCCAGCCAGTTAGTCACATCCAACACGACGCCCTTAACGACGATCCACAGGTCGTCCTTCTTGTTGTGCTTCGCGACCTCCTCCATCGTGAACTCCTTGTCCGGGATCTTGAAGTTGGAGGTATCATTAGGCTTTGAGGGTTCCGCCTTACTGGCCGGGGTGGCAGTAGACTTGGCAGGCTGTGCCGATTCCGCAGGGGTCTCAGTACCAGCGGCGACGGGAGCGGTGACGCGGGCAGAGGCAGGGTCCTTGCCTTCCGCACCAGCCTTGTTCCACTCGATGGAGACCTTGCCCGGGGTTGATGGGTCAATGTGCAGGGAGATTTGATTCAGACGCTGCTGGGCGGTCGTAGCTCCGCCAGAAAGGACCTTCTGGAAGAGGTACCGGCTGGCACTGTCACCAGCCACACGGCCGAAGACGACGCAACCCAGCAGAGAGGAGCCACCCAGACGGTTGGCACCGTGGACACCACCAGCCAGCTCACCGCAGGCGTACAGGCCCTCGAATGGCTTCTTCTCCGAGTTCAGGACCTCAGCATGCTCGTTGATCTCGATACCACCCATGGTGAAGTGCAGCACAGGCTCCATCAGAGCGACATGGAAAGTATCGTCAATGCTGAACGGCATGTTGTGGAAGTACTTCTTCCCCCAGGGGTCCTTCTTCTTGCCCTCGGCAATCTCGTTGTACTCGTCGAAGGTCCTCTTGAGAGCCGCCTCGCCGCAGCCGATCTCCTTGGCCAGTTCCTTGCCGGTCATCTTCTTCATCAGACCACGGCCGGAGTAGTGACGGGTGTGGAAATCGAGGACGTTGGATGCCTTGCTGTTGAGGACAAGGCGGATGGGCCACTTGCCCTTGTCCTTCTCCTTGAACATCTGTCCGGAGACGTAGTCACGGTGGCCCAGCTCATCGCAGAATCGCTGGCCGTCGGAGTTGAGCAGGATACCGCCCTCACCGCGCAGTGCTGGACAATGTTAGATAACTGTGTTATATCCGTAAATTCTCACCAGAGAACGCGTACCTTCAGCGGCCAGGAACTTGAACTTGGAAGTGGGATCCTTGGGGTCCACAAGACCGGTAGGGTGCACCTGCACCTTGTCCATGTCGATGGCGTTGGCGCCAATGGCCATCAACATCTTCTGGCCATCACCGGTGGCATGCGTGCCGTTGGTACTCGACAGGTGGTAGGTGTCTGGCCGATATTTCTTCAGCAAGGAGGTCTCTGTGAAGTCCGCAGCGTATCCACCGGTGGCCAGGATGACCACGCCGTCCGCCGTATGGGTCTGCCCGTTGTACTCGTAGGTGACACCGGTCACGGCGTTGCCGGTCTTGTTGACGGCGGTGACGCGGGCCTTCTTGAGGACCTGCACGCGGTGGGGTTCTTTCTCCGCCAGCTCTTCGAGGCGTTGCATGAGAGCGTATGTGATGGCCATGCCGGGGAACTTGGCATCATGGCCACGGTGGGTTCGGGGCTGCGAGTGTCCACTGAGGTACTGTCAGCCGCGATTCCAGATAGTAGATGTTCAGAGATCACCCACCCGAGACGCGAGACCAGGCTCAGGTCGAGGTTGAAGACATCCTGCAGCCACTCGACCGCAGAGGCCGACTTGTATGTGAGGACCTTGATGAGTTCTGGCCGGGCCTTGTCTCTGGCGGACCTGAGGGTGTCTTCGTAGAACTGCTGGACACTGTCGGCGATGCCGTGCTGGACCTGGGTGCGGGTGAGGGCGCCGTTGATGCCGGAGGTGGCCTTGGTCGAGTTGCCGCCAAAGAAGTCTACGACGGGGTCAGCCTGGGACGTTTCTGCGCGGAAGGACGCACTTACTCTGCTTGTCGAGGACGAGAACATTTCCACCGTTCAGATAAACGGTGTGCGCGGCACTCAGGCCGGACACTGGCGGAGAGACCGATGGTCAGCTTCTGGCACGGGGGGATAACATGCGGGGAAAGCACGGGAGAGCTTACATCCACCGCCGACGACGATCACTCTTGGAGCCACCATGGTTGCGAGATGACAAGGGGAAAGCAAGACGGGCAGAAGTAAGGGGAGACTGGAGAGGAGGAGAAGAAGAGGAGACGAAGGGACGAGAGATATACTTAGGAGGCCGACGGCACGAGATCTGGGGTTCGTCAAAAGCCGACGAGCCAGATGCTAGCGGCGCCCACTCGGCCGAGGCACAGCGGCCTAGCGCGGGAGCCCCCTTTGCGGCCAGAAATGCATCGCCCGTCACTGGCGGAGACCACGCCGACCTCCTCGGTTGTTGCGAGCTCGGCTTTTGCTACTGACTGCTTCGTCACTCGGCGGCCCTCCTGCTTCTAGTTCTGGCCTTCTGTCGGTCCGCGCGAGGCTCTCTGCCCTCTTCGACGTGCAGTGCTTGGGGAGCGTCGTCTCGGACCGCGTATTCCGACAGTCTGGGGAAGTCTCCGTCCGATCACATGTTTTCTCTCTTCACATGCCAGCCGGACCGTCCAATCGATGCGCTCTCGATGACATCGATGGCTTCTGACAGGCACCAGCTGCCATCATGTGCAGCTGACCTCTGATGCAGAACAAAGCACTACTCCTAGGTCCCTTGGGTGCCTAATGATCCAGGTATCTGACGTCCATGCATGGCTTAAAAAGAACTCCTCTGTACCACTCCATCGCCAAACGCGGTGACGTACTCCGTACTCCGCCGTCAGTGGTCTTGTCAGCGCCACACTAGATGCTGTATCACCAGCGCTGGTGGCCAGTATGTTGGCTCTCCGTATGGGGTAGCTGTCATCTCGGCCAGCTTCACCGCCTTGCGGCCTGTCGAATCCGATCCTCCGACGGCCCAGGTAGATGCATGATTTTCTTTCATGCCGCTGTCAGGACCTTTTTTTAAAGGAAAAAAAAGCATGAACGAGTCAAGTGACTCCGGAGGCGATATAGTTACTTGAATCCAGCTATCTGCCTAGGTAATGTCTAGGGGATTAAATTAAATGATGGTAAGCAGAGAAGACCAACCAGCAGGGGGGGACCTGGCCATCTTTGTTAGTTATATGAATCCACCTCTTCAATCTCCACATCATTTGATCCCACGTGGCTGCATTGTGCCAATCTAATTTCCCAGGACACGAAGAATACTTGAGGTGTTTGATTAATATATTCAGGAGTAAAACATTATACAAGCCGATAATAAAACACTATGTAACAATGTGAAGCTAGCCATGAATGGGCTTCCTTGCTCGCACTGAAGTCTGTCGCGGAGTCCTCATCGGGAGCCTCCGAGCCTCGGCTTAAAACGTCCCGGCGCCCGCGCCGAACTCTCTCGCCCGAGAGACCTAATCTTGGTCCTGGGATCTGCACTCCACTCTGCACCCCATTAACCTGACCTACTGCCTTGTGCGGTAAACAATGATAAACGACACATTCGCTGCCAGAAGCTGTTCCTTACGCCACCTACTCCGCCCAACTGTTCCATTTGGTGAGGATGTCAGTGAAACAGTATATTCGGATACCAACGGAAAAAAAAATCAACGGAAAGATCCCGGAGATCTGTGTATACAGTACATAAAGTAATTTCATGTCCAGTTAGCTTATTATAAGGATTATACCTTTGAGTTGTTATCAATTTAAGAAAGAAGAAAACAAAACCATCTGTGCTTATCCCATAGGCCACTGCAATTTTTCTTGCTAGATTTGCATCCAATAACCAATAGATATACCGAGCTTTCTGCAGGGAGTTGAATGTCGCCCAATTCCCCCCCCCCCCCCCCCCCCCCC
>ENA-UOXB01000255-UOXB01000255.1-bioreactor-metagenome-genome-assembly--contig:-NODE-255-length-49803-cov-23.766604_pt1 | contig 49803 bp, 43 predicted proteins | sample MGYA00238158_ERZ761615 | MGnify/ENA primary metagenome ERZ761615 (study PRJEB28904, sample SAMN06267902) | bioreactor metagenome | isolation source: Joint BioEnergy Institute, California, USA...
CGCCGGGCCGGAAGGGCGCGCCGGGATCCAGATCAACGTCGAAGGCGACACCGTGGCCGATCTGCGCCAGGCGCTGCGCGTGCTGCTGCCGGCACGCTGGCCCGCCTTTGCCGCAGGCCTGCTGGACTATTCGGCGTTCGCCGACAGCCAGCGTATTCTGCGCGATCCTGAGCCGCTGCCCGAGGACGGGCGTGTGGCGATCCTGCCACCGGTCAGTGGAGGCTGAGCCATGGTCGACAGCCTGAAAGCATGTGTGGTGGACCGGGCGGTGGCGGCGATCGATCCGGCCGAGGGGATCGCATTCGTGTCCGATCCCGGTTTCGGCGGCATTGATGTGTTCATCGGCAAGGTGCGCGACCTCAACCAGGGCCGGGCGGTGCAGGGGATCAGCTATGATCTGTTCCAGCCGCTGGTGCTCAGTGAGATCGACCGGTTCGCGGCCGACATCCAGGCACGGTTCGGCCCCCGGTTGAAGCTTTACGTGGCCCATGCCAAAGGCCGGTTGGCGGTGGGGGAGGTGGCGGTGGTGGTCGCGGCCGGCAGCCCGCACCGCGATGAGGCGTTCCGCGCCTGCCGTGCGTTGATCGAGGCGGTCAAGCATCGGTGTGCGATCTGGAAGCAGGAACATTACGTGGACGGTGACAGCCAGTGGAGTGAGGGATGCAGCCTGTGCCACGCCGAGCCGTCGCCCGCGCCGGAACACGGCACATGAGTGCGTCACGCCGCTGGATGCACACCGCCGTGATGGTGGTGGCCGCGCTGCTGGCCTTGCCGGCCGCCGCGGCCGAGCTGACCGTGTCGGCTGCCTCCAGCCTGACCGAGAGCTTCCGCGCGATCGCGCTGGCCTATGAAAAGGCGTACCCGGGCACCCGGGTGGACCTCAATTTTGCCGCCTCGGGGGTGCTGCTGCAGCAGATCAGCCGCGGTGCGCCGGTGGATGTGTTCGCCTCGGCGGATGAGGACACGATGGCACTGGCCGCACAGCGTGGTCTGCTGCTGCCGGACACCCGCACGGTGTTCGCCACCAACGCGCTGTGGGTGGTGGTTCCGCCTGGTACCACCGCCGCGCCCCACACGCTGGCCGACCTGGCCGGCAGGCAGGTGCAGCGCATTGCCGTTGGCAATCCGGACAGCGTGCCGGTGGGTCGCTACGCGCGCGGTGCACTGCAGGCTGCGGGGCTCTGGCCCGTGCTGCAGGGTCGGGTGATCACCACGCAGAATGTACGGCAGTCGCTCGACTACGTCGCCCGTGGCGAGGTGGATGCCGGCTTCGTCTATGCCACCGATGCCCAGGCGATGCCCGGGCGGGTGCGGCGTGCCTTCGCGGTGCCGGTGGCGGGGCGCATCGCCTACCCGCTGGCGGTGGTGAAGGGCTCCGCGCAGACCGACGAGGCCCGCCGCTTTGTTCGTTTCGTGACCTCCGCACACGGCCAGGCGATCCTGCGCCGGCACGGTTTCGGCGCGCCCTGAGCCATGGATCTGGACTGGAGCGCACTGGGGCTCTCATTGAAGGTCGCCGGCTGGGCGACGGCCATCAACCTCCTGCTGGGGGTGGCTCTGGGCGCCTTGCTGGCACGGCGGCGTTTTCCCGGTCGTGAACTGCTGGATGCGGTACTCACCCTGCCCATGGTGCTGCCGCCCACGGTGCTGGGCTACTACCTGCTGGTGCTGGTCGGCCGCAACGGCCCCCTCGGCGGCTGGCTGCAGTCCCACTTCGGCATCAGTCTGGTGTTCACCTGGCAGGGCGCGGTCATCGCCGCGGCGGTGGCCTCGCTGCCGCTGGTGTTCAAACCGTCCCGCGCGGCCTTCGAGGATGTCGATCGCCAGCTTGAACAGGCCGCGCGCACGCTGGGGGCGTCCGAGGCGGCGGTGTTCTTCCGCATCACCCTGCCGCTGGCGTGGCGCGGCATCCTGGCCGGGCTGCTGCTGGCGTTCGCCCGTGCGATGGGTGAGTTCGGGGCCACCCTGATGGTGGCCGGCAGCATTCCCGGGCGCACGCAGACGCTGTCCATCGCGATCTACGAGGCGGTGCAGGCCGGTCACGATGGCAAGGCGAACGCGCTGGTCATCCTGACCTCGGTGGTGTGCATCGGCGTGCTGCTGCTGGCCGCGCGTCTGGTCGGCCCACGCCGGCGGGAGCTGCCGGATGTGGCTTGACCTGCGCGTGCAGCACCGGCTTGCGGCGGGCGCGCAGCCGTTCGTGCTGGACGTGGCGGTGCAGTGCACGCAACGGCAGGTGGTGCTGTATGGGCCCTCCGGCGCCGGCAAAAGCCTGACGCTCAAAGCCGTAGCGGGGTTGATGACGCCGCAGCAGGGGCACGTCCGTCTGCTGGGCGACACGGTGCTGGATGCAGCCACGGGAATCAACCTGCCGCCGCAGCGGCGCCGCCTGGGCTACGTGTTCCAGGACTACGCGCTGTTTCCGCAGCTGACCGTGCGGCAGAACGTGGCGTTCGGTCTGCAGCGGGGATGGTTGAACCCACGGCGGGGCGTGCGCATCGCTGCGGTGGAACACTGGCTGCAGGCATTGCGCATCGATACGGTGGCCGATCAGCTGCCCGCGCAGCTTTCAGGTGGCCAACGCCAGCGTACCGCGCTGGCACGGGCGCTGGTGACCCGCCCGCAGGCGCTGCTGCTGGATGAGCCCTTTGCCGCCCTCGATCACGCGCTGCGCGACCATCTGCGCCGGGAGCTGGCCGGCGTGCTGGAGGAGAGTGGGATTCCGCTGCTGCTGATCAGCCATGATCCGGCCGACCTTGCGATGTTCGGCCAGCAGGTGGTGTACCTGGCCGATGGTCGCCAGGTAGCGGCCGACGCCTGAGAGGGCAGGGCAGGCGGCCTGCTCCGGGCCGCGCCGCTGCTCAGTTGGCCAGCGCGGTGCGGACCCGTTCGGCCAGTTCGACCACGGTGAACGGTTTGCCCAGCAGATGGATGCGCGGGTCCAGCACGCCGTCGTCCACCAGTGCGTTGCGGCTGTTGCCGGTGGCAAACAGAACCTTCAGCCCCGGCCGCAGCGCATGCGCGCGATCAGCGAGCTGGCGGCCGTTCATGTGCGGCATCACCACATCGGTGAACAGCAGATCCACCGATGCGTGCTGCTGCAGCACCCGCAGCGCGCTGTCCCCACCGTCTGCCGAGAGCACCTGGTAGCCCAGGGCCTCCAGCGCGTCGATCGAAAACTGCCGCACGCCGGCGTCATCATCCACCACAAGCACCTGCTCGCGGCCACCGGCGGCATCGCGCGGTGCCGGCGCGGCCGCCGGCGAGGGCAGGTCCGCGCCGTGCAGGCGCGGCAGGTACACGCGCACCGTGGTGCCGCGTCCGGGGGCCGACTCCAGGATGACGTGGCCGTCGGACTGCTGCAGGAAACCGTAGACCTGGGACAGGCCCAATCCGGTGCCCTGGCCGACCTGCTTGGTGGTGAAGAACGGATCGAATGCTTTGGCCATGACCTCTTCGGCCATGCCGTGACCGGTGTCGGTCACGGTGATCCGCACATACTCCCCCGCAGGTACCGGCGCGCCTGCATCGGCGTCCGCCTCGACCACGCAGTTGCCGGTCTCCAGCCGCAGCTGGCCGCCGTCCGGCATGGCATCGCGTGCATTGACCGCCAGGTTGAGGATCACATTCTCCAACTGGTTGGCATCGGCATGGATCCACCACAGGTCCGCGCCCAGTACCGTTTCCAGGCGCACGCTGCTGCCCAGCGCGTGCACCAGCAGGTCGCTCATGCCGGCCAGCAGACGGTTGCTGTCCAGCGGCACCGGCTGCAGTGGCTGCTGCCGGGAGAACGCGAGCAGCCGCTGGGTCAGCTGCGCGGCGCGCTGCGCGCCATCCAGCGCCATGTCGATGTAGCGGCGGATGCGCGGTTCGGCATCGCCCAGGTGCATGGCCAGCAGGTCCAGCGGCCCGATCACCGTGGCCAGCATGTTGTTGAAATCGTGGGCGATACCGCCGGTGAGCTGGCCCACGGCTTCCATCTTGCGGCTCTGCCGCAGGGCGTCTTCCACCCGCATGCGCTCGGCCACCTCGCTGCGCACGCGCGCTTCCAGGCGTTCATTGAGCTCCTTCAGCTCGGCGTCGGCCTGCTTGCGCGCGGTGATGTCGATCACCACGCCGAGCAGGCGCACGCAGCGGCCGTGCTCGAACATGCCGCGGCCCTTGGCGGCCAGCCAGCGCAGCGGGCCGCCGTGGGGGTCGACCACGCGGTACTCCACTTCGTAGCCGGTGCGCAGCGCCGGGTCGGCCGCATCGCGCAGCGCGTCCAGGGTGGGCTGGCGGTCCTCCGGGTGCAGGCCGTGGCGGAAATCATCGAAGGTGACGCTCGCGTCCGGCGGCAGGCCGAACATGGCCTTCGTGCGCGAGGACCAGATCAGTCGGTCGTGGACGGGATCGAGGTCCCAGAAACCCAGCTCGGCCGCCTCGGTGGCCAGGCGCACGCGCTCTTCGCTCTGCTGCAGGGCGGCCTCGGCGGCTTTGCGGCCCGTCAGGTCGAGCATGGCGCCGATCATCCGCAGTGGCGTGCCGTCCGGCCCGCGCAGCACCGTTCCGCGGTCGAGCACGGTGGCATGGCTGCCGTCGGCGCGGCGGAAGCGGTACTCACTGGACCAGTGGCTGCCGCCGCCGTCGATCACGGCGTGGATGCCCTGCTCGATCCGCGCGCGGTCGTCCGGATGGATCTGCTGCAGCCACCACTGCGCGCTGGTCTCGGTACGTGCATGGCCGAACAGGCTGGCCATCGCTTCATTCCAGATCACCTGGCCGTCGATGATGCGCCAGTCCCAGACAGCATCGTTGGTAGCCTGCGCCGCCAGGCGATAGCGTTCGGCGATCTCCGTGCGGTCTTCCTCGGCGGAGCGGCGGTCGGTGATGTCCAGCGAGGTGCCGACCAGGCCGACGACCTCACCGTGGGCATCACGCAGGGGCGCCTTGGTGGACAGCCACCACGCGCGCGTACCGTCAGGGAAGCTGACCTGTTCCTCCACCTGCTCGCCGTGGCCGCTCGCCATGATCCGCGCGTCGGTGGCCATCACGGCGGCCGCCTGCTGCGGGTCGGCCAGCAGCTCGGCGTCGGTGCGGCCCACGTACTGTTCCGGCGCCAGCCCCAGCAGGTCGCTGGTGCCCTGGTTGCCGATCAGCAGCCGACCCTGGCGGTCCTTGGCGTACATCACCCCGGGCACGGATTCGATGAACGAGCGCAGCAGCGCCTGCACCTGGTCGCGCTCGGCTTCGGCGCGCACGCGCTCATCGATGTCGATCAACACCCCGGGGAAGCGGGCCGCACGCCCCTGCTCGTCCAGATGCACGCGGCCGATGCCTTCCAGCCAGCGGTAGTCGCCGTCAGTGCCGCGGGCACGGTACTGGTGTGAAAAACGCCCGCCCTCGGCCACGCTGCGGGCAATGGCCGCCGACAGGCCGGGCTGGTCATCGGGGTGGACCAGCCCCAGCACTTCGTCCAGTGCAAGCTGGCGCCCGGCCAGCGCCGGATCCATGCCGAACGCCCGCGCGAGCGACTCGTCCACGGTGAGCTGGTCGCGCGGAACGTCCCACAGCCAGGTGCCGACGATGGCGCCGGCCGCCAGCGCCATGCTCATGCTTTCCGTGGCGCGGGACAGGGAGGACTCGAAAGGGGGCGGCAGCGGCACGGTGGATCCTGGAGTGAACGGGTGCGCCGGCCGCGCGCGGCCAGCATCCCTGCAAGTCTAGTCCAGGGCGGTGTCATCACCGTGTGCGGGCGGGGCTCCGGCATCACCCGGGGCGCGGACCCGGGCCACCCGGCGCCGGTAGTCGCGCTGGTTCTCGCCGCTGATGCGCCGTTCGCGGGTGCCGATGCGCGTATCCACCTTGCGCTCGGAACCGGTCACCGGCTTGGCCACGACCGCGGTCTCGCGTTCGAAGGCGTGCGATTTGTCGGTGTTGCGGTAGTACCGGTACAGCGCCCAGTACAGCGCCGCCGCGCCGGCGGGGCCGGCGGCAAGCAGCCACAGTCCACTGTCATCACTCATAGGGCAGCCACCAGGAAGGCAAGAACGCAGGCTTCAATGACCGTGCCGGCCGTCAGCGCCGCCAGCAGCAGCTTCCACTGCTGCACCGGCACGCTGCCCATGGTCTCACCGGTGCGGCCGTTCACCGCGATGTAATGCAGCATGCCGCCGTTGCGGCCGGGCTGGTGGTACGAGTACAGCCACACCGGCAGGTACATGGCCACCCAGCGGGAGCCGTGGACCTGGACGTATTCCTGTTCCCAGCGCACGCCGCGGTTGAAACGGCGGGTGCTGTCCTCCACCTGGGCACGTGCGATCGACAGCAGCTGGTCCTCCAGCCGCGGACGCAACTGCTCCACGTCGACGTTGCGCTTTTCCGAACTGAAGCCGAGCAGGTAGGAGGCGTTCCATTTCACCGCGTTGGCGGTGTCGAACGGCAGGATGGCGTTGATGATGTTGTTGGTGTTGAGCTTCACATCCAGGTTGCCGCGCTCCAGCGAGGATTCCAGCGGCAGGTCGTCCACCGTGAAGTCCACCTGGCGTTCGACCTGGAAGACGTCGGCGTCGTAGTACGTCTGCTTGTTCTTCTCCGTACCGCGCGTGTACTGGCGCAGCAGGACCTCGCCCTTGCCGGCCATGCCGGCGCTGACGTTGCTGTCCACGATCATGTAGGGCAGGTACACGCCGACGACGTTTTCCGGAGTGAACTGCTGCTTGAACGCCTTCAGGGCGAACAGCCGGCGCTTGTCGACGAACTGGCGGATGCGGGCCACCGCATCGTCCTTGCCGATACGGAACGGCAGTACCGCATCGGGCACCGCGCCGTTGGCGACCTGTTCGTTCACCCCGAACACATGCCGGCACCAGTGGCAGCGCGCGGTCATCGCGGTGTCGGTGTTGATGGTCACCTCGGCGCCACAGCCGCTGCACTTGAAGCTTTTCAGTGAGCTGGCGTCATGGTCGATGTCCCGCGCGCCGGAGGCGACCACCGTGCCGCGCAGGGTGTCGATGCCATCGCCCAGGCCGAAGGCCTCCTGCACCCGCTCACCGTGCCACTGGTGCCGGCAGAACTGGCACACCAGCACGTCGCTGCCCAGCTGCGGCCGCACATCACTGCTGCCACACTTCGGACAGCGGTTGAGGCCATCCTGGAGTCCGACCGCTGCGGTATCCAGCGCCGGCGGATCCGGAGCCAGTACCTCGGCTGCGATTGCGGGGGGCAGCCGGGAGGGATCCAGCGGGAACTGGCCGGGCAGAGGTGGCACATCGCGCGGGGAACCGGGGCCGGACAGTGGCGCGTCCGGCAACGGCGGTGGCGGCGGTGTCACCGGGGGCAGGGGTGGCGGGGAGCCGGGTGCGTGCATGCGGGAGGCCTGTGGTGCGGGTTACAGGCCCAGTGCCTTGGCTTTGAGTGCGTCGTAGTCCGCCTGGGTGATCAGTCCCAGATCGAGCAGTTCCTTGGCTTTGGTCAGCTTGGCAACCGGATCCTCGGCGGCCACGGGCGTGGTCGGCTGCTGCAGGTTGCCGGCACCGAACATCCCCGAGGCCATGCCCACCCCGACCAGTCCGGCCGCGCCACCGTGCTCGCCCGCCGACTGGATGCCCTGGGCCACGCTGGCCTGCAGATTGGAATTGCCGCGGCTGCCGGACAACGCGTCGGCGCGCTGGACGGTCTTGAGCAGTTCGCGCGTGGCCGCATCGTATTCGATGGAGACGATGGTGGTCTTGACGATGGCCAGGCCGCGATCGGACTGCCACTGATACGCCTGCTCGACCGCCGCGGACAGACTCTGGGCGAAGCCAAGCGAATCCTGCTGCAGGCGGGTGATGCGGTTGCCCTTGCTGGCATCGTTGCTGTAAAGGCTGAATGCCGGCGCGAGTGAGCCGACCACCTCGTTGAAGAGCTGGGTGGCGGCGGCATTGTCCATGTCGGTGAAATCGAACACCTGGCCTGGCTGCAGGTACGCGGCCGGTACGAAGCGCTTCACGAACAGGATGGGGTCGACGATCTTCAGCGTGTACGAGCCGCGCGTGACCGCGCCGACCTGGGTATTGAGGAAGGCATCGTCCCAGTAGATCTCGGACTGGGTACCGAAACGGTTGTCAGGCAGTTCCTTCAACGAGACGAAGAACGCCATCTGCTGGGCGCCGGGCTGGCCGCCGAATTTGAAGCGCTCCCAGCTCTGCCGGATCAGCGGCGACACCACGCCGTCGCCGGCGAAGATCGACTGCGACTGCGGATCGTCGGAGCGCCACTCGTAGCCGCCGGCTTCGGCGACGAATGCGGTGATCGCACCGTCCTGCATCAGCAGCAGCCCGTAACCTTCGGGCACGACGATCTTCGAGCCGTTGCTGATGATGTTGGACGAGCCGGACACGTTGGCGCCACGGCCGGCGTTGCTGCCGCGCGGGACCGCGGCGAACAGGGCCGCGGTGGCAGGCAGCCCGGCCGGGACGGTGAGGAAATCCTTCCACTGGTCGGCCAGCACGCCGCCCACTGCACCCTTTACCGCCTGTACCAGACCCATGGCCGCTCCCGGTTGTCCGGCGGGCACGGCGCCCGCCACGTCATCCGAATATAGCAGCCGCCGGGCGCGCCGGATCAGCCGGCCTGGACCGATGCGGCTCCGTTCTCCAGCGCCGCGCGGATGGCCTCGGCCAGGTCACCGCGGGTGAACGGCTTGGGCAGCAGCGGCGTGGCCCGCAGGTTGCTTGCCGCGACATCATGGTCACGCGGATACCCCGAGGTGAACAGGACGGACAGCTGCGGGGCCTCCTCGCGGGCCTGCCGCGCCAGCTCCCAGCCGGACATCCCGGGCATCACCACGTCGGAGAACAGCAGATCGACCCGTGCGTCCGGGCGCTGCAGCAGACGCAGTGCGGAGGGGCCATCGTGTGCTTCCAGCACCCGGTAGCCGAGCTGACGCAGTGCTTCCACCGTGTAGGCGCGCACATCGTCGTTGTCTTCGGCCACCAGGATGGTCTGGTCGCCCACCGCGTGGGTGGGCAGCTCGGTCGATGGCGCCACCGCGCCGGCCGGCAGCGGCAACGGCGAGCGCGGGAACAGCATGGTCACCCGCGTGCCGGTGTTCTCGCCGGAGTCGATCAGCACGTGGCCGCCGGACTGCTTGACGAAGCCGTACACCATCGGCAATCCCAGCCCGGTGCCCCGGCCGACCTGCTTGGTGGTGAAGAAGGGCTCGAACACGCGTGCCAGGGTATCGGCTGACATGCCATGACCGTTGTCACGCACCCGCAGCATCACGTATTCACCGGGTTCGGCATCCGGGAACTGGCCAGCGTAATCGTCATCCAGGTGGCTGTTGTCGATCTCGATCAGCAGACGCCCGCCGTCGGGCATGGCATCGCGCGCGTTCACCGCCAGGTTGAGTACGGTGGCTTCCAGCTGGCCGGCATCCAGTTCCACGCACCACACATCGTGCGCGGTGTGGATGTCCAGCTGCACCAGTTCGCCCAGGGTCCGCTGCAGCATGTCCTGCATGCCCAGCAGGCAGCTGTTGAGGTCCACGGCTTCGCTGCGCAACGGCTGTTTGCGGGCGAACGCGAGCAGCCGCTGGGTCAGGCTGGCGGCACGGTTCACGCCCTTGAGCGCATTCTCCAGCGCGCGCACGGAACCGCTGCCCGGCTCGTTGCGGCGTTCATCGAGCAGCAGCGCGTGTTCCACGTTGCCGGAGATCACGGTGAGGATGTTGTTGAAGTCGTGCGCGATGCCGCCGGTGAGCTGGCCCACCGCCTCGATCTTCTGTGCCTGCCGCAGGGCTTCTTCGGCCTGCAGCCGCGCGGTGGTCTCCACGGCCTCGGACACCACCGCCGACACCGCGCCGTGGTGGTCCAGCAACGGGCGCAGGGAGAAGTCGAAATGGCGCTTGCCGGTCGGCAGGTCCAGCAGCAGCGAGGCCTGCACGCTGTTGCCGGCGGCCGCCTGGCGGATGGCGGCAGTGATCGTTCCGGCATTGTCGGCGCTGGCGGCAAACCAGGCGGATTCGGCGAACGGCCGGCCGATGACATCCTCCTTGTTCGCCAGTACCGCCTGCAGCGAGGCGACATTGGCGTCCACGACACGGCCGCGGGTGTCCAGCAGGACCTGGTGCTGGAAGCTCGATTCGAAGATCGCGCGCAGCCGGCGCTGGCTTGCCTCCAGTTCGGCCGTGCGCGCCTGCACCAGCTGCTCGAGGGCTTCGTTGTCTTCGCGCAGCGCCAGTTCGGTCCGCTTGAGCGACGAGACGTCGCTGACCAGGGCCGTATAGCCCACCACCGTGCCACCCGCATCCAGCTCGGGCACGCAGTCCACCTGGACGAAGCGCGACTGGCCGCTGCTGTGCTCCAGGATGGCGGCGTAATGCACGCGTTCGCCCGCAAGCACGCGCTGCAGGTCCGGCATCAGGCGCTCGAACGCGTCCGCACCCACGATCTCCGAGGCGTGCATGCCGAGCAGTTCGGGCAGCGTCCGCCCATGCCACTGCAGATAGGCGCGGTTGGCGAAGCAGTAGCGGTGGCTGGCATCCAGGTAGGCGATCATCGCCGGTACGGCATCGGCCACCTGCTGCAGCCGGCCCCGGCTCTCTTCCAGCGCCGAGCGGGTGGCGGCCAGCTGTTGGCGCTCGACCGCTTCACGCCGCGCACGTCGGATCGCATCCGGCAGCCGCTGCAGGCGCTGCTTGACGACGTAATCGCGCGCGCCCCGGGTCAGCGCCTGCACCGCCAGCTCTTCGGTCAGCGTGCCCGACACGAAAATGAACGGCACCTCCGGCACCCGTTCGCGAGCCAGTTCCAGCGCCGCATCGCCATCGAACCCGGGCAGCACATGGTCGGCCAGGATCACATCGAAGCCGCCGTGGTCCAGCGCGCCGATGAAGGCATCGCGGGTCCACAGCCGTTCGATCTGGAAGGCCAGGCCGGAGCGCTGCAGCTGCGCGGTGATCAGCTCGGCATCCAGCGCGCTGTCTTCCAGCATGAGGATGCGCAGGCCACCGCCGTCGTTGCGGGCAGGGTCACGCACCGGGCGTACCGGGGGGCCTGCCGCGCAGGGGAGGGGACTGGTTGGTGATGCCCCAGAACATGCCCAGGCCCTGGATGGCCTCGAAGAATTCCTTGAAGTCCACCGGCTTGACCACGAACGCGTTCACGCCCAGCTCGTAGCTGCGGACCAGGTCCTGCTCCTCGCGCGAGGAGGTCAGCATCACGATCGGCGTGCTGCTCAGTGCCGAGTCGCCGCGCACCTGCTCCAGCACTTCCAGGCCGTTGACCTTGGGCAGCTTCAGGTCCAGCAGCATCACCACCGGGCCGCCATGGCTGGCGCCGGCGTAGGCGCCTTCACAGCGCAGGTAATCCAGCGCTTCGGCACCGTCGCGGACATGCACGACATCATTCATCAGCTGGCAACGCGACAGCGCCGCGATCGTCAGCTCCGCGTCCTTGGGACTGTCCTCCACCAGGAGGATCGGCCGCAGGTCCCTCATGGGGTAACTCCGTTGGTCAAGGGAAGGGTGAAATGGAGGGTGGCGCCCTTGCCGAGCTCGGCTTCTGCCCAGGTCCGCCCGCCATGGCGGCCGATGATACGCCGGACATTGGCCAGACCGATGCCGGTGCCCTCGAATTCCTCCACATGATGCAGGCGCTGGAACACGCCGAACAGCTTGTCCACGTACCGCATGTCGAAGCCACACCCGTTGTCGCGGACGAAGAATTCATCCTCGTCCTCCAGCCGGCGGTGGCCGATCTCGATGATCGCGGGGGAGCGGTCGCGGGTGAACTTGAGGGCGTTGCCCAGCAGGTTCTGCCAGACCAGCCGCATCATGCGCGGGTCCGCCTCAACCTCCGGCAGGTCGCCGATGCGCCATTCCACGTCGCGGTCACTGTAGTCCAGCGCCAGTGACTGGCGCACGTCATCGGCCAGCACGCCCATGTTCATGCGGATGCGGCCCAGGACCGAGCGCCCCATCTGCGAGAAGCTGAGCAGGTCATCCACCAGCGTGCCGGCAGATTTGGCCGATTCGACGATGGTGTCCAGAAAACGCTGCTCGGTCTTGTTCAGACGATCGCCGGCCGAGCTGCCCAGCAGTTCCGAATAGCCCACGATGTGCCGGAACGGTGCGCGCAGATCATGGCTGACCGAATACGAAAAGGCTTCCAGCTCCTTGTTGCTGCGCACCAGCTGCTCGTTCAGTTCGGCCATTTCCTCGGCCTTGCGCAGCACGATATCCACGATCGCGGTACGCATTTCGTGCGCCGCCTCGCGGTCGGCCTCCGACCACGGCAGGCTCTGCTGGTGCACGGTCTGGCGCCAGGCCTGGAACGAGCTGCGGGGCGACAGCACGTCGTCGGGCCCCACCTGCTTGCGCGGATCGCCGCCCCAGCGCACCGTGCGCACGACCTCCGGGCGGAACCACATCAGGTAGCTGTCATGCAGCTGGGAGATCGGCACGGCAAGCACCCCGCTGGCCACATCGGCCAGATCGGCGCCTCCGGCCCAGTCGCGCGCCAGGTGCTCGCTGCTGAACAGTTCGGCGCCCGGGTGCTCGTTCGCCAGCCAATGCGCCAACGCCACCACGCTCTCGCGCGGAGGGCACTGGCCCACCAGCATGCACGCATTCCGGTGCACGATGGCGGCACCATCGGCGTGGGTCAGCGCCAGCAGGCTGGCCGGATCCTGCCGCAATGCGGCCATGAATTCCTCGTCACCGGCCATGCGGGCCAGCAGCTTGACCAGGATGGCGCGGCGCACGACGCGCTCCTCGACCGCGCGGGTGCGCTGCTTCAGCGCGATCTGCAGGGACAGGATCTGCCCCATGAACTCGCACGCGGTGCGGACGTGGTAGGGCACACGGCGGCTGTCCTGGCTGTGGCACGACACCAGCCCCCACAGTTGCCCTTCATGCAGCAGCGAGACCGACATCGAGGCACGCGTGCCCATGTTGCGCATGTACTGCAGATGCACAGGCGAAACGCTGCGCAGCACCGCCTGGCCCAGATCGATCGCGTCCGGCGCCGGTGTGTCGGCGGCGGCCACCACGGGTATCGGCGTGTAGTCACAATCAGCGATCAGCCGCACCCGGTTGCGCCGGTAGAGCTCACGCGCCTGCGCCGGGATGTCCGACTCAGGAAAGCGCAGGTCCAGGTAGGAGGGCAGCACGCCGTTGCCGTCCTCGGCCACCACGGTGCCGGTCCAGCTCTCATCGAACTGGTAGACCAGGGCGCGGTCGAAGCCGGTGATGGCGCGGATGTGCGCGGCACCCATCTGGCACAGTTCGGCCGTGGTGTCGGCGCGCTCGATGGCGGTCATCAGGTCACGGATGGCCGGGTAGAGCACGTCCAGGGAACCGGCCTGGCCCTCCACGGGCGCTTCCAGTTCCACCAGGTCTGCATCACCTCCCTTGTGCAGCAGCAGCTGGTGCAGGCCATGGCCGGGCACCTCCAGCGCACCGACATGCAGCGAGCTGCCCGTGGCCATGCCCTGCAGCATTGCCAGATGCGGAGCCAGCACGCCCCCCAATACCGAGCCGGCGGCACAGCCGAGCGGATCGCCGAAGGTCGCCAGCATTGCCGGGTCGCTGATGGCCCGGGCCATCACCTGCAGCGTCGTCGGCGACAGCGCCAGCAGGACCCCGTAGGGCTGGATGGCACCCGGGGTATGAATGGGCTCGCGGGCGCAGCGCGACAGCATCGCGGCATCCGCGCGATCAACAGGCAGTGTCATCGGCGAGCAGACTCACGCCGGCCGGTGGCACCGCCCGGCGGCGACGCTGGCAGGTGGGATGGGCGGCGACTGGAGGGAAGGGCGTCTTTCAGCATCGCGCACACCCTAGCAGAACGCACGCCGATATTTCGCGAAGAAAGCACCTGTGCTGCACACCGGCTGCACAGCCCCCTGCCTACAGTTCCATTCACTTTCCGGCAAGGATGATCCCGTGAGCGCACCCGCCCTGAACGACACGTTGCGACCCCACCGCGCGCCGGCACTGCATCCGCGTGGCGGGCAGTGCACGTTCGACGTGCTGGACATGAATGCGCTGCAGGATCCGTGCAGCGGCGCCATCGTCCACCTGTACGCGCTGGTTCTGCGCTGCCACGCGTGCGAAACCATCTTCAAGGCCACCGAAGGTGCCGGCTTTGCCAGCATGTCCGGTGCGCGTCTGCTGCGCTGCCCGACAGGCTGTGGCCAGCAGGTGGTGAAGGCCCCCGCGCTGCGGGGCTGGCGGGCACCGGCGACGGAGATCGTGGCCCCCGACGCGACCATGACGGCCAGCGCAGCCTGAACGGTGATGCCGTGCGCCGGTGCCGGGGACCTCACAGCAGGGTGGGGTTGCCCTGCCACAGCGTGTAGTTGAGCACCCCGGCGAACAGCACCCAGCCCAGGTAGGGCATCAGCAGCAGCGCCGCCAACGGCCGCACCCGGTGGAACGCCACCATGGTGGCGATGATGAGTGCGGCGAGCACGATGATGTCGGCCAGCGCGGCCGCCCCCAGCCTCCAGGCGAAGAACAGCCAGCTCCACGCTGCGTTGCAGACCAACTGCAGCAGATACAGGCCCAGCGCACCCGGTGCGCCGCGCCAGCCGTTCCGGCGCCAGACCAGCCATGCGGCGATGGCCATCAGCAGATACAGCACGCTCCACACCGGCCCGAACAGACCGGCCGGCGGCGCCCATGCCGGCAGTGCGAGCTGGCTGTAGAAGCTGGCGGCTGCCATCGATCCCTTCGCCCCGACCGCGGCCACCAGGAAGGTCAGCAGCAGCCAGCCTGCCAGTCCTGCGACCTGTCTGCGTGTCGTCATGGATGATCCTTCGCAACGCGTCGTCAATAGGTGTGGCAAGCATACGGGTAGGCGGCGTGTCTGGATGCAGTCGTCGGCATCCTGGCCGTTTCCGCGGTGGATACCGTGAGCACGGTGTTGCGCGGCGCATACTCCAGTTTCACTGCCGCTCCCGCATAACTCGTCCACCGCCGCACGATGCTTTCCGCACATGCCTGACACCGGACAGTTCCAGATCTTTTCCGTCTCACCCACGCAGGCCGCCGCAGGTTGTCCGGCACGGTTGGAGGCAGTGACCCTGCGCTGCCGCAAATGCGGTGCCGTCGAGCGGCTGGAGGGCGAACAGCTCCCCTCGATCACCGGCGGCACCATCCTGCGCTGCCCGCGCTGCGGGAACCGGCAGGCACTGAGCAACGCCCATGTACTGGACGGACGCACCCGCTGACGGCTGGGGTGACGACGGGCACCACGCGTCCTTCACGCAGCAGCGACATCTTCACTGTGCTTAATAGGGCATTCACGGGCGTGGGGACCCGTAGCGTCCCGGCGTCGGCCGTCCCCGTCTGTGCCAACGAACGCGGACCTACTTTCATGACGGCATTGCAGCAGCGCACCCTCGAACTCATCCATGCTCACCAGGGCGCCGTGGTGGAGCAGTGGCGGACCAACCTGAAAAGGTCCGGCCAGGGTGAGGACCACCGCTTGGCAACGGTTGATCTGGATACGCAGGTTGATGCGTTCTGGCGGGTGCTCCTGCAGGCCCTGTCGGCCAGCGATGACGGCGGGCTGCACGGCGCCACGTGGCAGCCCGTCCGTCACCTGCTGGAAGACCTCTCGCGCGACCGCGCGATCAAGGGCTTCAGCTCGGCCGAGACCGCCACGTTCATCTTCGCGCTCAAGCGGCCCCTGTTCGAGCTGGTACAGGCGCATTACAGCGACGACCCGCAGGGCCTGGGTGACCAGCTGTGGTCGCTGTCCGAACTCATCGACGCGCTCGGGCTGCACACGGTCAAGGCGTTCCAGCGCTCGCGCGAGGATGTGATCCTGCGCCAGCAGGAAGAAATGCTGGAACTGTCCACGCCGGTGGTGAAGCTCTGGGAGGGCGTGCTGGCGCTGCCGATGATCGGCACGCTCGATTCGCAGCGCACCCAGGTGGTGATGGAATCGCTGCTGCAGCGGATCGTCGATACCGGTTCGGAAATCGCGATCATCGACATCACCGGTGTGCCCACCGTGGACACGCTGGTGGCCCAGCACCTGCTCAAGACAGTGACCGCCATCCGCCTGATGGGTGCCGATGCGATCATCAGCGGGGTGCGGCCGCAGATCGCGCAGACCATCGTGCACCTGGGGCTGGACCTGCAGGGCATAGTGACCAAGGCCAACCTTGCCGATGCGCTGGCGTTGGCGCTCAAGCGCACCGGTCTGACGGTCACCCGGACCGGCGCGTGATGGATCGCATCCCGATCCTGCAGATGGGCGATCTGCTGCTGGTGACGATCCAGGTGGACATGCACGACCAGCTTGCGCTGACGCTGCAGGATGACCTGAGCGAACGGATCCGCGCGACCTCTGCCCGCGGAGTGCTGATCGACATTTCCGCGCTGGATATCGTGGACTCCTTCATCGGCCGGATGATCGCGACCATCTCCGCCCTGTCGCGGATCATGGACGCCACCACCGTGGTGGTGGGCATGCAGCCGGCCGTGGCGATCACCCTGGTGGAGCTGGGGCTGGACCTGCGCGGCGTGCGGACCGCCCTGAACGTGGAGCGCGGCATGCATCTGCTGCGCCAGCAAGACGCTGACCGATGACTACGGGCGAGGGCACGCTGCCCATTCTCACCGAGCAGGACGTCGTGCTTGCGCGGCAGGCCGTGCGCCAGGCGGCGGTGGCCTGTGGGCTGCGGCTGGTCGACCAGACCAAGCTGGTCACCGCTGCCAGCGAGCTGGCGCGCAACGCCGTGATCTACGGCGGCGGCGGCCAGATGCAGTGGCAGACCGTGGAGCGCGGACTGCGCCGCGGGGTGCGCCTGCTGTTCGCCGACCAGGGCCCGGGCATCGCCGATATCGCCCTGGCCATGACCGACGGCTGGACCTCCGGCAAGGGCATGGGCCTGGGCCTTTCCGGTTCCCGGCGGCTGGTCGACGAGTTCGAGCTGGACAGCGCCGCCGGCAAGGGCACGCGGATCACCATCACCAAATGGACGTAAGCATCAGCGGTGATGTGACCCGCACGGTGGTGGTGGAAGAACCGACCCAGGTCGGCCAGGCGCGGCGTGAGGCGCAGGCCATGGCGCTCCGGCTGGGCTTCAATGAGACGGACTGTGGCCGCGTGGCACTGGCTGCCAGCGAGCTGGCCAGCAATCTGCTGCGCCACGGCGGCGGTGGGCGGCTGTTTCTGTCGGTTGTGCAGGGGCACGGACAGCGCGGCATCGACATCCACACCGTGGACGCCGGGCCGGGATTCGTGCTGGCCCAAGGGCTGGTGGAAGGCTATTCGACCGCGGGCAGCCAGGGGCTCGGGCTGGGCGCGGTCCGCCGCCAGGCGCATGTGCTCGACGCCTGGTCGGACGAACGTGGCAGCGTGGTGATGGCGCGCATTTTCGGCGCGGACGCGCCGGCCCGGGTCGATGTGCACTACGGCGCATTGCGCCTGCCCATGCGCGGTGAGCAGCGCTGCGGCGACGCCTGGCATCTGGCCGTCAGCGGTGGGGAAGCCAGCGTCACCCTGATGGATGGCCTGGGCCATGGCCCATCGGCGGCGGACGCTGCGCAGGCTGGCATGGACGTGGCGGCTGCACGCGGCGTGGACGCACCGGACCGGACGCTGTCGGCGCTGCATGCCGGCATGACCGGCACGCGGGGTGCGGCGGTGGCCGTCGCGCGCGTGGCCGTGGGCGGCGGCGCGCTGGCTTACGCGGGGATCGGCAACATCGCCGGCGCGCTGCTGGAGGCCGATGCGGTCCGCGGGCTGGTCTCGCTGCCCGGCATTGTCGGCGTGCAGTGCCGCAGGGTCCAGTCGTTCCAGCTGAACGCAGCACCGGGCAGCCTGCTGGTGCTGCATAGTGATGGTCTGCAGGGCCGGTGGCGGCTGCAGGCCTACCCGGGGCTGCAGCACCGCCATCCGGCGCTGGTGGTGGCCGTGCTGCTGCGCGATTTCGACCGCGGCCGCGACGATGTGTGTGTATTTGCGTTGCGCCTGGGAGGACCCTGATGACCGCAAACGATGACGTACAGCAGGAACTGCAGCGGCTGCAGGCGGAAAACGCCGCGCTGCGGGCCGAGTTGGACGAAACCAACCAGGGCGTGCTGGCGCTGTATGGTGAACTGGATGCGCAGGCCGAACAGCTGCGGCAGGTGTCCGAGCTCAAGAGCCGGTTCCTGTCCTACATGAGCCACGAATTCCGCACACCGCTCGGTTCCATCCTGAGCATGACCCGACTGCTGGATGACGGCATGGACGGCCCGCTCACCGACGAGCAGCGCCGCCAGGTGCGTTTCGTGACGGCCTCGACGACCGAGCTGCGGGAGATGGTCGATGACCTGCTCGACCTGGCCAAGATCGAAGCCGGGCGGATCACCATCTCGCCGGGCTGGTTCGATCTGATGGACCTGTTCTCGGCCCTGCGTGGCATGTTCCGGCCGCTGGTGGACGGTGACCAGCGGGTGGATCTGGTGTTCGAGGACCCGCCGCCGCTGCCGATGCTCTTCACCGATGACAAGAAGCTGGCGCAGATCCTGCGCAACTACATTTCCAATGCACTGAAGTTCACCGTGGAAGGCACCGTGGTGGTGTCGGCGGCGCCGGAGGGTGACGACCGGCTGCGGTTCACCGTGCGCGATACCGGCATCGGCATCGCCCCGGAGCTGCTGCCCACCCTGTTCGAGGATTTCGTGCAGGTCGATTCGCCCCTGCAGCAGCGCCTGCGCGGCACCGGCCTGGGGCTGTCGCTGTGCAAGCGCTTCGCCGGGCTGCTGGGCGGGACGGTGGAAGCCGACAGCACCCCCGGCGTGGGCTCGGCCTTCCATGTCGTGCTGCCGGTGACGCTGCACGAAGGAGAGACGTGTGATGCCACACACTGACCGCATCCTGGTGGTCGATGACAACGCCGCGACGCGCTACTCGGTGCGCCGTGTGCTGGAGCGCCATGGTTACCGGGTGGTGGAGGCAGGCACCGGTGGCGAAGGGCTGAAACAGTTGGCGGGCGACGACTTCGGTGCGCTGGTGCTGGACGTCAACCTGCCGGACATGAGTGGCTTCGACGTGGTGCGCCAACTGCGCGCCGGCGGCCGCAACGCGTTGGTGCCGGTGGTGCACGTCTCGGCCGCGTCCATCGCCACCGCCGACCTGATCACCGGGCTGGACAATGGTGCCGACGGTTACCTGGTGCATCCGGTCGACCCGGGCGTACTGCTGGCCACGCTGCGCAGCCTGCTGCGCGCGCGCCGGGCCGAAGAGGCCCTGCGCGAGGCCGACGCGCGCTTCCGGGAAATCTTCAGCCAGATCAATGTGCCCATCGCCATGCTCGACGAGGCGCTGGTGGTGCTCGAGCGCAATGCCGCGTTCCAGCGCGTGTTCCCGCAGGTCGAGGAGAATGCCCCGCTGCTGCCGGCCTTGGGCCGGAACAAGGAGTTCGTGCTGGAGCTGCAGGGCGCACTGGCCCGGCGCGAGCGCTGGCAGGGTGTGCTCAGCCTGCCTGGCGGCGACGATGACCGCATCATGCAGTGGCGGCTGACCCCGGACCGGCGCAGCGGCAACGGGCTGGTGGTGCTGGAGGATGTGACCGAGCATCACCACCGCGTTCGGGAACAACGGGTGGAGCTGGAGACGGCCAACACCGAACTGGCGCAGCAGATCGCCGCGCGCGCGCGGACCGAGGCCGACCTGCTGCAGGCGCAGAAAATGGACTCGCTGGGCCAGTTGACCGGCGGCATCGCGCACGATTTCAACAACCTGCTGACCACCATCATTTCCGGGCTGGACATGATCGAACTGGCCGTGGAGTCCTCTTCCACGGCCAGGATTCCGCATTACACCAGCATCGCCGCCACGTCCGCGCAGCGGGCGGCGGCGCTGACCCAGCGCATGCTGGCCTTCGCGCGCAAACAGCCGCTGGATTCGCAGGCCTTCGACCTGGTGGCGCGCACGCGCTCGCTGGAAGACCTGCTGCGGCGGACCATCGGTGAGAACATCGAGCTGGAGTTCGAGCTGGGGGAGGTGCCGCTGGTGGCCGTGGCCGACGTGAACCAGTTCGAGAACGTGGTGCTGAACCTGGTGATCAACGCGCGCGACGCCCTGGCCGGGCGCGGCCTGATCCGCCTGCGGGCGGAGAGCGCCCGCAGTGAGCGCGATCATGACCTGGACCCGGGCGCGTATGTCGCGCTGAAGGTGATCGACAACGGTCCGGGCATTCCGGCCGAACTGCGCGAGAAGGTTTTCGAGCCGTTCTTCACCACCAAGCCGCAGGGCGAGGGTACCGGGCTGGGCCTGTCCATGACCTACGGCTTCGCCCGCCAGTCCGGCGGCAGCGTGCGCATTGCCAGCGAGGCGGGCGAGGGCACCGAGGTCGAGCTGCTGTTGCCCGCCGGCGAGGCCCCGGCTGCTGCGGCCGGCCCGCTCGACGCGGCGCCGCCGCGCGGCCATGCCGAGCGGATCCTGCTGGTGGACGATACCGATGCCGTGCGCATGATGGTCAGTGAGATGCTCGCCGAGGCCGGCTACCAGGTCACGATGGCCAGCGACGCCCAGCAGGCGTTGCGGGTGCTGCGCCAGCAGCCCGATTTCGACCTGCTGCTGTCGGACGTGGGCCTGCCGGGCATGGACGGACGCGAGCTGGCGGATGTGGCCCGCGGCATCAACCCGGTGCTGCCGGTGCTGTTCATCACCGGCTACACCGAGCGGGCGGCGGTGCGCGAGACCTTCCTGGGTACCGGCATGAGCCTGCTGCCCAAGCCTTTCAGCATGCTGGAGCTGCTCAGCGCGGTCCGCGCGGCCCTGTGAGGCTCAGGGAGTGCGCTGGGGGATTGCGGCAGGCAGTGCCCGTCCCCCCGGCAGACAGAGCGCGGCGGCCAGATCACTCAGCGAGTATGGCTTGCGCAGCAGGCTGAACCCATGGCCGGGTTCGCGGGCGAGCAGCTCGCTGTAGCCGCTGGTGAGCACAACGTGCAGCTCCGGCCACTGCTGGCGCAGTGTCTTGGCCAGCTCCAAGCCGCTGATGCCCGGCATCACCACGTCGGAGAAGACCACGTCGTAGCGGGATGGGTGGCGCTGCAGCTCGGCCAGCGCCGCATCCGCCGATCGGGCCAGGAACGTGCCGTAGCCCAGCTCGGCCAGTGCCCCCACCGCGAACTCGGCGACATCCACGTTGTCTTCCACCACCAGCACATTGAGCCCGTGGCAGTCCTGCAGCACCGCATCCTCGTCGGTGTCGGCGCCAGTGGCCAAGGTGTCACGGCTCAACGGCAGGTACAGGGTGAACGTGGTGCCTTCGCCGGGCGTGCTGGTGACATCCACCTCGCCTTCGGACTGCTTGGCGAAGCCGAACACCTGGCTCAGGCCCAGCCCGGTTCCCTCGCCGACGCCCTTGGTGGTGAAGAACGGATCGAAGATCTGGCCGAGCACCTCCGGATCGATGCCCGAGCCGGTGTCGGAGACCGTTACGGCGGCGAATTCCCCCTTCAGCGGTGCCGAGAAACGGACGGATGGCATGCGTGCGAGGCGCTCCACCTTTACCGTGACCGTGCCGTGGTCGGGGATGGCATCGCGGGCATTGACCGCCATGTTGATCAGCGCCGTGTCCAGCTGGGTCTTGTCCAGCAGCACGTACAGCGGGGTGTCCGGCAGCTGCAGCCGCAGCGCGATGCGCGTGCCCAGCAGGGTGCGCATGATGTCGGCCAGGCCCTGGATGCCCGCGCCAAGGTCGAACACGCGGGGGGTCAGGCTCTGCCGGCGCGAGAAGGACAGCAGGTGCGAGACCAGGCTGGTGGCACGGTCGGCCGCCGCACCGATCGCCTCGACGTAGCGGGCCTGGCGCTCGTCGGTCGGACCACGGAAGCGCAGCATCTCCACCGAACCGTTGATCACCTGCAGGAGATTGTTGAAATCGTGCGCGACACCGCCGGTGAGCTGGCCGATCGCTTCGAGCTTCTGTGACTGCCGCAGCTGTTCGCGCGCGGTCACCAGCTCGCGGTGGGCCTGCTGCGCCTGTTCGGTGATGGCCTGTACCTGGCGCGAATATTCGGTGCGCTCGAGTACCGTTTCGGTCTGGTCGCTGACCACGCAGAAAATGCCACCCACCGCACCGGTGAGCAGACGGATCGGCGAGTACGAGAATGTCCAGAAGGTTTCGCGGGTGGTCCCATCGCGGTCCATGAACAACCGCAGGTTCCTGAAGCTGCGGTGGTTGCCGGCCATGGCGTCGTTGACCGCGTCGTTCACCTCCGCCCACACCTCGTGCCACACCACATGCAGCGGGCTGGCCATGGCGCCGTCGAGCTTGTTGCCCAGCCACGGAATGAACGCATCGTTGAAATAGAACAGGCGCTGTTCGCCCCACGCCAGCCAGAGGGGTTCCGGGCAGTCGAACATCATCGACAGCAGGGTGCGCAGCTCCGCCGGTGCCTGTTCGGCCAGTCCCTGCGTCGACCACGCGCTTTCCTGCAGCAGGCGGTAGGCGAGTGAGCCGGGGGACGAGACGGGAAGCACGGTGGCGGGCATGGGAGAGCAAGGGAACAGCGGACCGGGGCCAGCAGCATAGACGCGTGCGTTGCGCAGCACGTGAACGCCGCTGGCCCGGCCTGTACGGCGCAGCATGTGAAAATGCTGACGATGTTTCCTCGACAGCCTCTATGCGGGCTCCATGGATACTGCGCCAGTACCCACGACAGGAAGCACTCCCATGGCCCGCACGACTGCCGATGCCCTCATTCCCCAGGTGATCCGGCTGGAGATCATGCCGCTCGACTGCGGCGATGGGGCCGCCGTGATCGAGCTGGATCGAACCCCGGGGCGGGCCTGGTACAAGGCGTTCAAGCGGGTACTGAGCGAGTCCGATGGGCTGGAGTCGGTGCAGGCCCGCGGTGATGGCCGGTTCGTGTACGTGGTCGGTATCGAACCCGGCCGCCGCGGCGCGCACAACCGACTGATGCAGGCACTCAGAGGCGCGGACCAGCGCTGCACCCTGCGGCAGACCGCCCCCGCGCCTACCAGCGCCCGCCCCGTGCCCACGGATGCCATGGCGGCGTTGGCCGGCGCTGCGCCCCCGGCGCCGGGGCTGGCCGCCACCGCGGTCTGAGTGGGGCAGGCCGTTCGTCGGGCGGCCGCTAAAGGTCCGCAGGGGTGCGTCGATAACCCCGACGTAAGCCCCCTGACCTCAACGCGGACACCCGACGATGGAACAGTTCAGGAATTTGAAGGTGGCCAGCAAGCTGGCCCTCGGTTTTGGCGTGCTGCTGCTCCTGCTGATCGCCTCCTCGCTGCTGGCGGTATACCGCAACAGCGAGATCCACCGGCAGACCACGATCCAGAACGACAACGATCATCAGATGCAGCTGCTGTACACGCTGCGCAAGACCAACTTTGCCAACGAGCGCAACGTGCGCGACATGATTCTCAATGGCGCGGAGGAAGGCGAGGCGATCCTGCAGCGCGTGCAGGCCAGCCGGGCCGAGTACGCCAAGGCGCTGTCCGAACTGGAGGCGATTCCGACCGACGCGGAGGGCATGAAGGGACGTGCGGCCATCCGTGACACGGCGCGTCCGGTGGTGGCCCTGCACAATGAGATCCTTGCGCTGGCCAAGGCCAACGATGATGAGCGCGCCAAGGCGCTGCTGTACGGCCAGGGCCGCGCGCTCATGCTGGCGCGCGAAACGGCGCTGATGGACGCAGTGCAGCTGCAGGAAGCCCACAACGCGCAGAGCCGGGCCGAAGTGGACGCGACGCTGGCGCAGACGCGCACCCTGCTGGTGGGCTTTGCCCTGCTGGCACTGCTGACCGGTGCGCTGATGGCCTGGCTCATTTCGCGCAGCCTGGTCGGGCCGCTGCGGCGGGCGATGGAGGTATCCGGCCTGATCGCCGAAGGACGCTTTGATACCGTGGTGGGCCGCACCAGCCGCGACGAGACCGGACAGCTGCTGGCAGGCATGGACGGCATGCTGCGGCGGCTGGGCGAGTTTTCCGCCGCCCAGCAGGCCATGGCGCAGCGGCACGCGGCAGGTGACCTGGCTTACCGCATCGATGACAGCGCATTTCCGGGCGACTTCGGCCGGATGGCCGCCGACACCAATGTGCTGGTCGGCAGCAGCGTGGCGCTGACCGAACGGATCGTGGACGTGATGGGGCGTTACGCAGTGGGCGATCTGTCGCAGGACATGGAACCGCTGCCGGGCGACAAAGCGCGCTTCACCGAGGCCATGGTGGCGACCAAGCACAACCTGGCCGCGATCAACGGGCAGATCCAGGCGCTGGCCGCAGCCGCGGCACGCGGCGATTTCAGCCAGCGCGGCGACGAGGCGGCGTTCGAGCATGCTTTCCGGGAAATGATCGAGCAGCTCAACCGCATGATGCAGGTCAGTGACGAGAACCTGCAGCAGCTCTCGGCACTGCTGAAAGCGATCGCCGCCGGTGACCTGACCGCCCGCATGGACGGCAGCTTCCAGGGGGTGTTCGCGCGCATGCGCGATGATGCCAACAGCACCGTCCTGCAGCTGACGGACATCATCGGCAGCATCCAGGCTGCGGCCACCAGCATCAGTACCGCTGCCAGCGAGATCGCCAGCGGCAACAATGACCTGTCGCGGCGGACCGAGCAGCAGGCCGCCAATCTGGAGGAGACCGCCGCCTCCATGGAAGAGCTGACGTCCACCGTGCGGCAGAACGCCGAGCACGCGCGCCAGGCCAACCAGCTGGCCATCGGGGCACGCGGCGTGGCTACCGAGGGCGGCAAGGTGGTGCAGGATGTGGTGCTGACCATGCAGGATATCGAGCAGGCGTCCAAACGGATCGGTGACATCACCGCGGTCATCGACGGCATCGCGTTCCAGACCAACATCCTGGCGCTCAATGCGGCGGTGGAGGCGGCCCGTGCCGGTGACCAGGGCCGCGGGTTTGCCGTGGTAGCCACGGAAGTGCGCACGCTGGCCCAGCGTTCGGCGGCGGCTGCCAAGGAGATCAAGGGGCTGATCGAGGATTCGGTCGGCAAGGTCGAACGTGGGGCCGCGCTGGTTGACAAGGCCGGCGCCACGATGGGCGAGCTGGTGAGCTCGGTGCAGCGGGTGACCGACATCATGGCGGAAATCTCCACCGCCTCGCAGGAACAGTCGACCGGCATCGAGCAGGTCAGCACCACCGTCGTGCAGCTGGATGAGAGTACCCAGCAGAATGCCGCGCTGGTGGAGGAGGCCACCGCAGCGGCGCGGGCGATGGAAGACCAGGCCGAGGCCTTGACCGGGGCGGTATCCCGGTTCCGGCTGGTGGCACCGGTCGCGGTGCCCGGTGCCGCACCGCGTTCGCCGTCCGCGCCGCTGTCGCTGGCCGCCGGCTTCTAGCCGCGGCAGCAGCGGCGTGTCAGGGGCCGGGCAGCGAGCGCCCGGCCGCTTGCTCCATCAGCGCCTGCAGCTGCGTGGCGGGCATCGGCCGGCCGAACAGGAATCCCTGGAACCGGCTGCAGCCGAGGCTGACCAGCAGCTGCAGCTGGGCCCGGGTTTCCACACCTTCGGCCAGTGCCTGCATGCCCATTACCTGGGAGATCTCGATGATCTTGCCCAGCAGGCCATGACCGGCCTGTTCGGTGCCGGCATCGACCAGGAACTGGCGATCGATCTTCAGGCGACGCACCGGCAGGGTGCGCAGTGCCGACAGCGAGGAAAAGCCGGTGCCGAAATCATCCAGCGCCCAGCTCACGCCCAGGGCTTCGATCTGCCGCATCCGCTGCAGGGTGGTGGGCACGTGGCCGCACAGCGCCGATTCGGTGAGCTCGAACTCCAGCAGTGCCGGTGATGCGCGGGAGGCGACGATCACGGCAGTGACCGCCTCCACAAAACCCGCATCGGCGAGCTGCAGCGGGCTGATGTTCACCGACACCTTCAGCGCGCGCGTAGCCGAAACGTGCGACCACGCCTCCAGCGTCGCGCAGGCCTGGCGCAGTACGTCCAGGCCGATGCTCTTGATCAGTCCGCTTTCTTCGGCCAGCGGAATGAACACGTCCGGTGCCACCACATCGCCTGCGCTCCGCCGCCAGCGGGCCAGGGCCTCGGCACCGACTATCTGGCCATCCGCGGTGGCCTGCGGCTGGTACAGCACATCGATGCGGCCCTCGGGCACCGCACGGGCCAGCTCACGCTCCAGCGACAGGCGGCGCCCGCTGTCCGCGCGGTACAGGGCGAACACCGTGGCCAGCACGACCATCGCCAGGAACGGATTGGTCACCGCGCCCAGTTGCCGCACCGGTGCAGGCGGCGACATCCCCGGGGCGATGCTGTCGAGCAGCCCGGTGGAGAATGCCGCGCACATGGCCGCGCACAGCAGCGGGAAGATCGTCGAACCGTAGCGTTCGCGCGCCTCGAAAGTGAACGCCGCGCCGGCTGCCAAGGGCAGGAAATACAGGTGAACCGTGCGTGACACGCCCCCGAATGGCGCATCGATGATGGCGATGAGCAGGATCACCGCGAAGATCACATGGGAAACCACCAGCAGCGAGCGGCTGTCACAGCGTCTGCGGCGGCTGGCGGCGACCACGCCGGCAGCGGCCAGGGCGACGAACGCCAGTGACAGCAGATAGCTGCCGTAGTACAGGTAGCAGGCCATCCAGCCCAGGCCCGTGCTGATGCACGACACGGCAGTGAGGCTGAGGATGGCGCCGACCTTGTCGCGGCGGATCGCACCGTGGAATTTGGAATCGGCCGTATGCAGGGGCCGCGCATCGAACAACGAGCGGCGGCGGCTCATACCCATGCGGCATGCTCGCACGCACAATGCTCCGGGGGTATCCGATCACCTTCCATGTTGGCGCGCCCCGCACAGTCCCGACTCCGTCGCCGGGCATTGTAGCGGAGACGCCCACGTTTGCGGCGCTGCAGCACGGTGGAGGCGGGACGCGCGTAAAAAAAACCGGGACGGCAGTGACTGCCGTCCCGGTCGGATGCATCACGCTTGCAGGTGTGCGCTTACTTCGGCATCAGCACGCTGTCGACCACATGGACCACGCCGTTGGACTGGCGCACATCGGCGGTGGTGACGGTGGACATGCCGCCCTTGGCGTCGACCACCCACACCTTGCCATCCTGCAGCTTCACGGTGAGCGGCTCACCCTGCACGGTCTTCAGCGTGGCGGTTCCGCCGTTGCTGCGGGCGGCGGCAGTCAGCTGCGCGGCGGTATGAGTGCCCGGCACCACGTGGTAGGTGAGCACCTTGGTCAGGGCAGCCTTGTTTTCCGGCTTCAGCAGCGTATCCACGGTACCCGCCGGCAGCTTGGCGAAGGCCTGGTTGGTGGGGGCGAACACGGTGAACGGGCCGGCGCCGCTGAGCGTTTCGACCAGGCCGGCGGCCTTCACTGCCGTAACCAGTGTGCTCAGGTCACGGGCGGTGGAGGCGTTCTCCACGATGGTCTTGTTGGCATACATCGGGGCGCCGCTGACCATCGGGTTGGTGTCGGCGGCGAAGGCGGTCGCCGAACAGGCCAGGGCGAGGCTGGCGGCAAGGGCGAGACGCTGGATCGGGCTACGCATGTTTCTGTCCTCGAATAAGGGCCTGTCGTCAGGCCGGAAGGGATTCAGCAGCATGGTGGGATGTCGCACTACGGAAGCCGCCCCGATACCGGAGTGGCTGGCCTTCGTCTGACCGCAACGCCCGGACCGGCGCGTTGTTCGATGGTGGATACGTCCCGTGTATCGACACGGATGCAGCCCCTCCATCCGGCGTCAGGGTGGGTTCAATGACATGCAGCCGATGTGTTCACCGCGTTCACTCAGCCGTCATGTCGTGACGGGTCCCGGCGCGCGTGACCTTTGGCACGCTTAATTGGTGATATACATGTCCACCGTGCCAGCACGGTCAATCGCACTGATCGGGGGGGCCATGCTCACGCTGGCCGCGCTTGGCGCCGCCCGGCCCGCAACCGGCATAGTGCAGCCAAGGCACGCACCGTTATGTCGCAACCGGCCATAACGTGCGCCGCGAACAGCCCGCGGTGGTGGGCGACGCCATCCGCAGCGCGCTGCGGACGCCGTGATACGGGGAGGTGAACGGGGCCGGCGTGGCGGTCGGCCGTGTCCATGACCATTGGCACAGCCTCGGGCCGGCAAGGTGTTACATAGTCACAGGTGGCCGCGCATGAGGCGCGGCCGCACCACCTTGATCATCTCCGGAGCATTCCATGGTTCTACGTACGTGTCTTCTTTCCGCTGCGATCGCGGCATCCCTGCTCGCCGTGGTTCCCGGCGTGCAGGCGCAGGCAGCGGAGACGCGCGTTGCGCAGTCGGCCAACCCGCTGCTGGGCCAGTGGACGACGCCGGACGGCACCCCGCCGTATGACCGGATCAGGCCGGAACATTACGAGCCGGCGTTCGACCAGGCCATCGCCACCGCGCGTGCGGAAGGCAAGGCCATCGCCGAGAACAAGGCTGCGCCCACGTTCGCCAACACGATCGAAGCCATGGAGCGGTCTGGCCGCGATCTTTCGCGCGTCGCCGGTGCGTTCTTCACGGTTGCCTCGGCAGATGCCACCGCGGCCAACCAGGCCATCCAGAAGAACGTCGCGCCGAAGCTGGCGCGGCTGTCGAACGAAACGCTGCTGGATCCCAAGCTGTTCCAGCGCGTGGATACGCTGTACACGCAGCGCGATTCGCTGGGCCTGACCCCGGAGCAGACGCGTCTGCTGGAACAGACCCACAAGCGCTTCGTGCGCGCCGGCGCGGCGTTGCCGGCGGCCGCACGCCAGCGCGTGGCCGCGATCAACGAAGAGATGTCGCGCCTTGGCGTGGACTTCGGGCAGAAGCTGCTGGCCGACCAGAAGGCCAACGACACGTTCCTGTCGGCCGAGGAAGTGAAGGGCCTGCCGGACGATCAGGCCAGTGCCGCCGCCGCGGCTGCCGCAGCCGCCGGCAAGCCGGGCCAGTTCCTGTTCCCGGCCACGCGTTCGGCCGCCGAACCGTTCCTGACGGCGGCACCGAATCGTGCCGCACGTGAGAAAATCTGGCGTGCGTTCACCTACCGGGGTGACAACGCCAATGCGAACAACACCAGCGAGGTCATCGAAAAGCTGGTCAAGCTGCGCATCGAGCGTGCCTCGTTGATGGGCGCCGACAGCCATGCCGCGTTCGTGCTGGAAGACGCGATGGCCAAGACCCCGGAGGCCGCGCTGGACCTGTTGATGGCCGTGTACCGGCCGGCGCTGCAGCGTGCCGGTGAGGAGCAGCGGGACATCGAGCAGCTGGCGGCCAAGGACGGGGTCTCCAAGGTGGAGCCGTGGGACTGGCGCTACTACGCCGAGCAGGTCCGCCGCGAACGCTTCTCGCTGGACGAAGCAGCGGTGAAGGAGTACATGCCGCTGGATGGCATCGTCGCGGCGATGTTTGAAACCACGCAGAAGCTGTTCGGCCTGACCGCCGTGGAGCGCACCGACGTGGCGCCGTATGCCGAAGGCGTGCGCGTGTTCGAGATCCGCGAGGCCGACGGACGCAAGCTGGGCCTGTTCTACGCCGACTGGTTCGCGCGGCCGACCAAGCGGCCGGGTGCCTGGATGAACAGCATCCGCGTGCCCAACGGCCTGCTGGGCGATACGCCGATCGTGGTCAACAACCAGAACATCACCCCGCCGGCCGCGGGCCGCCCGGCACTGATCTCGCTGGACGAGGCGCAGACGCTGTTCCATGAGTTCGGCCATGCCCTGCACGGCATGCTGTCCACCGCACGCTACCCCAGCCTGTCCGGTACCGCGGTGTCGCGTGATTTCGTGGAGTTCCCCTCGCAGGTCTACGAACACTGGATCACCGAGCCGTCGATCCTGCGCGCGCACGCCCGCAACGCCGCCGGCGAGCAGATTCCCGAGCCGATGCTGCAGGCACTGCTGAAGGCGCAGACGTTCAACCAGGGGTACCTGACGGTGCAGCAGCTGTCCTCGGCGATCCTGGACATGCGCCTGCACCAGCTGACCACGCTGCCAGCCGGTTTCAAGGCCGACACGTGGGAAGCCGAGCAGCTGCGCGAGCTGGGCGTGCCGACGGCGGTGGGCATGCGCCACCGCCTGCCGCACTTCAGCCACATCTTCGACGGCGGCTATTCGGCCAGCTATTACGCCTACACCTGGGCCGAGGCGATGGATGCCGACGGTTTCGATGCGTTCAAGGAGACGGGCAATGTGTTCAATCCGGCGCTTGCCGCACGCCTGCGCCGCGAGGTGTATGAGCGCGGCAACACGCGTGACCCGGCCGAAAGCTACAAGGCGTTCCGTGGCCGCATGCCCACCGCCGAGGCGCTGCTGCGCAACCGCGGGCTGAAGCAGTAACCGCCAGGCCCGCCGCCATGGCGGGCCGTTGCGGCATTGGCTGTCCATCGTGGAATGCCCTCGGTGGACAGCCCCAGCACAGCCAACCTGCACAAAAGTGAAACTGAACAAGCACTTGGCCGCTTTTTTCACATGACGTGCACGAGCGGAAACCCCCGCTGAAAGCGCGTGGTGACACACGCTGAAACACGGCTATATTCCAGACTCCCCAGCCAAAGGAGGGAGTTTATGTTCCCCACCATGCAGCACCTCAAGATGGTCCGCCCGCTCGCTGTTGCCGTGATCGCTACCGTCAGCCTCGGCGCGTGCGCCACCTACAAGGACGATTTCGCGAACATCAATTCGCGGCTCGACCAGCTGGACGTGAAGGTCCAGGGCGCGGCACAGAATGCGGAATCGGCCAACCAGTCGGCCCAGCAGGCCAACCAGCGCCTGGATCAGATCGAAGGGCGCGTACAGCGCCTGGAGACCGCACCGCGCCGTACGCCGCGCGGTTGATTGCGGACGGGAGCCGGCGGCCTCTCCAGTCGCCGGCTCCTGTGCATTGTTTCCGTCATGAAGGAGCCGGCCATCCGTATTCTCCGACTTTCACCCCGGCATCTGGCTGCCGGCATGCTCACCGCCAGCCTCGCGCTGGCCGTTACCGGTGTTGCCAACGCGCGGCAGGCGCCGCCTTCGGCAGGCGACGCCGCCCAGGCCGCCAGTGTGGACGAGCTGCCGGTCGAGCAGAAGGTGTCCGACACCGTCATTGAACTGGCCGGTTGGGTTGTCGCCAGCCAGGACACGCAGGGTTATCCGTTCGCGATCATGGACAAGGGTGCAGGGCAGATCCTGGTCTTCGGTGGCGATGGCCGGCTGCGCGGTGCGGCGCCGGCGCTGTTCGGCTCGGCTGCAGGCGACCACATCGCCCCCGGCGTTGCCGGTCTGGCCCTGCGCGAGATTCCCGGCCGCGACCGCACGACCCCGGCGGGCCGCTTTGTGGGCGGCTACGGACCGTCGATCGATGCGGGGCGCGTGCTCTGGGTGGATTATGATTCCGCGATCTCCATCCATCCCACGCCGCCAGGTCTGCCCAAGGAGCGGCGTGCGGAACGGCTGGCATCGGCCACCCCCGACGACAACCGGGTCACCCATGGGTGCATCAACGTGTCGCCGGGCTTCTACGATGCCGTGGTCCGGACCACGTTCGAGCGCGGTGGCGTGTTCTACGTCCTGCCCGACACCCAGACCCTCGAAGCGACATTCCCCGAGTTCGCCCGCCACCAGGCGGAAGCTGCCGGCAACGGAAAGCGCGCCTCCCGTAGCGCGCGGCACTAGCGGCATGGCGCCGGCGCAAATCGGCGGCGGCGTGCCAACGGATCGTGTCCTTTTGCGTAACACTTGGCTAACAAAGGCCTAATTCAGCCTTAATCGGACGGTCCCAGGATCGTGTTCCATGGACACGATCCCTTCCCCGGTACCCTTGGCCCCGCTTCCCGGGCGCTTCGCTGAAGCCACGCTGGTCGGACCGGGCCATCCGGCCCGCCGCGAGGTGGAAACGTTCATTGCGGCGATCTACCGCGAGCGCTTCGGCGCCGACGTCCGCACCTTCATGCCCGACCTGCTGGCGTATCGTGATGCGCACGGAACGCTGGTGGCGGCGGTGGGCGTGCGCCACGCCGCGCACAGCCGGCTGTTCGTCGAGCACTACCTCGATGCGCCGGTGGATGCGGTGCTCAACGAGCGGCTGGGTCTGGCCTGCGCACGCGCGCAGATCGCCGAGGTGGGGCACTTCGCCGCAACCACGGCCGGGGTGGCGCGCGAACTGATCGTCCAGCTGGCCTGGGTGCTCAGTGCGGCGCAGGTGGACTGGGTGCTGTTCGTGGCCACCCAGCAGCTGCGCAACGCCTTCGTGCGGCTGCACCTGGCGCCGACCGAACTGGCGGTGGCCCGTGCCGAGCGCATGGGCGAGCAGGCCGCCGACTGGGGCCGCTACTACGACACGCAGCCGCGGCTGATGTGCGGCAACATCCGCGAGGGCATCGCGTTCCTGCGCGGGCAGGCCTGTGCGGTGGTGCCGGCTGACGCGCTGGGCAGCGTGGGGGAGGCGGTATGAGCCGGGCTGCCGAGCGTTTCCAGGCGTTGCTGGACGATCACGGATCGCCGGTGGTGCTGGGGACCGGCCTGCTGCCGGCCGACGACCTGCGGCGGCGGGTGCAGGCGCTGGCGCACCGCCTGCAGCACGCCGGCCTGACCTGCGTGGCCAGCCGGCTGGACAATGGCGCGGACTGGCTGCAGCTGGATCTGGCGCTGCGCCTGATCGACGGCGTGCACGTGCCGCTGCCGACGTTCTTCTCCGCCGAACAGGTCCAGCACGCGCTGGCCACCAGCGGCGCGCAGTTGCTGGTCGTGCCGCAGGAAGCGGGGGTTCCCCAGCACGCACAAGGTCCTGCCCTCGCGCTGGATGGGTTGAACGCGCACGGCTACCGGTTGGCGTGCGCCGGCGCGGGTGCGTTGCCGGCCACCACCGCCTGCGTGACGTACACCTCCGGCAGCACCGGCCGGCCGCGCGGGGTATGCCTGTCGGGCGAGCTGCTGCTGACCGTGGCCGGCTCGCTGGCCGGTGCCGCGCAGGCGATCGCGCCGCGCCGTCATCTGTGCCTGATGCCGCTGTCCACCTTGCTGGAAAATGTGGCCGGGCTGTACGCAACGCTGCTGTCCGGTGCGCAGATCGCGCTGCCGTCGCTGCAGGAGATCGGCTATACCGGCGCGACGGGCCTGGATGTGCCCACGCTGCTGCGCTGCCTGCACCGTTACCAGCCCGAGAGCATCATCCTGGTGCCGCAGCTGCTGCTGGCGCTGGTGATGGCCGCCGAGCAGGGCGCGCCGTTGCCGGCCTCGCTGCGCTATCTGGCGGTGGGCGGGGGCCGGGTCTCCCCGGCGCTGCTGCAGCGCGCTCGTGTGTTGAACCTGCCGGTGTTCGAAGGCTATGGCCTGACCGAATGCGGCTCCGTGGTGTGCCTGAACCGTCCGGACGCGCAGCGTGACGGCACGGTCGGGCCGGCCCTGGCCCACGCCCAGGTACGCGTGGTGGACGGTGAGATCGTGGTGGACGGTGCGCGTGCGCTGGGATACCTCGGCGGCGAAGCGCTGCCGGACGGACCGGTCCATACCGGCGATCTGGGGCATATCGATGGCGATGGCTTCGTCCACATCACCGGACGGCGCAAGAATGTGTTCATCACGGCGTTCGGGCGCAACGTGTCGCCCGAATGGGTCGAGAGCGAGCTGCTGGCGCACCCGGCGATCGCCCAGGCGCTGGTGTGGGGCGAGGCACAGGCCGACAACGTGGCCGTGCTGGTGCCGCGCGCAGCCGGTGATGCCGCCGGCCGCCTGCACGATGCCCTGCACTCGATCAACGCCAATCTGCCCGATTACGCCCGTATCGCCCGCTACGTGGTCGCCGCGCCCTTCACCGCGCAGGCCGGCCTGCTGACCGCGAACGGTCGGCCCCGGCGCGAGGCCATCCTCGCGCAGTACCAGTCACAGATCGACGCCGCGTACCGGCGCCCCGCCTTCACCGTTACCGGAGAACCTGCATGAGCTTCCACGACCACCTGCTTGCCCAGACCACCGCCGAACGGCAGTCCCTGCTGCAGATTCCGATCATCGGCGATGCGCTGGCCGGCCGCATCGACCGCGCCGACTACATCGCGTTTCTGCAGCAGGCGTATCACCACGTGCGGCATACCGTTCCGCTGCTGATGGCCTGCGGCTCGCGGCTGCCGGCCCGGCTGGAATGGCTGCGCACGGCGATCGGCGAGTACATCGAAGAGGAAATGGGCCACCAGGAATGGGTCCTCGATGACCTGGCCGCTGCCGGTGGCGACCGTGCGGCCGCAGCGGCCAGTACGCCGGCGCTGGCGACCGAGCTGATGGTCAGCTATGCCTACGACACCATCCAGCGTGGCAATCCGGTCGGCTTCTTCGGCATGGTGCTGGTCCTGGAGGGCACCAGCGTCGCACTGGCGACGCAGGCGGCCAACAGCCTGCAGACCTCGCTGGACCTGCCCCGCAATGCGTTCAGTTACCTGCTGTCCCACGGGGACCTGGACATCGAACACGTGGGCTTCTTCAAATCGCTGATGGACCGGCTTGATGATCCGCAGGACCAGGCCGCGGTCATCTACGCCGCGCGCCGGTTCTACGTGCTCTATGGCGATATCTTCCGCACGCTGCGTGCGGGCGGTACGCGCCTGGCGGAGGCGGCGTGATGGACCTGCACGGACGCACCGTGGTGCTGACCGGTGCGACCGGCGGCATCGGCCAACTGCTGTGCGCGGGGCTGGTCGAGGCCGGGGCACGGGTGGTCGCGGTCGGCCGCGATGCCAGCCGGTTGGCGGCCCTGGTGGACGGCATGGCACCCGGCGCGGTCATCGCCGTGGCCGCCGACATCGGCAGCGAGGCAGGCCGCCAGCTGCTGCTGCAGCGCGTGGCCCTTCTGCCAGCGCCACCGTCGGTGCTGATCATCGGGCACGCCAGCGCGTCCTTCGGCCTGTTCACCGACCAGTCCGAGGCGGCCCTGGCGCAGCTGATGCAGACCAATCTGATCGGCTCCCTGCTGCTCATCCGCAGCCTGCTGCCGCTGCTGGAACAGCAGCCCAGCGCACGGGTGGCGGTGGTGGGCTCGACCTTCGGCAGCCTGGCGTTTCCCGGTTTCGCGGCGTACAGCGCCAGCAAGTTCGGCCTGCGGGGGCTGGTGGAAGCGTTGGGCCGCGAGTACGCCGGCAGTAACGTCAGCTTCCAGCATCTTTCCCCGCGCGCCACCCGCACGGCCTTCAACAGCGCGGCCGTGGATGCGATGAACGCCGAGCTGGGTGTCACCCATGACACCGCCGAGCAGGTTGCCGCGGCGTTGCTGCGCGCCCTGCGCACGGACACCCGCCGCGTGCAGCTGGGCTGGCCGGAACGCCTGTTCGCACGCCTCAACGGGCTGCTGCCTGAACTGGTCGACCGCAGCCTGCGCAAGCAGCTGCCCATCGTCAAGCGGCATGCCATCGCCGGTCACCGCGCCGCTGCTTCTTCCTCTTCCGTTGATACCCACAAGGACACCTCCCATGAAGCGCATGCAGGGTAAAGCCATGTTCTATCTCATCCTCATCGCCGCCGCCGTGCTGGTCGGGGTGGCAGTAGCCGCCGAACCGTCGGTGGCGGTCAGCCAGGTCCGTGACCGCTGGGCACAGATCAACTACCAGACCCCCAAACCGCAGCGCGAGGCTGCATTCGAAGCGCTTTCGCGCCAGGCCGCGCAGGCCCGCCAGGCCGCGCCGCGTGACCCGGCCGCACTCATCTGGGAAGGCATCGTGCTGTCGAGCCTGGCCGGCGAGAAGGGCGGCATGGGCGCACTGGGCCTGGTGAAGCAGGCACGCGGTGATTTCGAGGCCGCGCTGAAGCTGGACCCGCGTGCGCTGGATGGAGCGGCCTACACCAGCCTGGGCGCGCTGTACTACCAGGTGCCCGGCTGGCCGCTGGGTTTCGGTGACGATGACCAGGCCCGCCTGATGCTGCGCCGTGGCGTGGAGATCGATCCGGACGGCATCGATGCGAATTACTTCTACGGCGATTTCCTGCGCGACCAGAAGGAATGGGGCCCTGCGCGCGATGCGCTGCAGAAGGCGCTGCGTGCGCCGGCACGGCCGGGCCGCGAGGTGGCCGATGCCGGGCGGCGGCACGAGGTGGAGACCAAGCTGAAAGACGTGATGAGTCACGTTGCAAAATAAGCACGCTCACCGGACACTGCGCGCATGCGCATCCTTCTGGTGGAAGACGACCGCTCTCTGGGCGAAGGCATCCGCACGGCGCTGCGGCGCGGTGCCTTCGCGGTGGACTGGGTCGAGGACGGGACGGCGGCCATCCTGGCCGCCAACGATGGGGAGTTCGACCTGGTGGTGCTCGATCTGGGGTTGCCACGGGTGGACGGCATCGAAGTGATCCGCCGGCTGCGCGCGGCGGGCAATGCAGTGCCCATCCTGGTGCTGAGCGCGCGCGAGCGGCCCAACGACCGCACGCTGGGGCTGGATGTCGGCGCCGATGATTACCTGGGCAAGCCGTTCGACACCCCTGAACTGCTGGCACGCGTGCGTGCGCTGGTCCGACGCAGCAGTGGCCGTGCCCAGCCCACGCTGGTGTCCGGCAGCCTGCACCTGGATCCGGCAACGCTGGAGGCACGCTGGCAGGGGCGCATTCTCGATCTCACCCGGCGCGAGTTTTCGCTGCTGCGGTTGCTGATGGAGCAGAACGGGCGCCCGATGGCGCGCGAAACGATCCAGAAGCATCTGTATGGCTGGGATGAGGACGTGGCCAGCAACGCGGTGGACGTGCACGTGCACCAGCTGCGCCGCAAGGTGGACCCGGGCGTGGTGAGGACGGTGCGCGGCATCGGTTACGCATTGGGGCAGGCGCCGGAGGCGGACGCATGACGTCGATGCGGCGGACCCTGCTGATCACCCTGCTGGCCACGCTGAGCGTGGTGATGGCTGTGGCGGGTTTCTTCAGCTACCGCGCCGGGCTGCAGGAAGCCGGCGAGATGTTCGATGCGCGGCTGGTGCAGTCCACCCGCGTGCTGTTGGGGCTGGTGGATGAACCCCTGGGTGACCTGAGCGCGTTCCCCGGCGAGGCCATCGTGCTGCGCGGGTGGCATGGCCGTGCCGAAGGCGTGGGCGAAGCGCTCGCCTTCACCGATGGACATGCCTACGAAAGCAAGCTGGCGTTCCAGGTCTGGGATGCGAAGGGACGCCTGCTGCTGCGCTCGGACAGCGCCCCCACGGTGCCGCTGGCAACGTTGGTGCCGGGCTACGCCAACCCGATGATCGACGGCGAACAATGGCGTACCTTCACGCTGCGCACCGCGCAGGGCCGCTGGTTCCAGTCCGGCGAGCGCGCCGACATCCGCCAGGAGCTGGCCGAGGATATCGCCGGCGGGACGCTGCTGCCGCTGCTGCTGGCATTGCCATTGATGGCGCTGGTGATCTGGTGGAGCGTGAGCCACGTGACGCGCTCGCTGATGCGGGTCTCGGACCAGATCGGCACGCGTGATCCGGAACGGATGTCGCCGCTGGAGATCACCGACGTGCCGCGCGAAGCACACGGCCTGGTGACGGCGGTGAACGGACTGCTGCGGCGCCTGGAGGAGGCGCTGGCCCGCGAGCGCCGCTTCGTGGCCGATGCCGCGCACGAACTGCGCACGCCGATCAGTGCGCTGAAGGTGCATGCCGACAACGCCCGGTTGGCCGGCGACACGGCGGGCCGGGAGCGCGCGCAGCACCTGCTGCAGGATTCCGTGGGGCGGCTGGAGCGGCTGGTGGCGCAGCTGCTGACGCTGAGCCGGACCGAGGCGGTGTCGCGCCGCGCCGCCCACCGGATCAGTCTGGATGCCCTGGTGGCGACCGAGGTGGACGCGCTGCGGCCGCTGCTCGAGCGCGGCCACCAGCAGCTGACGCTGGCGCTGGACAGCACCGAGGTGCGCGGCGATGAAGCGGCGTTGACCGCGCTGGTGCGCAACCTGCTGGAAAACGCGATCCGCTACACCCCCGCAGAGGGGCAGGTGCACCTGGGCGTCCACGCGAGCGCCGACGGCGCCTGCCTGATCGTGGCCGACAGCGGGCCCGGCATCGCCGAGGATGAACGCGAGCGCGTGTTCGACCGCTTCTACCGGACCCTGGGCAGCGGCGTGGAAGGCAGCGGGCTGGGGTTGTCCATCGTGCGGGAAGTGGCCGATGCCTATGGCGCGACGGTCACCCTGGGGCGCTCCGCGGCGCTGGGGGGGCTGGAGGTGCAGGTGCGCTGGCCGGCAGCGGTGGCTGCGGCACGCTAGCGCGGGCCCGGGGCCACGGCGGTGCCGCGCTGTGCGGCCCAGCACAGCAGGGACAGCGCCACGCTCCAGCCCACGCCGAGCACCAGCACGCCATGCCAGCCCGGCGCGCTGAACTGGACCGCACCGAAGCCCCGTGATGCCGACAGGTACGCCAGCGGTGCGAGCAGCAGCCCGAACAACGCGGGCAGCAGGGGATGCCGGGCAAGGAAGGTCATCGAGGTCGTCAGGGTCATGGCGAAGGCGGCCCACAGCGCCATGATCCAGGGCGGTGGCGCCCAGCCCAGCGGCGCGGCCGCATACCGCACGGTACCGGTGGCGGCGGCGCTGGCGTCGACCAGCCACGCGCAGGCCAGCGCCAGCAGCACCAGCCGCAGATCCAGCCGCCGGTGCGGCGAGGGCAGCCACTGGCTGGCGATGTACAGCGCCGCCACAAGCAGCCCCGGCCACTGCAGGCCCTGGCCCGCACCGGCCACGGCGGCCAGCCAGACCAGCTGGTTGCCGATCAGATTCGGCCAGAAGGTTCGCATCGACGACCTGCCCACGCTCAGCCGCTCGCTGCCGGGCACTGCGCCACCAGCGGCTGCGACCACGTCGCCTGCCACTGGCTGGGCGGACGCTCACTGGGCGCGGCGGCGAAGCGTACCGTGACGGCGGGGTAGTTCCCGCGCGCATCCCGCAGGTTGCTGGTGCCGTTGAACTCGAGCAGCCGGCGGTCGGCATCGGCGTAGACCAGCTTCAACCGTGGGGCCACGCCGCCGTACCACGTGTCCAGGCTGACCTCGATCGACTGCGCGGGCGTGCCCCGCCACTGCAGCGGCCCGCTGCGGCGTACCTGCACCGGGTAGAAGCGCTGCCGGCCCGGGACCAGGAACGGCAGCGACACGGGCTCGCCGCGCATCAGCGCCGGCCAGTGCGCGCGCACCGCCGCGTCGAAACCGGTGTCGATCACCGCATCGTCGGCCAGTGGCAGGCGCCGTTCGCGCGGGGTGTCGCCTGCGCTTTCCTTCCAGTCGATGAGCACGCTGTCAGCCTGCGCGCGGATCTGCGCGGCCTGGCCGCTGCGGCGGTCCTCCAGCACGTAGCCGCGCGCGCGCGGGCGCGTGGTAGGGGGCAGGTGTTTGCGGGCGAACGGCTGCCCGCCCGCGCACTGGTAGACCACCCAGCGTTCGGCGCCATCGGCCGGACCGCGCTGCCAGTGCACTTCGCGGTACAGCACGTTCCCCTGGGCCGTGGTAGCCACCCCCTCGCTGCGCAGCAGCGGGGTGGCCAGCGCGGTGGGGGACAGCAGCAACAGCAACCAGAAAGCGCGCATGGCGGGAGTCCGCAGGAAGTCTCCCGTGTTACGGGCCAGCGTGCGGTCTGGATGCACGCCAAGGGCGTTGCCGGATCACAGGGTCCAGTCGATCCGCAGGCCCGCGATCAGCGCATTGGGCAGGTCGCGGGTGCGGGACGGCTCGTTGAATGCGTCCGGGTGCACGATGTAGTGCAGGTTCGGCGCGATCCGCAGCTGCGGGGTGACCTGGATGCCGTAGCTCAGCTCCATCATCACCTGGTGGTCGTGCGGGCGCCCGCTGCCGCCGGCGGCAGCGCGGGCCAGGCGCAGGTTCTCCAGTGCGATGTCGCTGTAGTGCTGCTGGGTGACCACGAAGGCGAGGCTGTCGTGCGGGCGGTGGGCGAACGTGCCTTTCTGGACCAGCCCGGCCTGCAGGAAGTGATCTTCGATCAGCTGCCCGGCGGTGCCCTTGAGCACGGCACCGAACACGGTCAGACCGCCGCCTTCGCCATCGGTGGTGACCTGCTGCTCCATCCGCGCGAATGCACCGGCCCGGCCGTGGCGGATCGCAGGGTCCTGTCCGCTGAGCAGTGCCGGCACGCCGCTGGCATCACGCAGCGGATCGCGGTAGGTGGCGTTGTCCTGCCAGCCGCCGATCTCGTACCGTGCCTTCAGCCGGGCCGAGGCCGGGCTGCGCCACCCCAGCGTGTACGGCACGATCCAGCCGGTAGCCTGCGCGGTACTCCACTTCAGCCCGTGCTGACCGTCTTCGGCCTGGCTCGGATCAACCTGGTAGGCACCCACGCGCAGGTAGACATCCGGGGTCACCCAGGCGGTGGCATCGGCCATCCAGCTCGACACCGGCCACCAGGTGAAGTTGCTGGTGCGGAACACGTAGGTGGGATTGCCGCACGCCGAGTTGCCCTGGAAGTACTGGCACAGCTCCGAACCCAGATGATGGATGTTGGCCACGCTGCGCCCGGCTTCCAGGACCAGGCGGTCATCGAACAGTGTCTGCTCCAGGGTGAGGTTGGCCAGCCGGGTGCCCTGGCCGCCGTAGATCTCCTGCACGGACGTGCTGTTGCCGGTGCTGCTGGCCGCCAGGTTGGTGCCATGGCGGTTGATGCCGTAGGCCTTCAGGGTGGCCCCGCGCCAGCCGAACGCGCTGTCCAGGTCCACGTCCGCGCCGAACATCAGCTGGCCGGCGTAGGCGCTGCCACTGCGCTTGCCGCCGTCCAGCGTCGCCGCCGCTTCGCCGGTGTAGGCCAGCTTGGGGGTGAACACGGCACCGGCTTCGGTCGCGCCTGCGAGCATCGGCGGTACCGCCAACAGCGGAAGGAGCAGCAGCTGGCAGCGGGAAAGCATCTTCATGGTGGGGTCCTTCAGGCAGGGGCAGGGCGCAGGGCGCTGGGGCCCTTGCGGATGCAGGGGCCATCAGGCAGGCAACGGGGGTGGACGGGATCAGGCGTTGGCGGGGACGCGTTTCTTCAGCAGGCGCAGGGAAACGGCGGTGACCAGTACGCCGGCCACCAGGGCCAGCAGGTACACGGCCAGGTGGGTGACGGCATTGGGAATGGGCAGTACGAACACGCCGCCATGCGGCACCTTCAGCTCCACGCCGGCTGCCATGGAGATCGCGCCGGCCACGGCCGAGCCCAGTACCAGCGCCGGTATGGTGCGCAGCGGATCGCGCGCCGCGTACGGAATGGCGCCTTCGGTGACGAAACTCAGCCCGAGCACGCCTGCGGCTCCGGCGGTGCCGCGTTCCTCGGCGGTGAACCGGTTGCTGAACAGCCAGGTGGCCAGCGCGATGCCCAGCGGCGGTGTCATGCCGCCGATCATGGTGGCTGCCATGGGCGTGTACACCTGGCTGGAGATCAGTGCGGTGGAGAAAGCGTACGACGCCTTGTTCACCGGCCCGCCCATGTCCACCGCCATCATGCCGCCCAGCAGCAGGCCCAGCAGGATCGCACTGCTGCCCTGCATGCCGCGCAGCCCTTCGGTGAGCGCGGCCAGCAGCTGGGCCACAGGCGCACCGATCACGTACATCATCAGCAGGCCGACCAGCAGCGTGCCCAGCACCGGCAGGATCAGCACCGGCTTGAGCCCTTCCAGGCTGCGCGGCAGGCGCAGCGCCCGGTTGAGCCAGTGCACGCCGTAACCGGCAATGAAACCGGCCACGATGCCGCCGATGAAGCCGGCCTCCATGTTGACCGCGACCAGCCCGCCGATCATGCCCGGCGCGATGCCGGGGCGGTCGGCGATGGAGTAGGCGATGTAACCGGCCAGCGCCGGCACCATCAGGGTGAAGCCGGCCTTGGAACCGATCTGGAACAGTGACCAGGCCAGCGTGCCCGTGTGCGCGTCGTCGAAGGCGTAGATGCCGCCGAGGGCGAACGCCAGCGCGATCAGCAGGCCACCGGCCGTGACGAACGGCAACATGAAGGACACGCCGGTCATCAGGTGCTTGTACGGGCCGGTGGCCTTGGTGGTGTCTGCCGCGCGGGCCGCGCCCGTGCCGGCGTGCACGCTGGCCTCGGCCAGTGCCTTGCCGATCAGGGCGCGGCCGTCATTGATGGCCGGCTTGGTGCCACTGCGGAACACCCGCTTGCCGACGAAACGCGACAGCTCGACCTCGCGGTCGGCGGCGATCAGCACCAGGTCCGCCGCAGCGATCTCCTCCGCGCTCAGCGCGTCCTGCGCACCGACCGAGCCCTGGGTTTCCACCCGGATCGCGTGGCCCAGGGCCTGCGCGGCCTGCTGCAGGCCCTCGGCGGCCATGAAGGTGTGGGCGATGCCGGTCGGGCAGGAGGTCACCGCGACGATGCGCAGGCCGGCCGTCTGCCCGACCGCAGGGGTGGCTCTGGCAGCGGCGGTGGCCAAGGAAGCCAGCACCGCGCCGGCATCGTCCAGCACTTCACCCAGGCTGGCGCGCACGATCCGGGCGCTGCCAAAGCGCGCCTCGTCGGCTTCGCCATCGCCGATCAGCAGCACCTCCGCAGCGCGGGCGGCGTCCTCCGGCAATGGGCCGGTGACGCCCTGATCGCTGCGGATTTCGATCGCCAGGTCCAGCCCGCGCTGGCGGGCCGCACGGCGCAGCGCTTCGGCGGCGAGAACCGCCTCGATGCTGCGCTCGCCGGCGGCGATGACTACGAGGGAAGCGTGCATGGAAACTCCAGGAATTCGTCGGGGCGTGCGGGCAGGCCAGCAGGACGCGGCCTGCGTGGGGTCAATCCAGCGGTTCGATCAGGACATCGGCCTTCCACGCACGCACCTGCGTGGCGTCCAGCCGCCGTGCGTCGCCGCTGTGCAGCCGGCTCATCGAAAAGGCGGTGGCCAGCCGCGCGCTTTCGGCCAGCGTCGCAGCGGGCTCCAGCAACGCCGCGGCCATGCCGGCCACCATGGCATCGCCAGCACCGACCGAGCTGCCCGTGGCCAGCATGGGCGGCCGCGCCAGCAGCGCGCCGGTGCGGTCCACGAACAGTGCGCCGTCCGTGCCCAGCGACACCACCACCTGGGCCACGCCGCGCTCGATCAGCGCGTGGGCGGCCTGGCGCAGTGCCGCGCGGTCGGTCAGCGCGGTACCGGTCCACGCTTCCAATTCATGCCGGTTGGGTTTGATGGCATGGGGCAGGGCGCCAGCCGGCGCCTGCAGCGCGGCCGCCAGGGCAGCGCCGCTGGTATCCAACAGGACCCGGGCGCCGGCGGCGCTGGCCTGCTGCTGCAGGCGTGCCCAGGCATCGTCGGGCAGACCGGCCGGCAGGCTGCCGGACAGCACCACCGGCAGACCGGGGCGCAGCAGCTCCGCCAGCCGGGTGGCCACCGCGTCCAGCGCGCTGCCGTCCAGCGGCAGGCCGGGCAGGTTGATGTCGGTGGTGTCCCCGGTGTCCTGCGCGACCAGCTTGATGTTGGTCCGGGTATGGCCAGGGATACGCAGGCAATCGTCGTGGATGCCCCGCGCGGCAAACAGCGTGCGGAACACATGCGCGTTGTCGGCGCCCAGCACGCCCAGCGCGGTGGTCGCCACGCCCCAGTCGGCCAGGCAGGCGGCCACATTGATGCCCTTGCCGCCGGCATCCTCGCGGCTGGCCTGCGCACGGTGGACCTGGCCGGGGCACAGGCGGTCCACGCGGATGGTCTGGTCGATCGCCGGGTTCAATGTCAGGGTGACCGCCTGCGTGCTCATGCCTGCGCTCCGTCGAGGGCACGCACCTGCGCGGCGGTCTCGCAGTCCAGCGCGGTACGCGCCAGACGCTGCAGATCGACCAGTGAACTGGAACGCAACCGGGCCTTGACCGCAGGAACATCATTGGGAGTCATCGACAGCTCGTCCACGCCCAGGCCGGCCAGCAGCGCCGCACCGAACGGATCTCCGGCCAGCCCGCCGCATACGCCCACCCACCGCCCGTGGCTGCGCGCGCCTTCCACCGTCATGCGGATGGCGCGCAGCACCGCCGGGTGCAGGCTGTCAGCCTCGGCCGCCAGTTCCGGGTTCTGCCGGTCGATGGCCAGGACGTACTGGGTCAGGTCGTTGGTGCCGATGGAGAAGAAATCCGCATGGCGCGCCAGGATGTCGCTCTGCGCGGCCGCGGCCGGTACCTCGATCATGATGCCCAGCGGCACCGCCGGTGCGTCCAGTTCCTGCCGCAGCCGCTCGCAGATGCCGCGCAGCGCGAGCAGTTCCGGGACCGAGGTGATCATCGGGAACATGATCGACAGCCGTGCGCCGTCGCGGGCGGCGCGGTACAGGGCGCGCAGCTGCGGTTCGAGCAGGTCCGGCCGGCGCAGCAGCAGGCGCGCGCCACGCACGCCCAGGAAGGGGTTTTCCTCGTGCGGCAGCTCCAGGTGGGCCACCTGCTTGTCGCCGCCGATATCCAGCGCACGCACGATCAACGGGCGGCCGCCGAGCTGCTGCGCCATGGCCAGGTAGGTGGCGTACTGCTCCTGCTCGCTCGGCGTGCTGCCGCGCTCCAGGAACAGGAACTCGGTGCGCATCAGGCCCACGCCTTCCGCGCCCTGCTCCAGCGCCAGCGGCACCTGGTCGGGCAGGTTGACGTTCGCCCCGATGTCGATGGCGTGACCATCCAGCGTGGTCGCCGGAAGCGCACGCTGTGCGGCCTCGCGTTCGCGCACCTGCTGCTGCGCGGTGATCCACGCGCGTGCCGCGTCCAGATCGGCCGGGCTGGGATCCAGATACAGCCGCCCGCTGGTGCCATCCAGAATGGCCTCGCGGCCGGGTGCGATGGCGAGCAGTTCGGTGCCGCCGGCGACCAGCGCCGGCAAGCCGAGCGTGCGCGAGAGGATCGCGGTGTGCGAGGTGGGGCCGCCCACGGCGGTGGCCAGGCCGAGGACACGGCCGGTATCCAGGTTGGCGGTGTCCGACGGCGACAGGTCGGCCGCCAGCAGGATGCACGGCTGCGCGGGCAGGTCGCCCAGGCCACCGCCGGCCGCAGCCGGATCCAGCTGCGCCAGCACCCGCCGGCCGACATCACGCAGGTCGGCCGCACGGCCCGCCAGCACCGGGTTGCCCAGCGCCGCCAGGCCGGAGGCGATCTGTTCGATGGCCTGGTGCCAGGACCAGGCCACGCCGTGCCCTTCCACCATCAGCTGGCAGGTGCGGGTGATCAGATCGGTATCATCCAGCAGCGCGGCCTGCGCGGCAAAGATGGCCGCATCGGACGCGCCAAGCCGGCGCTGGGTATCGTCCTGCAGCGCGGCCAGCTGCTGCCGTGTGCGGGCCAACGCATCCTGCAGCCGGGTGCCGCCTTCACCGAGCGGCGCCGGCCGGTCGGCCACCTCGGCCTGCGCGCTGGCCAGCACGTGCACCGGGCCGATGGCCAGGCCCGGGCTGGCACCGATGCCGGCGATGGCCGCGCTGGCATCAGGCGGCGTCCAGCCGGCCACGGGAGCGGCTTTACGTTGTGCGGCGCGCTCGGCGTCGGCTTTTTCCTGCGCGATCAGACCGTCCATTACCCGGCGCAGTGCGGTCAGCAGCGCCGCCGCATCGGTGCCCTCGGCCGACACGGTGACCGTATCGCCATGGCGCAGCCCCAGTTGCAGCAGGCCCACCAGGCTTTTCGCATCCGCGGCCTGCTCACCGGCCCGCACCTGCGCGCGCGCGCTGAAGCCCCGTGCGGCCTCGGCCCAGCGGGTGGCCGGTCGCGCATGCAGGCCGTTGGGGTAGGCGATGGTCCAGTCAAAACGCTCGGCCAGATCGGTCACCGGCGCCGACCGTGCGGCAGGCGCGGCGTCACCGGCCAGTACGGCCACGATGTCAGCGGCGTCGTCCGTTTCGAACAGGCGCTGCAGCATGGCGTCATCCTGGATCAGGCGGGTCAGCCGGCGCAGCAGGGTGATATGGGTATCCGACTGGGCGGCGATGCCCACCACCAGCCGGGTGGTCTGGCCGGGGTTCCATTCCACACCTTCCGGGAGCTGCAGTACGGCAATGCCGTCGCGGTGAACCAGGTGGCGGTCTTCGCCGAGGCCATGCGGAATGGCCACGCCGTGGCCGAGGAAGGTGTTCGCCAGCTGCTCGCGCCGGCCCATGCTGGCCTCATAGCCCGGGCTGACACAACCGGCGGCGACCAGCAGTTGCGCGGCCTGGGCGATGGCATCGGCTTTGTCACGGGCCCGCGCGTCCAGGCGGATCAGTTCCCGGGTGACCGGGGAGGGGGAGGGCAGGGACGACACGGCGGACTCCAGAGCGACGATGCTGGGATGTATTGGGAACGTTCCCACTCAAGAATTCAATGTGCAGTGCACAAAAGCGGCTTAACACTTTAGGGTTAGGATGAATCACGGCAGCATGTGTGCCGATATTCATCCAATCGGGCGGGAACGGTTCCAGTGAGCATCAGCATCAACGACGTCGCCCGGGTGGCGGGCGTGTCCAAATCCACGGTGTCGCGGGTCCTGGGCGGCGGATCTGTCAGTGAAACGGTGCGGATGCGGGTCACCCAGGCGATCGAGCAGACCGGCTACCGGCCGAACCTGCAGGCACGCCGGCTGCGCTCGCGGCACACGGGCATCATCGGCCTGATCGTTGCCGACATCCGCAACCCGTTCTTCACCGCGCTGATCCGCGCGGTGGAAGAGGTGGCCTACCGCGAGGGGCTGCGCGTGACCTTGTGCAATACCGACGAGGATCCCGAGCGCGAGGCGCTGTACCTGCGTCTGATGCAGGAAGAGCGGATCAGCGGGCTGATCTTCGCCCCCACCCGCACCACGCTGGCGCGGCTGGAGCGGTTGTCGCTGGACCATCCCACCGTGCTGGTGGACCGGGCCGCGCCCGGCGTGCCCATCGACAGCGTGGTGCTGGACAACCCGGCGGCCATGGCCGGCCTGGTCGATCATCTCGTCGCGCAGGGGTACCGCCGGATCGGCGGGCTGTTCGGCCGCACCAGCACCACTGCGGCCGAGCGGCGCGATGGCTATCTGGCCGCCATGCGCGTGCACGGACTGGAGCCGTCCTACCGCGAGGTGGAGCCCACCGCCGAAGCGGCCATCGCCACGGCCGGCGAATGGCTGGCCAGCCCGGCGGCACCGGAGGCGCTGGTCACCAGCAACAGTCTGCTGCTGATGGGCGCGCTGAAGGCGGCCCGCAGCGCCGGCCTGCGCGTGCCCGATGACCTGGCACTGGCCGGGTTCGACAACGAACGCTGGACGGAACTGGTGGAGCCGGGCATCACCGTGGTCGAGCAGCCGGTGGAGGCGATGGGGCACGCGGCGATGTCGCTGCTGCTCGAACGCCTGCGCACGCCGGAGCTGCCGGTGCGCCGGCTGGTGCTGGCCGGACGCTGCGTGGAGCGCGGGTCCACCGCGCGGCGGTGAGGCCGGATGGGCGCAACGGCTCCGCCGCACCCGCCACGACGCGGCGTCATGCGGGAGCCACGCCACCGAACCAGCTGCCGATCGCATAGGTCACCCCCATGGCGATGGCGCCCCACGCCACCACCCGCCCGGCGCCGCGCAGGGGCGAGGCACCGCCGAGCCGGGCGGCCACCGCGCCCAGCGCGGTCAACACGATCAGGGTGACCAGCACCACCGCAGGCGCCAGCCGGGCGGGTTCGATGGCCAGCGACAGCAGCACCGGCGGCAGGGCGCCGACCACGAACGAGGCCGCCGACGCGGCGGCCGCCTGCAGCGGGCGGGCCTTCATGATCTCGTGGATGCCCAGCTCATCGCGCAGATGCGCGGACAGCGCGTCATGCCGGGTCAGCTCGCGGGCGACCTGTTCGGCAAGCGCACGCGGCAGCCCGCGTTTCTCGTAGATACCGGTGAGTTCCAGCAGCTCGGCGTCCGGCTGGGTCTGCAGTTCCCGGCGCTCCTTCTGTTCGTCGGCGTGCTCGGCATCTGCCTGCGAGCCGACCGAAACATACTCACCGGCGGCCATGGACAGCGCGCCGGCGACCAGGCCGGACACGCCCGTCACCAGGATGGTGTCGCTGGCCGCCCCGGCGCCGGCCATGGCCACCACCAGGCTGCTGGTGGAGATCAGGCCATCATTGGCCCCCAGCACGCTGGCACGCAGCCAGCCGCCGCGTTGACTGCGATGGAACTCGCCGTGGCTCATGGCCTCTCCGGTAGCGGATGCGATGCACACCAGCATACTCCCGCCATCGCAGGTCCGGCGCGCCCCCGTACGAGGGCGCGCCGCGGCGGTGTTACAGCTGCTTGTCCAGGCTGACCTGCACGCCGTGGTCGCGGTCGTCGCCGCTGCCAATCAGGCCCCGGTAATCGATGCGCAGCCCCCAGTTGCGGCGGAAGTCGAACATCAGCCCAGCGCCGATCATCCAGCGGTTGCGGTCGAAGCCGTCCACCGTGGTGCGGTAGAACGGCACGCCGTCCAGGTCGGCGTACTGCATCGTGGCCACGCCACTGCCGGTGAAATCATGCTGGTACTCCACCCGCAGGCGCGGCGTCCACGCACCCCATGGGGTGGCATTGCGCACTTCCAGGCGCACGCCGCCATTGCCGGTGGTGGTCTTCACGTCCTGGTCGCCGTAGCGCAGTGCGTACAGGTCGCCGCCACGCTCGGCATAGGCATCCAGCGTGCCGTGCGCTGCATCCAGGCGCGCGTACGGTGTCAGCAGCCAGGTGCCACGGACCAGGTCGGCTCCCAGCGACAGCGAGCCGAACCACTGGCTGCCATCGCGGCGGGCATGTGCGAAGCCGCCGTTGCCGGTGACGTACCGGCGCAGGTCGTACTCCAGCAGCTGGTGTCCCAGCAGGGCGTCCAGGAACAGGCGCTCGCCCGGGCTGTAGCTGCCGTACATCGCCAGCGTGTACGCCTGGCCCCGGCTGCGCGTGCCCATGTCACCGACATCGGTATCGTCGCGTCCGTAGCCCACGCCCACGCCCACGGCGAGGTTGCGTGCCACCTGCAGATCGCTGCCCACGGTGATGCCATCGGTGCTGAAATCGCCACCGGCACCGCCGCGGCCCTGCGTGCGCCCGGTGCGGACCGTGCCGCCCACCCACAGGCCCAAGGGAGCCTGCGAGTCGCTCTGTGCGGCGGCCGGTGGCACATCCAGACCGGTTTCCTGATCGAACGGCTGGCGTCGCTGCGCATCACAGCCACTGCCGGGCAGGCTGCCCACGGCGGGCTCGCAGCGCTGCGGCCCTGCCGACAGGCTCAGCCCGTTGCTGAAGCCGTTGGCGCGGGAGGTGCCGTGCAGGCGTTGCATGCGCGCCTGGAAGTTGTCGATCTGCGAGGTGGCGAAGCGGCGTGCCGCGTCGGCCTGCGCGGACAGCAGGCCACGCACTTCGGCATCCCGGGTCGGGTCCGGCCGCTGGGTGATCTGCACGGTGTAGGCACGCAGGCCGGTGAACCCGAGCGCATCGGTGGTGGTCACGGTGAACGCGAACGCGCCACCGCCGGTCGGTGTGCCGGACAGCGTGCCGGACGGAGTGAGCGCCAGACCGGCCGGAAGCGCCCCTGCGGTGATCGCGTACCGGTACGGCGCGGTACCGCCGGTGGTGACGAACTGCTGCTGGTAGGCCGTGGCGAATGCACCTTCCGGCAGCGTCTCCGGCGTCACCACCAGGGTGGGTGCGTCGATGCGCAGTGCGTACGCCTGCGTCACCGTGGCGGCGGTGCCGGTCGTGCTGTCCGTGGCGGTGATGCTGAAGGTGAACCGCCCCGCAGCCGTCGGCGTTCCCGCAAGACGGCCGCTGGCACTGTCCAGCAGCAACCCGGCGGGCAGCGCACCGCTGCTGACGGCAAACGCGTACGGCGCGATGCCGCCCGTGGCGCGGAACTCGACCGCGTAGGCCGCCCCCGCGGTGGTGGCGGTCAGCTCGCCGGCCGCCGGGCTCAGGCTCACGCTCGGGGTGGTGATGTTCAGCGTGAAGCTCTGGGCGGTGGTGAACGGGCCGGCACCGGTGCTGCTGTCGGTGGCCGAGGCCTGCAGGCTGA
>ENA-UOXB01000260-UOXB01000260.1-bioreactor-metagenome-genome-assembly--contig:-NODE-260-length-49100-cov-25.788317_pt1 | contig 49100 bp, 44 predicted proteins | sample MGYA00238158_ERZ761615 | MGnify/ENA primary metagenome ERZ761615 (study PRJEB28904, sample SAMN06267902) | bioreactor metagenome | isolation source: Joint BioEnergy Institute, California, USA...
TCAACCTTGGCAAGGTTGCGCTCTACCAACTGAGCTATTCCCGCTTGGGAGGCGACATTCTACCCTTCCGCGGGCAGCTGTCAACCGTTCACTGTCCGCGCTTGAGCCGCGAACGCGCGCGTGCGGCGCGCTCGTCCTCGCGCAGGCTCGGCCAGGCCGCATGCAGGTACTGCAGGCCCGACCACAGGGTGAGGATGGCCGCGATCGCCAGCGTCCAGTCGCCCACGTGGAAGACCGGCGGCCCCATCCAGATATCGGACACGGCCATGTTCGGCGCCACCGAGTACAGCAGGCACAGCAGCGCGACCATCTGCGCGGTGGTCTTCACCTTGCCGATCACCGCCACCCGCACCTTGGCGCGCTGGCCCAGTTCGGCCATCCACTCGCGCAGCGCCGACACGGCGATTTCCCGGCCCACGATCACCGCCGCCCAGAACGCCATCCACGGCGTCGGGTGCCCCTGCACGATCAGGAACAGCGCCACGGCCACCATCAGCTTGTCGGCGACCGGGTCCAGGAACGCGCCGAACGCCGATTCCAGCCCGTAACGCCGGGCGATCCAGCCGTCCAGCCAGTCGGTGATCGCGGCAACGCCGAAGATCGCCGCGGACGCGAAATTGGTCCAGGTGTAGGGCAGATAGAACACCAGCACGAGCACCGGAATCATCACGATCCGCAGCAGGGTCAGCCAGGTGGGGAGGGTCAGCGTCATTCGAATCCATTTCCTTGATCACCGGGTGCGTCAGGACCCGGCAGCCCGTGCAGGTTAGCGTAGATGCGCGCAGCGAGGGCATCGTTGATGCCTTCCACCCGCGCGATTTCCGCTTCTCCGGCGGCCTTCAGTCCGATCAGTCCGCCGAAGTGCTTCAACAGGCTGGCACGCCGGCGCGGGCCGATACCCGGGATGTCTTCCAGCTTGCTGGTCATGCGGGCCTTCTGCCGGCGCCCGCGGTGGCCGGTGATGGCAAAGCGGTGCGCCTCGTCACGCACCTGCTGGATGAACTGCAGCGCCGGCGACGCCGCGCCAGGGCGCAGTTCACGGCCGTCCGGCAACACCAGCGCTTCGTGGCCTGCACGCCGCTCGGCGCCCTTGGCCACGCCCACCAGCAGCACCCCTTCCACGCCCAGTTCGGCCAGGGCGGCCTGCGCCTGGGCCAGCTGCCCGGCGCCACCGTCGATCAACAGCACATCCGGCAGCACGCCCTGCTCTTCCACCGCGCGGCGGAAGCGGCGGTCGATCGCCTGGCGCATGGCCGCGTAATCATCGCCCGGCTCGATGCCGCTGATGTTGAACCGGCGGTACTGCGAGCGCACCGGCCCGGCGGCATCGAACACCACGCACGAGGCCACCGTGGCTTCGCCCATGGTGTGGCTGATATCGAAACACTCCACCCGCTTGACCGGCTCGGCCAGCCCCAGCATCTGCCGTACCGCCTCGCTGCGCGCATGCTGGGAATCGCGGCTGCTCAGCTCGGTGGCCAACGTCAGCGCGGCGTTGCGACTGGCCAGTTCCAGATAGCCGGCGCGCTCACCGCGCACGTTCCATTTCAGCTGCACCTTGCGTTCGGCCGACGCCGACAGCGCGGCCACCAGCAGGTCGGCATCGGGAATCTCGCGGTCCAGCAGGATCTCGCGCGGGGGTTCGAACTCGATGTAGTACTGCGACACGAACGCGGCCAGCACCTCTTCCGGGCTCTCCTCGCCATTGGTGCGCGGGAAGAACGGCCGCGTACCAAGATTGCGCCCGTCACGGAAGGCCAGCAGCAGCACGCAGGCCTGCGCGCCGCGCATGGCCACGGCCAGCACGTCCAGGTCGGCGGCGCGCCCGTCCACGTACTGGCGGGTCTGCATGCTGCGCAGCGAGGCCACGAGGTCGCGCAGTCGCGCGGCCTGCTCGAATTCCAACGCCTCGCTGGCCGCCTGCATCTGCTCGCCCAGCTCGCGGGTGAGCTCATCGCTCTTGCCTTCCAGGAACATGGCGGCACGGCGCACCGATTCGGCGTAATCGTCCGCGGCCACGCGCTCCACGCAGGGGGCGCTGCAGCGGCCGATCTGGTATTGCAGGCACGGCCGTGAGCGGTTGCGGAACACGCTGTCCTCGCAGCTGCGCAGCTTGAACAGCTTGTGCATGAGGTTGAGCGTTTCGCGCACCGCGGTCACGCCCGGGTACGGACCGAAGTAACGGCCCGGCACCGCCCGCGGGCCACGGTGCAGCGCGATGCGCGGCCACTGCTCGCGGGTGAGCAGCACATGCGGGTACGTCTTGTCGTCGCGCAGGGACACGTTGTAGCGCGGCGACAGGGATTTGATCAGCTGGTTTTCCAGCAGCAGCGCTTCGGATTCGGAGCGGGTGACCGTGACATCCATGCGCGCGATCTGCGACAGCATCGACATGATGCGCGCGTTCTTCGGGCTGCCGTTGAAGTAGCTGCCCACACGGTTGCGCAGGGCACGGGCCTTGCCCACATACAGCAGCGTGTCATCGGCGGCGTACATGCGATACACCCCGGGCGCGGTACTCAGGCGGGCGGCGAACGCCTTGCCATCGAATGCAGGCGCGTCACTCATTCGCTGATCGGCACGTCGGTCAGGGTCCCGGTGGCCGGTTCGAACCGCAGCAGCGCATGCGCATCGGTCTCGGCGATCCAGACCGCCCCGGCACCCGCGGCCAGCCCGGCCGGGCCCTGCAGCGGCCGTGGCAGGGCCACGGTGGCCAGCTCCCCCCCGCCCAGGCGCAGGCTGCGCAGGCAACCGTTGCCGGCGTCTGCGATCCACAGCAGCGGGGCGTCCGGACTGAGCGCCAGCGCCTGCGGGAACTGCAGGCTGGCGGTGCCGCGCGGGCCGTCGGCGGCGCCGTGCTGCCAGAGCCCCTGCCCCACCAGGGTCTGCACCCGTGCGTCGCGCAGCTGCAGCGAGCGCACCGAGGAGCCCAGCGCGTCGGCCACGTACAGCACCTGCTGCACGGCGGCCAGCGCACAGGGCTGGGCGAAGGCGGCCAGTTCGCCGCTGCCATCGCGCTCGTCGATGGCGCCGTTGCCGGCGCGCAGCTGCAGCGCGCGCTGGCCGAGGTGGTAACTCCAGATACGGTTGTCGCCTGCCATCGCGATATGCAGCTGGTTGTCGCCCAGGGCCAGGCCCTGCGGGAACCACAGCATGCTGGCATGGGGGCTTTCCAGCACGCCCTCGCGTGGCTCGCCCGGCCGTCCGGTACCGCACAGCGTGTCCACCTGGCCGGTCACCAGGTTGATACGGCGCAGCGCATGGTTGCCGGTGTCGGCCACATACAGCGCGTCGCGTTCGACGACCAGCGCCTGCGGGCCGTTGAAGGCGGCCTCGGCGCCCACACCGTCCATCAGGTCGGGCGTGCCCAGGCCGAACTGACGCAGCACGCGGCCCTGGTGCGTACATTCCAGCACGCGGTGATGACCGGTATCGGCGACGTAGAGGCGTTCGGCGGTGACTGCCAGCCCGGTCGGGAAGCGCAGCGGCCCGCGGGGCTCGGCGTGCAGTGCCCGGCGCTCGGGTAACGGCCGGCCCTCGCCACTGGCGGCGCGCACCGCAGCCAGCGCGCGTTCAAGCTCGCCGGGCCCGCCCAGGCCGACCACGCGGCTGCTTTCGCGGCCCTGCGCATCCAGCAGCACCACGGTTGGCCAGGCGGTGATGCCGAAGCGGCGCCAGCCATCCCAGTCCGCGTCCAGCAGCGCGACCGACGCCAGGCCCTGCCGGCGCAGCAGGGCCAGCGCCGCGGCCGGTTCGCGTTCGAAATCAAAACGCGGCACCTGCAGCACCAGCACCTGCAGCGCGGGATCGCGCGACTGGGCGTGGGCCATGTCCACCAGGCGCTGCGCGCACCAGGCCGAGGCCGCGTTGACGAAGACCAGCGCCAGCGGCCGGCCGCGCAGCTCCACCAGCGTGGCCGCTGGGCCATTGAGCCACGTGGCGAACTCTGGAAGATCCTGGACAGGCTGAACGTTCATGCCCTGATTATGCCGGACTCGGTGCCTGCCGATGCTTCACGGACGCCCTCCGGCCCGCGCGCATCCGCACGGTCAGCCGCCCGCCTGCAGCCGGGCCTGCGCGCGCTCCAGATCCTCGGGCGTGTCGATGCCTGGCGGGAACGGTGCCGGCGACAGCGCCACGCTGATGGCATGGCCGGCTTCCAGCACCCGCAACTGTTCCAGCGACTCGATCTGCTCCAGGGTGCCGGGCGGCATCGCCGCGAACTGCTGCAGGAAGCCGGCCCGGTAGCCGTAGATGCCGATGTGGCGCAACCATTGCACACCCGGCGGCAGGTGGTCGCGGCTGTTGGCGAAGGCATCACGGTGCCAGGCGATCGGGGCACGGCTGAAATACAGGGCCTGGCCGTGGAGGGTGCGCACCAGTTTGACCACGTTGGGATCGAACAGCGTCTGGGCGTCTTCCACCACCGTGGCCAGCGTGGACATCGGCGCACGGCCATCCACCAGCGCCTGCGCCACCGCACGGATGCCCTCGGCCGGGGCGAACGGTTCGTCGCCCTGCAGATTCACCACCACGGTGTCATCGCTCCAGCCGGCGATGCGCGCACATTCGGCAAGACGGTCGGTGCCCGAGGCGTGGCTGCTGGCGGTCATCGCCACCTGTACCTGCGCCAGCCCGTCCAGCGCATCGGCGATGCGCCCATCGTCGGTGGCCACCCAGACCTCACGGGCGCCCGCCAGCAGCGCACGGCGGGCCACATGCAGCACCAGCGGCTCGCCCCCCAGCAGGCGCAACGGTTTGCCCGGCAGGCGCGAAGCCGCATAGCGGGCCGGAATGGCGACAACGAACTCGGTCATGCTCGAACTCCAGGTAACGGGGACTGCCACGGCGCGTTCAGCGCGCGCGCAGTTTCTCCAGGCGGTCGGTCAGCGCCACCCAGAATGCGGCCGGCAGCTCGGCCTGCAGCGGTACGGCGTAGTGCCAATCCGAGGCGAAGCTGCGGCATTTCACCGCGTCCTTCTCGGTCATCAGCACCGGCAGCTGGCTGCCGAAGCGCAGATCCTGCGGCTGGTAGGCATGGTGGTCGGCAAAGGCATGCGGCACCACGCCGATGCCGCGCGCGCGCAGCATCTCGAAGAACCGTGGCGGGTGGGCGATGCCGGCCACGGCATGCACGCGCTGGCCCGCGAACGCCGCCAGCGACCGCATGCGCCCGCCGGCCAGCGGCTGTGCGCTGTCGATCTGCAGCGTCATCGACCATTGACCGAAGCCACAGGCAGCCGCGGCCTCGGCACTGGCCGCGCCCAGGTTGACCACGCGGAAATCGCACTCGGCCGCACGCGCAACCGGCTCGCGCAACGGTCCCGCCGGCAGCAGCTGGCCATTGCCATACCGGCGCTGCGCATCGACCACTTCGATTTCGATATCCCGGGCCAGCCGGTAATGCTGCAGGCCGTCATCGCAGACGATCACATCGCAGCCGGCCTCGACCAGCGCACGCGCCGCCGCCACACGATCGGCATCCACCCGCACCGGCACGCCGGTTTTCCAGGCGATCAGGACGGGCTCGTCGCCACCAATGTCGGTGGCGGTGCTGGCATCGACCCAGCGCGCCTGCGCCGACTGCTCGCGGCCATAGCCACGGCTGGCCACGCCCGGTGACCAGCCCGCCGCCCGCAGGCGCTGGACCAGCGCGATGGTCAACGGGGTCTTGCCGGTGCCGCCGGCGGTGATGTTGCCCACCACGATGACCGGCACCGGCACGCTGTGCCGCTTCAGCCAGCCACGCTTGAACAGCCGCCGGCGCAGTCCGCTCAGCGCCGCATACAGCGGGCTGAGCAGGCGCATCGCCAACGGTGGCGTGGTGCCGTCGTACCAGTACGACGGGGTCTGTGTGCCCTTGCGTGCCATCAGACCTGCCTTTCGCGGAACTGCATGTTGTACAGGTGCTCGTACAATCCGCCCATGGCCAGCAGTTCGGCATGGGTGCCGCGCTCGACGATGCGGCCGTGGTCCATCACCAGCACCTGGTCGGCATGCTCGATGGTGGACAGGCGGTGTGCGATCACCAGCGTGGTGCGGTCCGGCATCAGGCGCTGCAGTGCGTCCTGCACCAGCCGCTCCGATTCGTTGTCCAGCGCGGCGGTGGCCTCGTCCAGGATCAGCACCGGCGCATCGCGCAGGATCGCCCGTGCGATCGCCAGGCGCTGGCGCTGGCCGCCGGACAGCAGCGCGCCGTTCTCGCCCACCGGGGTCTGCAGCTGCTGCGGCAGGCGCTCGATGAACTCCCAGGCATTGGCCGCCTCGGCGGCGGCGCGGACCTGCGCCTCGCTGGCCTCCATGCCATAGGCGATGTTGGCGCCGATGGTGTCATCGAACAGCATCACCTTCTGCCCGACCATCGCCACCTGCCGGCGCAGATCGGCCAGCGGGTAGTCGTCCAGTGCCACCCCGTCCAGGGTGATGCGGCCCCCGTTGGGCTCATAGAAGCGCGGCACCAGCCGGATCAGGCTGGTCTTGCCGCTGCCGGAGCGCCCGACGATGGCGGTGACCGTACCGGGGCGGGCCACGAAGCTGATGTCCTCCAGCGCCGCACCGCTGTCTTCGCGGTAGCGCAGCATCACGTGCTCGAACGCCAGCTCGCCACGGGCCCGGGCGATCTGCCGGACCCCGTGGTCACGCTCCACCGGCATGTCCAGGATGCCGAACAGGCGCTCGGCCGCCGACACGCCGCGCGCGATGGAGGACTGCACGCTGGTCAGTCGCCGCAGCGAGGGAATGATGGCCGTCATGGAAATCATCAGGCCCATGAACTGGCCAGCGTTGAGCCGTCCGGCCAGCGCCTCACGGGTGGACACCCAGACGATCACCGCCAGCGCCAGCGCGGCCAGGAACTGCACCGTGCTGGAGGCCGCCGCGCGGGTGGTTTCCACCTTCATGTTCAGGCCGAGCATGCGGTTGGCCAGCCGGGAGTAGCGGCCGATCTCCTGGCGCTGGGTGCCGTGCACCTTCACTTCCTGCTGCGCGGCCAGCGACTGCTCCGCGGTGGCGGCCATGGTGCCCATGCCGTCCTGGATGCCGCGGCTGATGCGCCGGTAGCGTTTGCCCACATACGAGACGATCAGGCCGATCATCGGCACCACCACCAGCATCGCCACGGTCACCTTGACGCTCATCTGCAGCATCACCGCCAGCATGCCGATGATGGTGAGCGTGTCGGCCACCAGGGTCTTGAGCGCATCGGCGCTGGCCTGGGTGACCTGCTCGGTGTCGAAATTCAGCCGGCTGACCATGACCGGGGTCGATTCGGTATCAAAGTGCGAGGATGGCAGGTGCAGGTACTTTTCCAGCACCTGCTCGCGCAGGTCGCGCACCACGCTGCGGCCGGTCCGTGCCAGCGCATAGTCGCTGACGAAGGTGGCCGCGCTGCGCGCCACGAACAGGCCCAGGATGGTCAGCGGCAGGATCACCGCCATGCGCGGCTCAGGGTTGACGAAGCCCCGGTTGACCAGCGGCTCCATCAGCTTGGTGAAGTGGTAACCGGCCACGGCCTCGACCACCATGCCGACCACTGCGGCCACCATGAACACCCAGTAGGCGCGGGTATAGCCGAGCAGGCGTTTGTAGATGGGCCACACGGGCGCGTGCTGGGAATTCATGGGCGCACCTCGGGGGCGGTTGCAATGGCGATACGGCGGAAGCCCAGCTGGCCCAGCGCATCCTGCGCGGTGACCACGAACTGGTAGGGGGTGCGGGCATCGGCGCGCAGCAGCACGCTCTGGCTGCGATCGGGACCGGCCACGGCGGCAATGGTCTGCTTGACCGATTCCACGTCGTTGCGCAGCACCTCGTGTTCGTTGACGAAGTAGCGCCCTTCGGCGTTGATCAGGATGCTCAATGCGCGCGGCGGCTCGCTGTCCGCCTGCTGGCTGGCATGCGGCAGCTGCACCTGCAGGGTCGACCGGGCGTCGAACGTGGTGGTCACCACGAAGAAGATGATCAGCACCAGGATCACATCGATCAGGGGCACCAGGTCGATCTGTGGCTCATCGGCGGCACGGTCATTGCGGATACGCATCCGGACTCACCCCTTGGCCGGCGCCGCGGCGCCTGCGGCGGCAGCGGGGGCCGGCGGGCGCGCAGCCGTCGTCATCACGCCGGGGCGCGCATCCAGCGCATCGAGCAGCGCACTGGCTTCCTGCTCCATCTCGATCACGTAGCCGTTGATGCGGCCCTTGAAGTAGCGGTGGAACATCAACGCGGGGATGGCCACCATCATGCCGGTGGCGGTGCATACCAGCGCCTTGCCGATGCCACCGGCCAGCTGGTTCACATCACCCACGCCGTGGTCGAGGATGCCCATGAACATCTGGATCATGCCGATCACCGTGCCCAGCAGACCCAGCAGCGGCCCGGCCGAGGCGATCGTGCCCAGCGCATTCAGGAACCGCTCCATGCGGTGCACCAGGTGGCGTCCACTATCCTCGATGCGCTCGCGGATCTGCTCACGCGGCCGGTTGCGCGCCTCCAGCGCGGCAGCCAGCAGCGCGCCCAGCGGTGAATTGGCGCGCAATGTGGCCAGGTGCGCGGGATCGAGCTTGCCGCGGGCCGCCCAGTTGCGCACATCCTGCCCCAGCCCCGGCGGCAGCACTTCGTTACGGCGCAGGGACCAGAAACGCTCCAGGACAATCGCCAAAGCCAGGACACCCAACAGCAGCAGCGGCACCATCGGCCAGCCACCGGCCTTGACCAGTTCCCACACGTTTCAACCCTCCGGCCCATCGGCCGCCTGTTTGTCCGCCGATAGGATAACAGCCGCCCGGGCCCGGGCCGCGCCATCCCACCAGCGCGCGGCGTGGATGCGCTGCTCGCGTACATGCAGGCCCTGCCGATCCAGCCAGACACGCAGCGCACCGGCACGTGCGGTATCGAGGACTTCCGCGCCCTGCCGCTGCCAGCGCTGCACCACCTCGGCACGCGGGTGGCCAAAGCGGTTGCCATGCCCGGCCGAGACCAGTGCCAGCCGCGGCGACACCGCCGCGATCCAGTCCGGCGTGGACGAGCCTGCACTGCCATGGTGCGGCACCAGCACCACCTGCACGGCCAGCGCGGAGCGCGCCGTGCGCAGCAGCGAGGCTTCGGCCGACCGGCCGATATCCCCGGCCAGCAGCACCGCCCCGTGGGCACTGTCGATGCGCAGCACGCAGCTGTTCTCGTTGCCGCGCGTGCGGCCGGCAGGGTCCGGATGAAGCACCGTGAAGACCACACCGTCCCAGCGCCATTGCTGGCCGCTTGCGCAGCGCACGTCGGCGCCCACCGCCGCATCGGCCGGCGCCATCACTGGTACGCCGGGAAATGCCGCGCGCACCGCCGGCAGTCCACCGGCGTGATCGCTGTCGCCATGGCTGACCACGATGCGCTGTGGTGGCCCGGTGCCCAGCGCATGCAGGGCCGGCAGCACCACCCGTTCACCGCTGCCCGGCGGCCCCAGGTCATACAGCAGGCGATGCCGCGCGGTCCGCACCAGCACGGCCGTGCCCTGCCCCACATCCATCAGCAGCAGTTCCACTGCGCCATGCGCCGGCACTCCGGTGGCCGGCCACAGCAGCGGCAGGGCCAGCAGCGGGGCCGCCAGCGCGCCGCCGTGGCCGCGGGGCAGCAGCATCCAGAACACCCCGAGCAGCGCCGCAGGCACCGCCCAGGCAGGCGCCTGTGGAAGCCACCACACCGCGCCATCCAGCCCGGCCAGCGGCACCAGCCCACGCCAGCTCAGCCCGAACGCACGGCCGGCCAGTGACCACAGGCCGCTGCCAAGGCCCGCATGCACGGCGTCCAGCGCCGTGCCGAGCAGCGCAAGCGGCACCACCACCAGGCTCCACCACGGCGCGATGACCAGGTTCACCAGCGGCCCGAGCCGCGACGCCTGGCCGAACAGACCCACCAGCAGCGGCAGCAGGGCCACGCTGGCCACCCCCTGCGCGGCGAGGAACCCGCGTACCACCGCGCCGCCTGCCGGCCCCTGCATGCGCCCGCCGGGCAGACACCACAGCAGCCACAGCACGCCGCCGAAGCTGAGCCAGAATCCGGCTGACAGCACCGACAGCGGCGCCGCCCCCAGCGTGGCCAGCGCCGCCAGCGCAAGGGCCTGCCCGGCCGCCGGCCGGCGGCGCCCCGCGCAGGCCAGTGCCAGAACGATGATCATCAGGGCGGTGCGTACCGTGGGCAACGCAGCGCCGGCCACGAGGGTATAGCCGGCTGCGCCGGCCGCGGCCGCCCAACACGACGCGACCGGTCGCGGCAGCCACTGCGGCAGCCCCCGATGGCATCGCCAGAGCAGGCCGACCAGCAGCGCCACGGCTCCGGCGACCAGCCCCACGTGGAAGCCGGAGATCGCGATCAGATGGGTCAGCCCCAGCGCGCGCAGCACGTTCCAGTCGGCATCGCCGAGCCCGCGCGTGTCGCCCAGGGCCAGCGCCTGCACGAACGGTGCGGTGCGTGCATCCACGGCGGTGCTGATGCGTGTGGCCATTGCCTCGCGCCATGCCGCCAGCCCTTGTGGCGGCTGCAGCGGGCGCGCGCGGGCGGGCTCACGCACGGTCGCGGTGGCGGCGATGCCGGTCAGCAGCGCCTGGCGTTCGGCGTCGAAGCCGCCCGGATTGATACGGCCGCGTGGCGCGCGCAGGCGCAGCGACAGCTGCCATCGGCTGCCGGCCGCGAGCTGCCGCCGTGCGGTGCGTACCCCGTCCGCGGGCGCAGGCGCGCCCGTCCGGAACGGGTCGCTCCAGTACACCTGCACCCGACGGCCGCGCAGCGCCGACGGCAACCCGGCATGATCATCGATCCGCAACAGGAAGCGGCTGTAGGTGGGGTGGTGCTCGGGCAGATCCAGCACCCGGCCGGTCACCTGCGCATCCAACGGCGCAGCCTGTGATGGCAGCTGCTGCTGCAGCATCCAGTGCCCGTGAAGTGCGGTCCAGCACAGTCCCGCCAGCAGCGCGCCCGCCCCGCGTCCCCGCCACCGCGCTCCCCACAGCAGCACGCCGAGCAGCAGCCCGGCCCATGCCAGCAGCGCCGGCGGCAGCCACGGCGCCTGCGTACACGCCACCGCGCCAAGCACCAGCGCAGCAGCACTGGTGCGGCCGAAGCGCGATGGCAGAGGTGCGGGATGACAGGCGGCAGCCGGGTGCATGCGCCCAGCGTGACGGTGCCAGGCGGACGGCGGCATCGGGTGAAGGCCGCCTGCGTGATCGGTCGAGTCCGCCACGCTGCGTCGGCGGCTGCCATGCGCACTGGCGCTGCGACGGCGCCGAAAAACAAAAAAGCCAGCGCGAAGGCTGGCTTTTTCCAGTGTTCCACTTCGCTCGGAAGTGGTGGGCGGTACAGGGTTCGAACCTGTGACCCCTACCATGTCAAGGTAGTGCTCTACCGCTGAGCTAACCGCCCGGTGTTGCCCTGCATCGCTGCGATTGCGTCGGTGCAGGCCGCGTATATTACGGAGGTCGCAGGCCAAGCGCAAGACCTTGGTGAAGATATTTCACGCGGCCGTGCGCCACCGCGATCACCCCAGGCTGGCCTCCTTCAGCTGCCGGATCTGGTCGCGGATGCGTCCGGCTTCTTCGAACTCCAGATCCTTGGCGTGCTGGTACATCTGCTGCTCCAGCGCCTTGAGCCGGCTGGCCAGCTGCGCGGGGCTGAGCGCGGCGTAATCGGCGGCCTGTTCGGCCACGCCCGCGGCGCCTCGTGCGCCCTTGCCCTTGCCTTTGCCCTTGCGCGACTCCTTCTCGGCCGCCTCGGAGCGTGCACCTTCCAGCACATCGGTGATCGGGCGCGCGACCGAGCGCGGCACGATGCCATGTTCGGTGTTGTACTCCACCTGGCGCGCGCGGCGGCGGTCGGTCTCATCGATGGCCGCCTGCATCGAGCGGGTCATCCGGTCGGCGTACAGGATCGCCTTGCCGCGCAGGTTGCGCGCGGCGCGGCCGATGGTCTGGATCAGCGAGCCGGTCGAACGCAGGAAGCCTTCCTTGTCCGCATCCAGGATCGCCACCAGCGAAACCTCCGGCATGTCCAGGCCTTCGCGCAGCAGGTTGATGCCCACCAGCACATCGAACTTGCCCAGGCGCAGATCGCGGATGATCTCCACGCGTTCCACCGTGTCGATGTCCGAATGCAGGTAGCGCACCCGGATGCCGTGCTCGGTCAGGTACTCGGTCAGGTTCTCGGCCATGCGCTTGGTCAGCGTGGTCACCAGCACGCGGTCGCCGAGCTTGATCCGTTCGTTGACCTCGCTCATCAGGTCGTCCACCTGGGTGGCCACCGGGCGGATTTCCACCACCGGGTCGATCAGCCCGGTCGGGCGGACCACCAGTTCGGTGATTTCATCGCCGGACTCGCGCAGTTCGTACGGTCCGGGCGTGGCAGAGACGTAGATGCTGCGCGGCGAGCGCGCTTCCCATTCCTCGAAGCGCAGCGGCCGGTTGTCCAGCGCGGAAGGCAGCCGGAAGCCGAATTCCACCAGCGTTTCCTTGCGCGAACGGTCGCCTTTGTACATCGCCCCGATCTGCGGGATGGTCACATGCGATTCGTCGATGACCAGCAGCGCATCGCCCGGCAGGTAATCGAACAGGGTCGGCGGCGGTTCGCCGGGGCCCTTGCCGGTGAGGTGGCGCGAGTAGTTTTCGATGCCGTTGCAGTACCCCACTTCGGCCATCATCTCGATGTCGAACTGGCAGCGCTGGGCCAGCCGCTGCGCTTCCACCAGCTTGTTCTCGGCATACAGCTGGTCCAGCCGCTCCTTCAGCTCGACCTTGATGGTCTCGATGGCGGCCAGCACCCGCTCGCGCGTGGTGGCGTAATGGGTCTTCGGATAGACGGTGAAGCGCTGCATGTTGCGCAGGGTTTCACCGGTCAGCGGATCGAACAGCGAGATGCGCTCCACCTCGCCATCGAACAGCTCCAGGCGCAGCGCCTCGCTGTCCGATTCGGCCGGGAACACGTCGATCACTTCACCGCGCACGCGGAACGTGCCGCGCTGCAGCTCATATTCGTTGCGGGTGTACTGCAGCTGGGTGAGGTGGTTGATCAGGTCGCGCTGGTCCACCCGCTCGCCCTTGGAGAGGATCAACCGCAGCGACAGGTAGTCCTCCGGCGCACCCAGGCCGTAGATGGCCGACACGGTCGCCACCACCAGCGCATCGGGGCGTGACAGCAGGGTCTTGGTCGCGGCCAGGCGCATCTGCTCGATGTGCTCGTTGATCGAACTGTCCTTCTCGATGAAGGTATCCGACGAGGGCACATAGGCCTCGGGCTGGTAGTAATCGTAGTAGCTGACGAAGTACTCCACCGCGTTGTCCGGGAAGAACGCCTTGAACTCGCCATACAGCTGCGCGGCCAGGGTCTTGTTCGGCGCCATGATCAGCGTGGGCTTCTGGATCTGCTGCACCACGTTGGCAATGGTGTAGGTCTTGCCCGAACCGGTCACGCCCAACAGCGTCTGCTTGGCGATGCCCGCTTCGAAATTCGCCACCAGGCGCTCGATCGCCTGCGGCTGGTCGCCTGCCGGCGAATACGGCGAGACGAGTTGGAAACGATCGCTCATGGGACTGCCAGCTACCGGGCAGTCCAGTATACCGGGCGGTCTGGTGACGGCCGTCTGAGCACAATGCCTACGCGGCATGCAGGCCCAGGCCGCTATGCAGGCATGGTCGAAGCGCGGAGGCTGGAGGCATGCACCGTTCCCCTTCCCGCCCTGCCCCGCCCGCCACCGGCCTGACCGTGATCGACCTGGTGCTGGCGCTGGGCATCGCCCTGGCGCTGTCCAGCCTGGCCTTGCCGCTGTGGCTGCACGCCCTGCAGGATCTGCGGGCCAGCACGCTGCAGCGCCAGCTGGTGGTCGGCATGGCCACGGCACGGTCCACGGCGATCACCCGCCGGCAGCGCATCGGCCTGTGCCCCAGCGCGGATGGCAGGCAGTGCGGCGGCCGCTGGGACCAGGGCTGGCTGATGTACCGGGCCGGCACGGAGGCACGCGACCCGGCCGATGGCGCCCCGGTGCTGCGGCATGAGCAGCGCCACCCGCACCCCAGGCTGATCGCACGGGGCTCGCCCGGCCGACCATCGCTGCATTTCCATGCCGATGGCCGCAGCGGCAACAGCAACCAGACCGTGACCGTGTGCAGCAACGGCTGGGTGCACGCGCGGGTGATCGTCAATCTTGCCGGCCGCGTGCGCAGTACCCGTCCGGCCAGCCGCACGCCCTGCTGACCCTGCGATGGACGCAGAAAAGCAGAAGCCGCGATTTCTCGCGGCTTCTGCAGTATCTGGCGCCCGAAGTTGGACTCGAACCAACGACCCCCTGATTAACAGTCAAGTGCTCTAACCGGCTGAGCTATTCGGGCGGGGAGGCGCATTGTAATCAGGTCACCGGGCGAGTGCAACACCGGTTACGCGATGCGCGGCTGCGTGTCCGGCAGCCGCATCCAGGCGCCCTACCAGCACTCACTGAGCTCGCCACCGGCGGTCTTCACGTTGGCCTGGTTCACCGACAGGTTGCCGCACGGATCCTGCGACTGGTTGTCACCTGCCGTCGCGGTGATCGTGAAGGTGTTCTGCGCGGTTTCAAGTCCCAGCGTATACGCGGCGGTGCCGCCTTCGCGCGGCGAGTTGATGGTGTCCGCGCCACCCGGGAAGGTGAAGCCCACATAGGTGTTGTTCACCGTGTGGAACCGCTCGGCCAGCTGCGCGTACTCCACCAGATCCGCCTTGGCCTGGGCGCGCTTGGATTTGCGTACCTGGGCGGTGTAATTGGGGTACGCCACCGCCGCGAGGATCGCCACCACGCCCACTACCACCATCAGCTCGACCAGGGTGAAGCCACGGGCCCGGCGCGAACCGGCCGACGTACGACGTTTGGAAGAATCCATCACTGCAGCTGTCTCCACGATTGGCGTCCACAAGGGTATGGCAGATACATCGGGTCGGCACCGGACACGGCGATCTCCATCAGGCAGGCATCCACCGGCGGATCCGGCGGACCGCTGCCACTGCCGTCATCGATGGGCGCCGCCAGTCGCGGCACCACCGAGGCGGTGACGTCGCGCACCGGCGCGTTGCCGCCGGTATCCAGCGCCACACCGGCGGTACCGTCACCCGGCTGGGTGCCGTCGCCGTAGCGCACCTGCGACAGCCCCGGCGCACCAGTGCTGGCCTGCAGGCCGAACAGCCAGTTGGAGCCGTCCACCGAGCAGCCCTCGGCGTCACTGGGCTGGTAGGTCGGAATGAACACCACGCCGGCCACGATGCGCGGATTGCCCACGGCGCGCTCCTTGGTCGGCAAGGTCACGCTCCAGCCGCGACCCGTGCTGGGCGGCGTGCCACGCTCCAGCGTGCGCACCTTGTCGGTGGTCTGCACCGAGTAGGTGAGCAGGTCCGCCGGCGTGATTGATGCGCTCGGCTGGCCACTGCTGGTGTCGTTGATGCCATACAGTGCCTGCACCGCCGAATCGTCCTGGTCGCCGTAGTAGGCGAAGCTGCCGGTGCCGAAGATCAGCATCACGCCGCCGGACGCACCGGCGGTGGCGGTCATGCCGCCGGTGATCGGCTGCCGGTAGGTCAGGCCATCGGCGCGGTCGACATGCGTCGCGGTGGTGAACAGCGGCACCGTGGGTGCGGTGCTGCTGCGCAGGTCGAACTTCCAGACCGCACCGCGCTTGTCAGCGCCATAGACGGTGTCGGCCAGGCCATCGCGCGCGCGCACGTCCTGGTCGGCGCCGCCCCAGCGGTCCACCACCACGATGTTGCCCAGGCCATTGCGGCCGGCCGGCAGGTTGTTGCCGCTCTCGATCGCCTCGATCATGCGGACGGTCGGCACGCGGCCGGCCACCATGTCCACCACGTACAGCACCGCCTTGCCATCGCGGCTTTCGAAGCCGTTGCCGAAGATCGCCTTGAAGCCGACCGAGCCGTCGCTGTTCTTCACCGGCACGATCACCGGCTTGCCCAGCACGTGGCCAATGTTGTTGCGGACGGACTCGGGCAGCGCGCTGTTGAGATCGCTGATTTCCCACAGCAGGGTACCGCTGGCGCCGAAGCTGCTGGGGGTGCTGACATCCAGCGCGAACACGCTGCGGCCACCGGCCCCGGCGGTACCCACCAGCGAAGTGGCCCAGCCGGCGCTGGTGTAGGTGTCGCCCACCACCACCGGACCGTCCACGTAGTAGCGGTGCTGGAACCGCTGCGTGTTCTGGTTGTTCGGGTCATTCGGCAGCAGCAGGTTGCCCATGTGCCCCAGCGCGGTGGACGGGATGTAGGCGAACACCTCGTTGCCGCCCTGGCTGTCCATCTCGCCATCGGCACCCATGCCGCCGTCGAACCCATGCAGCATGCCGTCATTGGCCGCCGCATAGACCATGTAGCGCCGGTTGTCGCGCTTGGTCGTCATGTAGGTGCCGTAGGTGGAGCCCATCGCGCCCGGCAGGCGGCGGTAGCCGTAGTCGTCCAGCGGCGAGCTGATCACCGGCGTGGAGGTGATGATGTCCCCCAGCGGCGTGGTGCGGTCGCGCAGCGTGCCGCCGTTGCGCTTTTCACTGGCGGCGCTGCCGCGCAGGTAGGACACCGCGGTAGTGGAATTGCGCGCCAACCCGGTGATCTCCGCTTCCGAGCAGATCAGCATGCCCGGGTAAAGCGAGCCGGACTTGGTGCACAGGTCCGCCAGACTCACGTTGCTGCCGGTGAATTCGGTCAGCGCGCTGTTGCGCCAGAAGCGGATGTTGCGCGCCGCCGGCGAGGTCAGCTTGGCCGAGGCCTCCCACGCTTCTTCGGCCACCACCTTGCGGGTGTCCGGGTCCACGCTGAGCTGGTACGCGCGCAGCGTGCTGTACCAGTCGGTGCCGTTGTTGGTGGCTTCGTAGAACGGCTCCACCGACAGCGAGCCCACGCCGATGCGCGCACCGGTCAACGAACGCGAGCCGGACGGCGTGGCGCCCTGGGCGACGTTGCTGATGATGCGGCGCATGGCCGCGGTAATGTCACCCGGGCGGGTGGCGTTGATCATCTCGCCCTTGGTGTCCAGCACCGCATTCCACAGCTCATCCACCGCCTCCGGCTTCAGGTCCTGGGTGCTGGTCGGGAAATTCGGGCGGTTCACGTACGGGTTGGGGCTGAGCACCCAGGGCCGGTTGGCGTCGGGCAGGTAGCGCACGCCGAACTCCCTGCCCAGCGTCCCCAGGGTGACGCCGTAGAAGTTCATGTGCAGGCTGGTGTTGCAGTCCAGCGACGGGTCCGGGCTGGGCCCCTTGCACTCTGCCGGCACCGGTACCGCATCGGTGTCCAGGTCCGAGCGCAGCGGCCCGGTGTAGAACGGCGCCACCAGGTCCTTCATCAGGGTGGTGTTGCCGGTTTCATTGATGTAGCCGTCGGTGAACAGCATGCCGGCATTCTTCTGGCACGCCAGCTGCACCGGCGCGCCTGCGTCGGTGCGCTGGAACTGCTGGCCCAGATACTGCGCCGCCGAGCGGTTGGGCGTGCTGTCGTTGGCCCGCATGTCGGTCATGATGTCGGTCAGCAGGGTCCGCTTGGCCGACTCGTCGGTCATGTCGTACATGGTGACGTTGCGGCGGTTGTTGATGCGGAACCAGCCCACGCGCAGGTTGGTGGTGTCGTGCAGGGCGTTGGTGGCCGCACCGATCAGCGACTCGCGGCGGGTACGGTAGAAGCTGAACCAGCGCACGAAATTACCCAGCGCCGCCTGGTAGGCCGCGGTGCTGGTGAAGTTGGCTTCGCGGATCTCGTACTTGTACAGCGTACCCGGACGGCCGCCGACCGGGTCAGTGATGGTCTTGCGGGCGGTGGTGCGGTAGCCGTAGTTGGCCGGCAGCGTGGCCGGATCGACCAGGTAGAAGGTCGCCGGGTAGTACACCACCGCGGCGATGCAACGGCCCGTCACGTTGTAGCTGTTGGCGGGCACGGTGATCTCGCTGGTCACCCGGCGGAACCCGGCCGGGGTGGCCGGCGTGTTGTTGCTGCTGCCCATCCGGTCGGACGTGTTGTTGTTGTTCGCTCCACAGCGCCCGCTTTCAATCAGCGTGTCCACCGGAATGCGCATGTTGGCGCGGAACGAGAAGCGCCAGGCGTCGCCGGTCCGCGTTTCGTCGGCGATGAGGTTCTGGGTCAGGTTCGATTTCGCATTGGCGCCGTTCGGGCGCGGGTCCAGCGGCGCGGCCGTGGCATTGGTGTGATCCAGCGGCCGGTAATCCGGCGCCGCGGTCGAGCCGGTCTTCCAGTTGGGATAGCTGTCGCGCGGATCGAAATAGGCCGGATTGATGTCCGGCGAACGTGCGAAGCCGTAGGCCTCCAGCGGCGGCAGCGCCGCCTCGCCGGTGGACCGGCCTGCAGGCGGGGTCAGGTACAGGTAGTTCAGGCCACTGCCTTCGCCATAACCGTACGGCGCACCCGCTGCGGTGTAGAAGCCGACGCGGCGGTTGCCACTGGTCGAATCCACCCAGCGGTAGGCACCGTCGCGGGTGTTGTTGAGCGTTTCCCACAGCATCGAGCCGGAGTCATCCAGCGCCATCAGGAATGCCGGCGGGGTCTGCACCTGGATGTTCAACGGCGCCTGTGCCAGCGTGCCATGTCCCTGCGCTGCCAGCAGGCTGTAGGCCAGCCAGCCGCCCGCCGCGAGCACGCACGCCGAGCCGGCGGCCAACCATTTTGTCCTGCGCGAAGCCATGGCCTGCGTCCTCAAAGTTTGAAGATGGTATCGATGACCACCGACGACGAATTGACGTCGGCATCGTCGGTGGCAAATCCGGTGATCTGGTAGATCGGCGCGGTCTCGTCCAGCGGCTCACCCATCGCCAGCGACGACTCGCCCACCACGCAACTGTCGATCTGGCGCACATTCACGGCGGGATCGGCATCGCCGCGGCGTTCCAGCGCCCATTCCATGGGGTCGTAGCCATCGTCGCAGACACGCGAGATGGTGTCGGTCTGCACCAGGCTGCCGCCGTCAACGCCTTCGCGGTTGGCGAGCTGCTCGATGGAGCGCTCGGCCGCCCGCACGACGCCCTCGGAGTTCTGGAAGGCGCGGTTGGCGGCGCGGTAGTTGGACGCCATCTTTTCCTGCATGCCGGCCACCTGCATCCCGGCGATGCCGAGCAACGCCATCAGGATCAGCATGATCAGGGCGACATACAGCACGGCGCCGCGCTGCGTGTGCGGCAGGCGGGGAACACGGTGGGGTCGGGACAGGAGACGGGTCATGTCAGTTTCCGAACAGGCGGTTGCGCAGGGCGACGGTGACTTCGTAGGCGGCACGGAAACGGCCATCCGAGGTAGCGCCGTTGGCGACACTCACGCCGAGCACCGCCGGCGGGTTCACCGGGGTGGCCGAGGAGGCCCGCTGCGGGCTGCTGGCCATCAGGCCCAGCCGGACCTGGCCCACGCGCAGCCATTCGGCGGTCGCGGTGGCATCGGTTGCCGTGCTGACATCGCTGGCCACCTCCAGCGAGGTGATGTTGCCGGCCGGCGGGGTCGCGCGGCCGATGTCGGCGGTGGTGTCCAGCCCGAACATCAGCTGCAGGCTCTCGATGCCCTCCACCACCTCTTCGTTGGCCACGTACTCGCCGCTGTCGTCGGCGCGGGCGCGGCGCAGGCCGAGCACGCCGGTATCGGCATTGGCGGCCACGTAGTACACCAGCGATTCGGCGCGGTACACCATGGTCTGGCCGGTCGGCTGGGCGGTATAGCGGCTCAGGTCCACGCCCGGCACGGTCAGGATGTTGTCGGCCAGTGTCCCGGTGAAGACGTCGGCATGCCCACAGTCGGCGACACCGAAGAGCGTCGGCGTGCCCACCCCGCCCGCGCTGACCCGGCCCACATGATCGGCGTTGAGTGTCAGCTCCGAATCGCTGCCGTCAACGCTGATCAAATCCACCGGCACGCCCTCCGGCGCCAGGAAACGCAGCACCAGGATGTCACTGCCACCGGCCGGTGCCGGCAGCAGGTCGCTGATCGCCGCCGGCAGGCTTTCCGGCGCCGACCAGTCCTCACCCAGGGTCAGGCTGTCGCCAGGAGCGGTACCCGGGGCCTCGTAGCCCTGGATGGCCACGCCGAAATCCAGCGGCGAGCCGCTGCCGACGCCGGCGCCCAGATGGACCAGCGGGTCGCCCATGCCCTTGACCACATGCGCCTGGTCGTTGATGCAGCCCATGTGCCCGGCCATGCGGATGTCACGCTCGAGGAAATCCAGCGCGAAGCGCGCGTTTTCCTGCACCCGCGAGACACCCTCGGACAGCCGCGAGGCCGCCTGCGAAGCGCTGAAGACCTGGATCACGCCCAGGGTCAGGATCAGGCCGATGACCAGGGCGATCATCATTTCCACCAGCGACAGGCCGGCCATGCGCTGCGGGGAAGAGAAGCGGCGGTTCATAGTTCGGTCGCCAGTGCGAAGGTGGTGGCAGCATCAGGGTTGTCCGGGTCCCAGCGCTGGTCGCCCCAGGTGATCGCCACGTTGACCACGCCCCCGTTGAAATCGACCTGGGCGCCAGCATCCTCGCCCATGGTCTTGACCACCTGGCACTGCCAGTTGTCGATCTTGTCCTGCACGCTCAGCGTACCGGTGGCCGGAGTGCAGATGTCCTCCACGTCCAGGCTGCCGCGCTCGAAACTGGCATTGGCATACCACGAGGCCTGGAAGCGGTTGCTGCGCATCTGCTCGGTGAGGTCGTAGGCCAGCGTGGTGGCCTGGGTGCGGTAGTTCGCGCTCTGCACGAACCGCACGTTCATGGTCTGCAGCAGGGCGAACCCGAGCAGGCCGAAGGCCAGCACGATGACGGCGATCAGCACTTCCAGCAGGCTGAAGCCGGCTTGCCGGCGCGGGAAGGCATACGAGGATTTCATGCGCAGATCTCCCGCGTGCTGCGGACCTGGCCGGAGGGATTGATGCTGAGTGTGCGCTGCTGCTCGGCGCCGGCGTCACATTCGCTCGGGCGCAGGGTCAGCGACTGTTCGTCGGCGGAGCGGCGACGGCCGCGGCCGTCGAAGCCGATCGGCTCGTCCGGCCCGTCCACCGCCAGCTGCGGATTGCCGGCCACGAAACGCAGGGCGGCTTCGCCCGCCGACAGTTCGCCATCCTCGTCGGCATCGGCGAACGCCAGCAGCCCGCCGGCCCAGTTGCCGTCACAGGCAGCGCCGCTGGAGCTGCCGCAGACGATGCCGCCACGCCCGTTGCGGATGGCTTCACTGCGGGCGAGGTTCATCACCCCGATCACTTCGTTGTTGAAGGCCGCGACCCGGTTGGAGCGCAGGGTGCCCTGGAAGCTGGGGAACGCCAGCGCAGCCACGATCGCGACAATGGCGACGGTGACCATCAGTTCCAGCAGAGTGAAGCCGTTGATTCGGCGCGACGACATGGAACGCTCCCCAGCGTGATGACCGCCACGATGCCGCCGCCGCAGGCGCGGGGCAAGCAGCGGCAGGACGAACGGTCAGTTCCGGGCGACGGGCGTCAAGGCATTGACACCCGTGCCCCGGGGCGGGCCCCCTGCCCGCCCCTCCCCTCAGGCCAGGACCTGGTAGCAGGGCTTGTAGTCACCGGAGATCTTCATCCGGCGCTGTTCGACGAAGGCCCGCAGCAGGGCGTCCAGCGCCTGCATCATGTCCGCATCGCCATGGATCTGGAACGGACCGGATTCCTCGATCCGGCGCATCCCGTCCTCCTTCACGTTGCCGGCCACGATGCCGGAGAACGCGCGGCGCAGGTCGGCCGCCAGCGCATGCGGGGCGCGCCCGTGATGCAGGTCCAGTGCGGCCATCGCCTCGTGCGTGGGCTCGAACGGCTGCTGGTACTCCCACGGAATGTGGATGGACCAGTTGAAGAAGAACGCGTCCTTCTGGGCGAGCCGATACTCGCGCACGCGCTTGATGCCGGCCGACATCTTCCGCGCGACCGCCCCCGGATCGCCGATGACGATCTCATAGCGCTCGGCGGCCGCATCGCCCAGGGTCAACCGGATGAACCGGTCGATCTGCTCGAAGTACGGCGCGGCGGTGGTCGGGCCGGTGAGGATCAGCGGGAACGGCAGGTCCTTGTTCTCCTCGCTCAGCAGGATGCCGAGCAGGTACAGGATTTCCTCGGCCGTGCCGACGCCGCCGGCGAACACGATGATGCCGTGACCGATGCGGACGAACGCCTCCAGGCGCTTTTCGATGTCCGGCGTGATCACCAGATGGTTGACGATCGGGTTGGGCGATTCGGCGGCGATGATGCCCGGCTCGGTCAGCCCGATGTAGCGTGTCGCAGTGCGGCGCTGCTTGGCGTGGGCGATGGTGGCCCCCTTCATCGGCCCTTTCATCGCACCCGGCCCGCAGCCGGTGCAGATGTCCAGCCCGCGCAGGCCCAGCTCGTAGCCGACCTGCTTGGTGTACAGGTATTCGTCGCGGCCGATCGAATGCCCGCCCCAGCACACCACCAGGTTCGGGTCGCCGGGATTGAGGATGCGCGCGTTGCGCAGCAGCCCGAACACGGCATTGGTGATGCCTTCGGAGGATTCCAGCTCGGCCGCGTAGGCCGGGCCCATCTCGATGGCCATGTAGGCCAGGTCACGCACCACCGCGAACAGCAGCTCGGCCACGCCGCGGATGATCTCGCCGTCCACGAACGCCATCGCCGGGGCATTGACCAGATCGATGCGCACGCCACGGTCCTGCTGCGCCACCTGGATGTCGAAATCCGGATACAGGTCGCGGGCCGCGCGCGGGTCGTCCGAGGCGCTGCCACTGGTCAGCACCGCCAGCGCGCAGCGGCGCAGCAGTTCGTGCATGCCGCCGCTGGAGGCATCGCGCAGGCGCGCCACCTCGGCCCGCGACAGCACATCCAGACCACCGCGCGGGTAGATCCGCGCGTCCTGTACCGGCAGCGCGCGGGCTGCCTTCTCACTCGAGCTCATATCCAACGTCATTGCTTCCTTCAGGTTGTCCGACTGTAGCGCCACTGCCCTGAAAAACAAAACGGCCGGGTTGCCCCGGCCGTTTCGTCTACTGCTTCAAGCGCTGACGGATCAGAACTTGTACTTCAGGGTCAGCTGCATCGACCAGCGCGACACCGCGGTGTTGCCCTTGTCGTTGTTGTTTTCCGAGATCGACGAGCTGTCGGCACCGGTGTACGAGTAGACGTACTTGCCGGTCGCCGGATCGATACCCGCGTAGTTGGCCACGCGGCGGGTCGAGAAGAAGCCGTAGTCGTCGATCAGGCCCCAGTTCTTGTTGATCAGGTTGCCGACATTCATGATGTCCAGCGCGATCTCACCCTTGTGCTCCTTGACGAAGCCCGGGAACTCCTGGCTGATGCGGACATCGAACGAGTTGATCCACTTCGCACGGTGCTGGTTCGCCGGGACCACCTGGCCGCGATAGCCGTTCAGGTCCGGGTTGTTGGCCAGCCAGTCGAAGAAGCTCTTCTCCATCGCCGCATCCTGCACGAAGCGACCGCCGATCACGTTGCCGAACAGCACGTCGCCCGGGCCGGTCGGCACGTAGAACAGGTCGTTGGTGGTCGCACCGTCACCGTTGGCATCGTTGTAGAAGATGTAGCTGTACGGACGGCCCGAGCGGCCTTCGTAGAACAGGCCGACGCGGGTGGCATTGTCACCGAAGAAGTTGTGCTTCCACTCCAGGGTACCGGTGACACGGTCCTTGATCGCATAGCGCGAGTTGTAGGCCACGTCTTCATTGGCATTGAAGATCATGGTGTTGTTCCAGTTCGACGTGTTCTGCGAGCTGGACAGCGGGCTGACTTCCTTGGCCTGGGTGTAGGTGTAACCCAGCGACCAGCCCCAGTTCTCGGTCAGCGGCTTGGCCAGCGCGAAGGTCGCCTGGCTGCCACGGCCCTTGTCGGTGTTGCGCATGACCAGCACGTCACCCATGTCGCTCGGGCGGTTGGCGCGGTCGACGGCACGGTTGGTGCCGGTGGTGATGCCGAAGTTGGTGCCGTTCTGCACGCGGCTGTTGAGCGGGTTGCGGCCGTTGGCATCCCAGTAGATCGCACGGCCATCCTGGCCGGTGAAGGTCGGCGCGCCGACGTCCAGGCGATCGAAGTAGATGCCGTCCTTGACCTTGGTGAGCAGCAGTTCAGCCGAAGCGACGATGCCGTACCACGGCAGCTCGTGGTCGAAGGCCAGGTTGGCCTTCCACACCGACGGCAGGCGGGTGCCCGGCGCGATGATGTCCACGTTCTGGCGCGCACTGGCCGGGCCACCGGCCGGGACGTACGGGTTGTTGCCATCCGGGCTGAAGGTACCGACCGGCGGGTTGCGCTCGTCGTACTCGATGTAGTTCAGGCCGGTGTTCTGGTAGGCACCTGCCAGCCACACGTTCGGGGCCGCGCCGCCGAACAGGCCCACGCCGCCGCGCAGCTGGGTCGGACGATCGCTGTCGAAGGTGTAGTTGAAGCCGACGCGCGGCTGCACCAGGTTCTTGTCCACCAGCTGGGTGTTGTCAAACCCGTACAGCTGTTCGATGCGCGCGTTGTACAGGCGCTGGGTGCTGAAGTCCGGCATGTCGACGCGCACGCCGAACATCAGGTTCAGGTTGTAGTTGATCGCCCAGGTGTCCTGCACGAACACGCCGGTGTTCTTCAGGGTGAAGTCGGCGGGAATGTCGCTGCGGCTGCCATCGGCGCGCGGGGCGCGCAGCTGGTAACGCGACGCGCGGCCGGCCAGGAAATCATTGACGCTGGCGAACTCGTACACGCCGTTGAGGTTGCGGCCGTAGAAGTTCATCAGGTCGTTCTTCGAATAATCGAAGCCGAACTTCACGGTGTGGTCGCCCACGTACCAGGTACCGGCACCGAAGGCGCTCAGCTCCTTGGACTCCACGATGTTCACGTGGGTGTTCTGCTCGGTACCCACGTACAGCGAGTCGTTGCCCGAGCGGATGCGGATCTGCGGCATGGTGACCAGCGGCACGCGGTTGGCCGAGTAGTCCTTGTGCGAGACCTTGAACTCGGTCGAGAAGTTCTCCGACCAGTCGCTGAACAGCTCACCCATCCAGGTTTCGTACTGGGTCGGCTGCTGGTACCAGAAATTGCTCAGCGAGATGCTGCTGCTGGTGACCTGCGGGAAGCGAACGACGTTCTGCTCCATCTTGTTGTAACGCAGGGCCGCACGGTGGTTCTCGTTGATGTTCCAGTCCAGCTTGACCGCGTATTCCTCGATCTCGGTCTTGCTGTTCGGCGCGGTCAGGGTGCCCGGATCGAAGCCCAGCCCGGTCAGGTAGTTCTGCACCTGCGAGATCTGATCGGTGGTGATGGTGCCCTTGCCGATCGGCGTGTCAGCCAGGCTGATGCCGGCGGCCGAACGCTCATACTTTTCGTAGTTGGTGAAGAAGAACAGCTTGTCCTTGACGATCGGGCCGCCGAAGGTCATGCCGTAGGTCTTCTCGTCCTCGAAGCCGTTGAAGTCCTGGCGATCATTCTCCAGACGCTTGCGGACCATGTCCTTGTCGCGGTAGGAGCCGTAGACGGTGCCGTGGAATTCGTTGGTGCCCGACTTGGTCACGGCGTTGATCACCGCACCGGTGCCGCCGGAGATGGTCGTGTCGTAGTTGGCCAGGTCGATGTTGATTTCCTGGATGGCGTCCATCGACACCGGCTGACGCTCGGTCGGCAGGTTGTTGGAGCCCAGGCCGAACGGATCGGAGGCGCTGATGCCGTCGATGCGGATGGCGTTGTAACGGGTGTTCTGGCCACCGGCGGAGATCGCGCCGTCGGCCTTGCTGACCTGCGAGATGCGCGGATCCAGACGCACGTAGTCCTGGATGTTGCGGTTCGCCGACGGCAGCGCGTCCATCGTTTCACGGGTGACGTTCGAGCCGGTACCCATCTTGTTGGCGCTGAAGATGTCCAGACCACCGGCCACGGCAACCACGTTGACCGCTTCCAGGTTGGTCGCGGCGACGTCGCCGGCCAGGTTGGCGTTGACCGTGTTGACCTGGTTCAGGTTGAGGTAGACACCCTCTTCGGTCTTGGTGCCTTCACCGGACTTGGTGATGGTGATGGTGTACGGACCGCCGACGCGCAGACCACGCGCGTTGTAGCGACCCGACGCATCGGTCGTGGCGCGCGAAACAGTGCCCGACTCGGTGTGGGTGATGACGACTTCAGCACCAGCAACAGGCTGGCCTGCGGCGGACACGACCTGACCGCCGACACCGGCAGAGGTGCTCTGGGCGAAGGCGGGGGCGGTGGCAAGTGCAGCCACGAGACCAAGGGTGAGCTTGGACATCCGGAGTGGGTGGGACATTTTTCGGTAGCCTCGATGCGAGTTGGCGATGGCGGAAAAAAAACGCACACAGGCAGCCATGCGGGCGGCTGACTGGAGTTATCTGGGGTTCCCTACCGTGAACGGCAGCTGCCGCAACGGTTAACAATAGGTTAACACGGTAGGGAGGAATTGTGACGGTAGTGCGACAAACGGCACTCTATCGCAACGAATTCGTGACGCCGTCTTTACCTTGACGCCTCCGATCGCCGCGGGGCGTGCGGTCCCTCAGCCGCTGGACGCGTCCATCACCTGGCCGCGGTGGGCTGCGCCGCAGGCTCCCAACAGCCCCACCGCCATTGCGGCCGCCTGTTCAGGTCCGCTGGCCCGGCTGTCCTCGTCCAGCGACCAGGCGCGCGCGCGCAGCGCCGTACGCATCGGCCCCGGCTGCAGCCCGCTGACCCGCACCGGTCCGGCCCGCAGTTCGTCATGCAGGCTGGCCAGCAGCCCCCGCAAGCCGTGCTGGGCGGCACCATATCCGCCCCAGTAGGCTGCCCCGACCCGCGCCGGGTCATCCACGCAGAACACGATGGCCGCATCGTCGCGCTGCTTCAGCAGCGGCAGGCACGCCTGCACCAGCCATGCCGGGGCGGTCAGGGTCACGTGCAGCGACCGCGCGAAGCTTGCCGGATCAGCCAGTTCGAACGGGGTCAGCCCGGGAAAGTCGGCCGCGCAGACCAGGATGCCGTCGAGCCGGCCCAGTTCGCTGTGCAGACGCGCGGCCAGCTCGGCATGGTCATCCGGGGTGGCCCCTTCCAGGTCCAGCGGATACAGCAGCGGCTCGGGCCCGGCGGCACGGACCTGGTCATATACGCGCTCCAGGCGCCGCGGCTTCCGCCCGCACAGCACCACGGTGGCGCCTGCGCGTGCGCAGGCGATCGCTGCCGCACTGCCCAGCCCGCCGCCGGCCCCCACCACCAGGATCACCCTGTCCTGCAGCACCTTCTCCTGCAGCCCCGCCCCGTCCTGCGCCGGCCCGGGCACGCCCTGCACCGGCATGGCGGTCATGCCACCGATGCCTCTTCGACAATGCGCCGGAGCTCGCCGGCCTCGAACAGTTCCAGCACGATGTCGCAGCCGCCGATCAGCTCCCCGTGGATGAACAGCTGCGGGAAGGTCGGCAGATTGGAAAAACGCGGCAGGTTCGCGCGTATCTCGGGCTCTTCCAGCACATTCACCGTGCGCAGCGATACGGCGCCGGCAGCCATCAGCGCCTGCACGGCGCGGCTGGAAAAACCGCACATGGGATACTGCGGCGTGCCCTTCATGAAGAGCACGAGGGGGTAACGATCGACTTCGGCCTGGATTTGCTGCATCACCGCCACAACCACACTCCCTGCTGGGTGGAACACCCCGACCGCGACGGTCGGATAGACTTCCCACGGTAACCGCCATTGTAAGCCGATGGAACCGGCCACCGGCGCCCACCTGCGATCCCTTCTGCCATGCCGATCGACCCCAGCCCCCTGCCCTACCCCGCATCCGCGCTGCAGCCGCACCTGTCGGCACGCCAGATCGAGGCCCATCACCAGCACCAGCGGTCCTGTCTGGACGCGGTCAACGCCCGCATTGCCGGGACCGACTGGGACGTCGCGCCGCTTGCGCAGATCGTGGCCGAAAGCCAGGGCAGCCTGTTCGAACACGCTGCCCAGGCGTGGAACCAGGCCTTCTGCTTTCAGTGCCTGCGCAGCCGTGGCGGCGGCGAACCGCACGGCCGCCTGGCCGAGCGGATCAAGCGCCAGTTCGGCGACAGCGCGCGCCTGCGCGAGGCGTTCAACCAAGCCGCCGGCACGCTGTTCGGCTCAGGCTGGGTCTGGTTGGTCGCGCACCCCGACGGCACCCTGGCGGTCCAGGTCACCCGCAATGCCGGCACCCCGCTGACCGGTGACAGCGTGCCGCTGCTGGCCTGCAACCTGTGGGAACACGCCTGCCATCTGGATTACCAGAACGATCGCGGCCGTTATCTGGACGCGTTCTGGCAGCTGGTCAACTGGGAATTCGCGGAAAGCCAGCTGCGCTGAGCCGCCGATGCCGGCAGGCGCCCGATCGCAGGGCGGGCTGCAGGCAGCGGCGGAGGTCGCGCCCCCCCGCCCCTGAGGGGGCCCTGCCGGTCCTGCGGTGTCGCAGGACCGGGTCGGGTCAGCGACGCAGCGCGCTCACCACGGGGGCAACCTGGTCGTGCCGCCCCAGCGCCTGGCCGACCTGCTCCAGTGCGTCGGCCAGCAGGACCGCCTGGTCGTCGCGGAGCGTCGCATGACCGACCTTGCGGCCGTCGCGCGGCTGCTTGCCATAGTCGTGCCAGTGCCCGCCCGGCTGGGCCAGCACCGCGGCCGGTTCGGGCATTTCACCCAGCCAGTTGAGCATGCAGGCATGGCCGAGCATGCGGGTGCTGCCCAACGGCAGTCCCAGCACCGCACGCAGGTGATTCTCGAACTGCGAGGTCTCGCTGCCTTCGATGGTCCAGTGACCGGAGTTGTGCACCCGCGGGGCCATCTCGTTGGCCAGCAGCTGGCCATCCCGGTCGAACAGCTCCAGCGCGAACACCCCCACGTACTGCAGATGCTCGGCGACACTGCGCGCGTATGCGATGGCGTCCTGCTGGGCCGCGGCCGACAACACCGCCGGCGCCACGCTGGCCGACAGCACGCCGTCCACATGCCAGTTCCCGGTGAGCGGCCAAGCCTGGAAGCTGCCGTCGCGCCCGCGTACCGCCACCACGCTCACCTCGCGCTGGAAGGCCACGAAACCTTCCAGGATCAGCCCGGTCTGCTCGACCTGCGCCCCCAGCGCGGCCCACGCCGCGTCGATGTCGGCGTCGGTGCGGATGCGGAACTGGCCCTTGCCGTCATAGCCCAGGCGGCGGGTCTTGAGAATGCAGGGCAGACCGAACTCGCCCACCCTGGCCGCAAGTTCCTCGCGGCTGCCGATGTCGGCAAATGGCGGCAGCGGAATCCCCAGTTGCTGGAACAGGGTCTTTTCGCTCAGGCGGTCCTGCGCCACCGCCAGCGCCGCAGGCGGCGGGTACACCGCAACGCGCCCGGCCAGGAACTGTGCGCTGGAGGCCGGCACGTTCTCGAAATCGAAGGTGACCACGTCGACCTTGGCGGCAAACGCCGCCAGCGCGTCGAGGTCATCGAAGCCCGCTACGGTCAGCGGCGCCAGCGGGCCACTGCACGCATCGGCGGCCGGATCGAACAGTTCAAAACGCAGCCCCAGCGGTGCGCCCGCCAGGACCATCATGCGGGCCAGCTGGCCACCGCCGAGAATGCCGACCGTCAGACTCATCGGCGTGGATCGTCCTGGGCCATGACCGCGTCGGTCTGGCGGGTGCGGAAGGCATCCAGCGCGTTTGCCACCGCAGGCTGCGTGGGCGCCAGCATCGCGGCGGCGAACAGCGCCGCGTTGGCGGCGCCGGCGGTGCCGATGGCAAACGTGGCCACCGGAATGCCGGCAGGCATCTGCACGATCGACAGCAGCGAGTCCATGCCGTTGAGGGCCTTGGACTGCACCGGCACACCCAGCACCGGCACGGCGGTCTTGGCGGCGATCATGCCCGGCAGATGCGCGGCGCCGCCGGCCCCGGCGATGATCGCGCGCAGCCCGCGCGCGCCCGCCTGCTCGGCGTACTGGAACAGCACGTCGGGCGTGCGGTGGGCCGAGACCACCTTCACTTCGAACGGAACACCCAGGGCTTCAAGCTTCTGGGCGGCGTGCTGCATGGTTTCCCAGTCGGAACGGGAACCCATGACGATGCCGACAAGCGGCGCGGATTGGTTGGGGGTCATTGGCCGTCACCTGCCTTAAAGACGTATTCTAGCCCTCTTCCACGCAAGACGAAGCCCCCTCATGGACCGCAAGCTGCTTGATCTGCTGGTGTCGCCGGACACCCGCCAGCCCCTCTCCCTGCTGGACAGCAAGGGCCTTGACGCGCTGAACCGCGCCATCGGCGCCGGTGCGGTGACCCGGGCAGACGGCAATCCGCTGGCCCAGCCGCTGCGCGAGGCGCTGATCAGCCGTGACCGCAAGCAGGTGTTCCGGGTGGACGACGGCATTCCGGTGCTGCTGGCCGAAGAGGCCATTCCCACCGCGCAGATCGCCGACTTCCCCGCGGCATGAGCACGCTGGCGGAACCGGAGGCAGCCGCGGTCCAGGCCGATGTGGCCCGCGCCCTGGCCGAGGATATCGGCACCGGTGACGTCACCGCGGCCCTGCTGCCGGACCAGCCGGATAGCGCGTACCTGCTGTGCAAGCAGGATGCGGTGATCGCCGGACGGCCGTGGTTCGACGCCGCGCACCGCGCGCTGGACCCGCACGTGCGCATCGACTGGCACGTGGCCGAGGGTGATGCGGTGCGCGCCGGCACCGTGCTGGCGCTGCTGCACGGGCGCAGCCGCAGCCTGGTCAGCGCCGAGCGCACCTCGCTGAATTTCCTGCAGACGCTGTCGGCCACCGCCACCACCACCGCCCGGCATGTGGCGGCCGTGGCCGGTACCGGCACCCGCATCCTGGATACCCGCAAAACCCTGCCCGGCCTGCGCATGGCGCAGAAATACGCCGTGCGCTGCGGCGGCGGCGACAACCACCGCTTCGGCCTCTACGACACGGTGATGCTGAAGGAAAACCATATCCGCGCCGCCGGCTCGCTGGCTGCCGCGGTCGACGCGGCACGCCGGCAGTGGCCGCAGCTGCCGCTGGTGGTCGAAGTGGAAGACCTGGAGCAGCTCGCGCAGGCGCTGCAGGCCGGTTGCGACCGCATCCTGCTTGACGACTTCAGCCCGGCGCAGCGCCGCGACGCGGTCCGCATCACCGCCGGCCGGATTCCGCTGGAAGTCTCCGGCAGCGTGGGCCTGGACGGGTTGCGCGCCATCGCCGAGGACGGTGTGGACTGCATTTCCATCGGCGGACTGACCAAGCACGTGCAGGCCATCGACCTGTCACTGAAACTGGGTCCGCCCCCCGGCTGAGACCACGGCCGCCCCGTTCCACCCGCCGTTCACGAGCGCGCTGCGAGTCTTCCGGCATCCCCCACTGGAGCCGTGCATGCGCCGCATGATGTTGACCGCCTGTGTGCTGTTGGCGGCCGCGCCGCTGTCCGCCGCCGCCGCCGAGGCCTGCGATGTGCCGCCGCGCTTCGGCCTGGATCCGCTGGCCGTGGCCATCCGCGATACCGCCTGCAACGAGCACCGGCTGTGGTACCGGCCGTTCATCGACCGCGAAGGCCGCGCCGCCAGCCTGGCCGTCACCGAGGCGGAGAACGAACACCTGGCCGACAACGGACTGATCGCCTGGCAGCGGGTGGCCGGGTACTGGCGCGACAGTGGCACCCTGAACGCTCTGGGCAGCCAGCCGGGCGCCAGCAGCTGCATCGCGCCGATCGGCACGCGCTACACCGACAGTGATTGCCGCGCCTTCCTGGTCGACAACCCGTGGTCAGCCGCGTTCATTTCCTGGGTGATGCGCCGTGCCGGCGTGCCGGGGTTTGCCGCCTCGCCCCGGCACATCGACTATATCCGTGCCGCTTACCAGGGCGGTGCGGGCGCTACGCCCTACCGGCTGGCCGACCCGGGGGTGGAAAAGCCCGCGCCGGGTGATCTGCTGTGCTTCCTGCGCGACCGCGCCAGCACGCTCAGCCATGCCGGGCTGATCCAGGCGCTGGCCCGTGGCACGGCCGGCAACTGGAAGTCGCACTGCGAAATCGTGGTGTCGGCCAATCTGGGCGGCGACCAGACGCTGTACCTGGTCAGCGGCAACGTGATGAACACGGTGGCCATGCGGCTGTTGCCGCTGGACCGCAGCGGACGCATCGAGCCGCCGCCACCGCGCCAGGAAGGCACCACGCCGGTGGCGCCCACCTGCACACCGGGTCGCGAAGACGAATGCAGCTTCAACCGGCAGGACTGGGCCGCGCTGCTCAAGCTCACCGCAACCTCGGCGCCTGCGCCTGCGGCCCCGACAACGCCGCCGCCGGCGCGCTGACCGGCTCGGGCGCCAGCGCGCAGGCTCCACCGGTCTGCGCCGGTGGATGCTGCGGGTAGCGATCCTGCGGCAGCACCTGCACCGGCGTGGTCACCACCAGGCCGTCGGCGTAGTGAAGTTCGACGAAACTCGCGCTCCAGCCGGCGGCGGGGATGCGCAGCGGCACGCGCAGCACAGCGGACGCGTGCACTGCGACGGGATGCGCCTGGTAGACCACGCCGCAGCGGTAGCGGAAATCGCGGTCGTCACGGTTGTGGGCCTGCCACAGCACCGCCCGGTGCACCGGCTCGGCCCCGCTGTCGATCCGCAGGTACCCGTGCGCCGGGTGCCAGCGCGCATGTGGCTGCGGCAGCTGTGCTCCAGCCCGCCAGCGCCGCAGCGCCGGTATCAGGGTGTCGCGCAGGTGCCTGCGGATGCCGCCATGATCGCTGTTGGGCGCCACGCGCAGCGTGGAGATGCCGGGCAGGTCGTCCAGGTAGAAGCGGCTGGCATCGGGCGGGAAAAAATCATCACCACTGGCCTGCAGCAGCAGCTTGGGCAGCGCCAGGCGCGGTGCCAATGGCCCGTGCAGATAGTGGTAGGGATCGATGCGCGCCATCAGCCGGGCGAACGCGGGGCTCTGCAGATCGCCGGTGATGCCGTGGCTCACGTAGGGACGCAGCGCCACCGGCCACCGCCCGCCGTACACCTGGCGGATGTGCGGGGCCAGCGCGCTCCAGTTCATGTCCATCACCACCGGCGCCAGATGGCTGACCCGCGCATCGGCCAGGGCCAGCAGCCAGCTCGTCCAGCCCCGCTTGGAGGCGCCGGTGACGATGTAGGACGGCCGCTGCGCGGACGGCAGTTCGCGGTCGGCCAGGTCCAGTGCGCTGCGCGCGGCCCACGTCATCGGCAGCTGCAGCGGCCAGTCCTCATGCAGGTCCGGAGCATCCAGGAAGCGCCGCCAGGTGGCCGCGACAAGGTCGTCTTCGGTGCGCAGGGTGGGATCGCCGGGCAGCGCCATCGCCTGCGGTGGCACGTCGGCAATGGAGATCACCGCCATGCCCAGCGTGCGCACCAGGTCCTGCAGCAGCGCCACGGAGAAGTCGTTGCCGGGGTGCGGCTCACGGTCGCCCGGAACCGCCACCCCGTTGTTGATCACCAGCAGCGCTGGGCCGGGCGTGGCGTTGTCCGGTTGCAGCAGCTCCACCCGGTGGGACCACGGCGCGCCACCGACCGGATCGGGCCAGCGCTGCGACTGCAGCTGGAACCGGCGATGCTGCCCGCCCGCAAACCGCGTGCTGTGCACGAGGCGGTAGCCGCCTGTTCCCGCAATCGCGCGCGGTCGCTGCAGCAGATCCGCCCGTGGCGACGTCGGCGCAGGTGCGGCGCCTGCCGCCGTGCACAGGAAAAGGCAGGCCATCAGCAGCCATGGCGCGGGATGCATACCGGATCTCCGGAAGGGAACCGCGCATGCTGCGCCAGACCCTCCGCGCGCACGAGAGGCGGATGCGTCGGCCTTGCGGCCCTTGAACCGCCGCGGGTACGGCGTCATCTTTGCCTGACATCCTCTGCTGCCCGATGCCATGCCCTCTCTGATCCTGTTGATGATCGCCGCTGCAGCGGCCTATGCGTTCTGGAACGCCTCGCGCGCGGCGGCCGAGCGCGCTGGCCAGCTGGGGCGCAATGCCTGCCGGGCAGCGGATGTGCAGTGGCTGGACCAGAGCGTGCATGCCATCGGCCTGCGGCTGGCACGCGGCGATGATGGCCGGCTCGCGTTCGAGCGCACCTTCAAGTTCGAATATTCGTACGACGGTCTGGACCGTCACGTCGGCCGCATGGTGCTGCGCGGCGATACGCTGGTGTCCTTCACCGGACCCGGCGCGGCGCGGATCAGCCGGCTGCACGACAGCGTGGAGGCGGACGACGACGTCTGAGCCGCCGCCCGGCCAAGCGCCGCCCCAGTGGGCGACGCAGGCGGTTTACTTGACCACGCGCAGGTGCGGGCGGCCGGGCTTGGGCGGCGTGTCATCCGGCGGCGGGGCATCGGCGACATCCTCGGCCAACGCCACGTCATCCGGTGCATCCTCAGCCGGCACGATGTCGTCCGGCAGGGCCATGCCCTGCCCCGTCTCGCGGGCATACACGGCCAGTACGGCGCTGATCGGCACCAGCACGGGATAGCTCACGCCGGAAAAACTCGCCGCAAAGCCCACCGCTTCGTTGTCGATCACCAGCCGCGTGACGGCGCGCTCGGCGATGTTCAGCACCACGCGGCCATCCTTGATCGCCGACGGCGGCACCTGCACGCCTGCCACGCCGGCATCCACCAGGATGTGCGGGGTCAGCCCGTTGTCGTTGATCCATTCCACCAGCGCCCGCAACAGATACGGGCGATGGCTGCTCATCCGGAAGAATTCGTCAGTCATGTGACAAGTGTACGCGCCCGGCGCCGGCATGGGGATGGCGCCCGGCGCGCCGGTCGGCCGCCAGCAGGAAATGGGCCTGCGTGCCGGCGGAAGGATCCGTTCAGACCGGCATGTCGCGCAGCTTCTTTTCCTGCTCGGTCAGGCTGCGGATGAACCCCGGGTGGCGGAAGATGCGGTTGCCGTAATCCTCGATGGCCTTGCCCTCCTTCGGCAGCGGCACATCCAGCGACTGCAGCCGCCAGATGATCGGCGCCATGGCGCAGTCGGCCAGGCTCATTTCCGGATTGAGGAAGAACTTGCTGGCCTTGAACAGCGGCACCGATGCGGTGAGCAGTTCCTTCAGGCGCTTGCGGCCGCTTTCGGCCTGGGTCTTGTTGCCCAGCTGGATGGCCTGCACCTGCGGCACCCAGTCGTGCTCGATGCGCAGCATCGCCAGGCGGATGCGTGCACGTGACAGCGGATCGACCGGCATCAGCGGCGGATGCGGATAGCGCTCGTCAAGGTATTCGCTCACCACCGAAGCGGCGTACAGCACCAGTTCGCGCTCGACCAGGGTCGGCACCGAATGGTACGGATTGAGATCGATCAGGTCTTCCGGCGGATTCTGCGGATCCACCGGCACGTAGTCGTAACTCACGCCTTTGGCCGCAAGGACCAGACGCACACGATGACAGAGCACATCGTCGTTCGAGGAAAACAGCGTCAGGGTATTACGCATGCGTACGCTCGCCGCCATCAAAGGCTCTCCAACGGCAGGAAGCCGCCTGCCGTATCGGCGCCATCGGTCCATTACCGACAGTCGACACACCCCCGAGTGTGCAACCGGCAATCACAAAAGCCAATAGGCCACCTGGCCCGGTGCAGGCACGGATGTCAATGGACATCCTTCCAGTATTCCTTTTTCAGCAGATAGGCCAGGAAGGTCAACAGCGCCAGGAACAGGATCACCCACACGCCCAGCTTCTCGCGCTTGAGCGCGGCCGGCTCGCCGGCGTACGCCAGGAAGTTGGTGATGTCGCGCACGGTCTGGTCGTACTGCCCGGCATCCACGTTGCCCGGCGTACGGAGCTGCAGTGCCACCACCGGCGGCTCGCCGCCCGGGCTGGTCGGCTTGCCCAGCACCGCATGCTGCAGGCCCTGCATTTCCCACAGCGGGTTGGGCATGGAGGCGTTCGGGAATACCGTGTTGTTCCAGCCCAGCGGACGTGAGCTGTCCAGGTAGAACGATTTGAGGTAGGTGTAGATCCAGTCCGGACCGCGCACCCGCGAGACCAGGCTGAGATCCGGCGGCATCTTGCCGAACCACTGCTGGGCGTGCTCGGCCGGCATCGTCACCGGCACCGGGTCGCCGATGGCCGAGCCGGTGAAGTTGAGGTTGGCCATCACTTCCTGCTCGCTCAGCCCCAGGTCCTGCGCCATGCGCGAATAGCGCAGGTACTTCAGCGCGTGGCACCCGGAGCAGTAGTTCATGTACAGCTGCGCGCCGCGCTGCAGCGAGGCACGATCGCCCAGATCGTTGCCCGCCTGCAGCAGCGGGGCGCTGCCTTCGGCCGCCGTGGCCAGGGAACTGCCCAGCAGCAGGGCGGCCGCAAGGGCCAGCCGGACCATCCAGCGCTCAGTCATGCGTGGTCACCCTTTCCGGAACCGGCTTGGTCTTGTCCCATCGAGTCCATAGCGGCATGGTGATGAAGAAGGCGAAGTACAGGAAGGTCAGCACGCGCCCGATATAGGTCTCATGCGTATCGGTGCCCGGACCGGAGCCGATCACCCCCAGCCAGATGAAGCACACCGCGAACATGCCCAGCAGCGCACGCGAGAGCACCCCACGGTAGCGGTACGACTTCACCCGCGCGCGGTCCAGCCACGGCACCAGGAACAGGATGGCGATGGCCGAGAACATCACGATCACCCCGCCCAGCTTGTCCGGCACCACCCGCAGCATTGCGTAGTACGGGGTGTAGTACCACACCGGCTTGATGTGCGCCGGGGTCACCAGGCGATTGGCCTCGGTGAAGTTGTCGTGCTCCAGGAACAGCCCGCCGAACGCCGGCGCGAAGAAGATGATGAAGGCCGCGATCATCAGCAGGAAGCCCGCGCCCACCGCGTCCTTGAGGGTGTAGTACGGATGGAACGGAATGCCGTCGGCCGGCGCATGCGCGGACCAGCGGTTGCCCTTGGGGCCCTTCTTGATCTCCACCCCGTCCGGGTTGTTGGAGCCCACCTCATGCAGCGCCCCCAGGTGCAGGACCACCAGCAGCAGCAGCACCAGCGGCAGCGCGATGACATGCAGGGCGAAGAACCGGTTGAGCGTGGCATCGCTGGGCAGGTAATCGCCCATGATCCATTCGGTCAGCCCGTTGCCGATCACCGGAATGGCGCCGAACAGCGAGATGATCACCTTCGCGCCCCAGAACGACATCTGGCCCCACGGCAGCACGTAGCCCATGAAGGCTTCGGCCATCAGCACCAGGTAGATCAGCATGCCCAGGATCCACACCAGCTCGCGCGGCTTCTGGTAGCTGCCGTACATCAGGCCACGGAACATGTGCAGGTAGACCACCACGAAGAACAGCGACGCACCGGTGGAGTGCATGTAGCGGATCAGCCAGCCCCACTCGACATCCCGCATGATGTATTCGATGGAGTTGAACGCCTCGGCTGCACTGGTCTTGTAGTGCATGGTGAGGAAGATGCCGGTGACGATCTGGTTGACCAGCACCAGCAGGGCCAGCGAGCCGAAGTAGTACCAGAGGTTGAAGTTCTTCGGCGCGTAGTACTCGCTGATGTGCTTGCGATAGACCGGCATCAGCCCGGGCGCGCGCGCGTTGACCCAGTCGGCGACGCCGTTGGCGGTGCGGGAAAGAAGGTTCGCCATGGTCACGCCGCCCCCGTCGGATCGACACCGATGATGATCGTGGCATCGTCCTGGTAATGGTGTGGCGGCACCAGCAGATTGGTGGGCGCCGGCACGTCGTTGAACACGCGCCCGGACATGTCGAAGCGCGACTTGTGGCAGGGGCAGAAATAACCGCCCTTCCACTGCGGGTCATACGGCTCGGGGCGGATTTCCGCGACCATTTCCGGCGAACAGCCCAGATGGGTGCACAGCCCCACCAGCACCGACACCGCCGGCTTGATCGAGCGCAGCTCCGGATTGGCTTTCAGCACGTAGGCGGGCTGCTGGTCGCTGACCTGCGAGCCGGGATCCTTCAGGCGCCCGTCCAGCCCCGGCAGGGCCTCCAGGATGGCCTTGGACCGCTTGACGATCCAGATCGGCTGGCCGCGCCACTCCAGGACCAGGCGTTGGCCTTCCTGCAGTGCGCTGATATCGGCCACCACGGGGGCACCGGCCAGTTTGGCGCGGGCGCTGGGATTCCAGGACTTGATGAAAGGAACGGCGGTGAAGCCGACGCCGACGGCACCCACCACGGCCGTGGTGGCAGAAAGAAAACGCCGACGTCCGGTGTTGACTGGATCGTGTACCCCATCGTTGGCCATCCGGCACTCCGATATTGATTAGGTAGCTTCGAGGCTGCCAGTAGTCCGGTGGGGGCCAGACCACATTGAATCGGGGCCGAGTGTAGCCGACCCCTTGCACACCATACAACGCATTGCACCCACACGCTGCACGCGACCGCTGTCGCCCGCCCGGATGGCGTGCGCCGCCATCACTGCTGGCTCAACGCCCCCCGGTACCGCTCGGCCAGTTGCCCCACCCGTTGCACGTAGTAGCGCGTTTCACTGTAGGGCGGCACGCCGCCATGACGGTCCACCGCGCCTTCGCCGGCGTTGTAGCCCGCCGCAGCCAGGGTCAGGTCGCCGTTGAAGCGACGCAGCAGCCACGCCAGGTACTGCACGCCCCCGCGGATGTTCTGCGCGGCATCGTAGGAGTCGGTCACGCCAAAGCGCGCGGCCGTGGGCGGCATCAGCTGCATCAGGCCCTGCGCGCCGGCGCGGCTGAGCGCACTGGGGTTGTAGGCCGATTCGGCATGGATCACCGCACGGACGACGGCCTCTTCCACGCCGAATTCGCGCGCGGCAGCGGCGATCTCGGTCTGGAACGCGGTGGTGTTCAGGCGCACCGAGCCGAAGTTCACCCCCGGGCGGGCACCGCAGGCGAAGCAGCGCTCGATGTAGCTGTAGCCGATGGTGCGCACCTGGCCCAGGCTGGCCACCTGGGTTGGGCGCCGGCTGGTGTAATGCCGCACGCCGTCCTTGAGGTAGGAATACACCTGCCCGCTGATCACCCGGCCGGCCTTGTTCTGCGCCGCTGGCGCGGGCGATGACGCGCCGCCCGGTGCCGGGGACGCCGGCGGGGTCGCTGCAGGTGCGAGCGCGGCGCCGGATGCCGCGGCAACCACGGCCCGCGGCACAGCCGGTGCTACGGCCGGTGCCGTCGATACGCGCGGCCGGCCGCTGTCGCGGCGGTAGCTGATGCTGCTGCACTGCGCCCCGGCCACACGTTTGCTGACATAGCTGGGGATGCCGTCGGCGCCGACACACTTGTACAGCGTGCCCGCACTGGCCGGCGCAGCGGTCAGCGCAGCGATGATGATCGCCGTGGTCCCCAGTCTCCCCTTCATGGGCGCGAGTGTCCCAGCTTCGCCGCGGCTTGCCAAGCCGCTTCGCTCAGTCCGTGACCGCCGGCACAGCCAGCACCTGGCCCAGCCCGGCCAGGCGCTGGGCCAGTTCGTCGCGCAGTTCCACCGGGGAGGTCCACAGCGCTACCGGCAACCGGTCCAGGCTGAGAATCTGCGCCAACAGCATGCCGCAGGTGTCCGCCCCCATGCGCAGCAGGCTGTGCTCGGCGCCGTCCGGCTCCAGCACCCCGCACCACGGGGGAATGCGGCCCTCGAGCTCGGCCTGGCTGCCGCGCAGGCGCACGATGGCCTGCAGGGCGAACGGCGCCTGGCTGACCGCCTGCCGCACCATGACATCCGGCGGTGCCGGGGTGCGCCGGGACAGGCCGGGCCCGGGCTGCCGCTGCACCGCGCCCATCCGGTCCACGCGCAGGGTGCGCCAGTCCCCGCGGACCAGGTCCCAGGCCAGCAGGTACCAGCGGCGGCCGTAATTGACCAGATGGTGGGCATCGACCTGGCGCTGGGTCACCACGTCCTGCGCACTGCGGTATTCGAACGCCAGGCGGGCCGCCTGCCGGCAGTATTCGGCAAGGCGGCCGAGCAGGCGCGCATCGGTGGCCGGCAGGTCGTTGAGGGTGGCGGTGGCGGCATGCACCTCGCCGGCCTGCCGGCGTCGCCGCGCCGGCACCAGCGGATCGAGCTTGGAAAGCAGGCCACGGGCGGTCTCGTCGATGCCCGACACGGTGGCCGAGGCGGCCCGCAGGGCGATGGCCAGCGTGGTGGCCTCCTCCTCGTCCAGCAGCATCGGCAGCACCGGGCCGCCGGCGCCAAGCCGGTAGCCACCGCCTACACCGGCCGAGGCCTGGATCGGGTAGCCGAGCTCGCGCAGGCGTTCGATGTCGCGGCGGATGCTGCGCCGGTCCACCTCCATGCGCTCGGCCAGCTCGGCGCCGGACCAGTGCCGTCGGGCCTGCAGCAGGGCGATCAGGCGCAGCAGTCGGTGGGCGGTATGGCGCATGGGGAATCGAGGACAGAGGTCGTCCGCGATTGTGCCCCAGCATGGCATCCCGCTACATCACCCACCGAACGGAGCCCTGCCATGACCGCACGCCGGATCACCCTCCATCACGCTGCCCATTCCCGCTCCAGCGGAGTCGTCGCCCTGCTCGAAGCGCTGGGCGCCGACTACCAGCTGCACGTGCTCGACCTGAAAGCCGGTGCAAACCGGGAACCGGCGTACCTGGCCATCAACCCGATGGGCAAGGTGCCGGCCATCACCCACAACGGCGCGCTGGTGACCGAACAGGTGGCCATCTATCTGTACCTGGCCGACCTCTATCCGGAAGCCGGCCTGGCGCCGCCGATCGGTGATGCGCAGCGCGGTCCCTACCTGCGCTGGATGGCCTTCTACGGTGCGTGCTTCGAGCCGGCGATGATCGACAAGGCCCTGCACCGCGAGCCGCCGCCGCGCATGCTGTCGCCCTACAACGACGCCGACAGCGTGCTGCAGGTGCTCGAGGCGCAGCTGGCAGCGGGCCCGTACCTGCTGGGGGAGACGTTGAGCGCAGCCGACATCCTGTGGGGCAATGCGCTGGGCTGGATGCGCGACTTCGGGCTGGTGCAGCCGGCGCCGGCCACTACCGCCTACATTGCGCGGATGGGCGCGCTGGCGGCGATCGCGCGCTCGCGGCAGATCGATACCGAGCTGGTGGCGGCGTAAGAAGCGCCGGGCGCGTGCGCGGGCGATCGGCCGGCGCATGCACTGGGATGGGGGTAGAATCGCCCCCTTTCCCGCCACCCGAATGGATTAAGCGCCATGACCGGGACGCCAGACGTCTTTCCGCCCGCCACGCCGGGCGGTACCCCGCTCGTTGCCCTGCCCGCCGGTCCGCGCAAGCCCGACCAGGTCAAGGGCAAGCTGTACATCAAGACCCACGGTTGCCAGATGAACGAGTACGACTCGGCCAAGATGGCCGACGTGCTGGCCGCCAGTGATGGCCTGGAACTGACCGACCGCCCCGAAGACGCCGATGTCATCCTGGTCAATACCTGCTCCATCCGCGAGAAGGCGCAGGAAAAGGTGTTCAGCCAGCTGGGCGTGTGGAAGAGCCTGAAGAACAAGGGCCGCGAGGTCATCATCGGCGTCGGCGGCTGCGTGGCCTCGCAGGAAGGCGAGGCGATCATCAAGCGCGCGCCCTTCGTGGACCTGGTGTTCGGCCCGCAGACCCTGCACCGCCTGCCCGAGCTGATCCGCGCCCGCCGTGAGCAGCAGCGCCCGCAGGTGGACATCAGCTTCCCGGAGATCGAGAAGTTCGACCGCCTGCCCGAACCGCGTGCGGAGGGTGCCTCGGCGTTCGTCTCGATCATGGAAGGCTGCTCCAAGTACTGCTCGTTCTGCGTGGTGCCCTACACCCGCGGCACCGAAGTCAGCCGCCCGTTCGAGGACGTGGTGGTGGAAGTGGCCGAACTGGCCGCGCAGGGCGTGCGTGAGATCAACCTGCTCGGCCAGAACGTCAACGCCTACCGGGGCCCCTATGGTGACGGCGAGCATGCCGACCTGGGCCTGCTGATCCGCACCATCGCGCAGATCGACGGCGTGGGCCGCATCCGCTTCACCACCTCGCATCCGCTGGAATTCAGTGATTCGCTGATCGACGCGTATCGCGATGTCCCGCAGCTGGCCAACTTCCTGCACCTGCCGGTGCAGGCAGGCAGCGACCGGGTGCTGTCGGCGATGAAGCGCGGGTACACCGCGCTGGAGTTCAAATCGAAGATCCGCAAGCTGCGCGCGGTGCGCCCGGATATTTCGATCAGCTCCGATTTCATTGTCGGCTTCCCGGGCGAGACCGAGGCGGACTTCGAGAAGACGATGCAGCTCATCGACGATATCGGGTTCGATCACAGCTTCTCTTTCATCTACTCGCGCCGCCCCGGCACCCCTGCCGCGGATCTGCAGGACACGCTCGACGACAGTGCCAAGCACGCACGGCTGGCGCGGCTGCAGGAGCGCATCAACGCACATGCCGCGCGCATTTCCGCAGGCATGGTCGGCAGCGTGCAGACCGTGCTGGTGGAAGGTGCATCGCGTCGCAACGCCGAGGAGCTCACCGGCAAGACCGAGAACATGCGTTCGGTGAATTTCCCGGGCGCACCGCGCCTGGTCGGCCAGTTCGTCCAGGTGCGGATCACCGAAGCGTTGAGCAACTCGCTGCGTGGACAGGTGGTGGGCACGGACTGAGTGTCCCAGGACGGGAGGAGCGGTGATTTTTTCACCACGCCTCGCCCGCCCCACTGCCACAATGCTCGCGCATACCTATCCACAGGTTCGTTGCGCGACCGTCCACACCGGGTGTGGAAAAGCGAACGGCCATTGGCGGAAAATTCACCAGCACGTCATGAGCCTTGTGGCACAAGCGCTGGCAGGCACTATCCACAGGTTTGCCCCGCCCCGGTCCACATCCGGTGTGGGGAACTGTCACCCACCCGCGCCGCGCGCTACCCTTGTCGTCCCTGGGAACGTCATGGTGGCCCGGCGCCCTGCGCCGCACCCTACGCAATGAAAAGCATCGAACACCGAGATTTCACCCTTTCGCCGGACGACAACGAACGGCTGGCCAACCTCAGCGGGCCGTTTGACGGCCACCTGCGGCAGATCGAACTGAAGCTGGGCGTGGAAATCGCCAACCGCGGCCATGTGTTCCGGATCAGCGGCCCGGCCGAGGCCGCCGCCGAGGCACAGAAGCTGGTGGAGGCGCTGTATGAGGAGGCGGCCGAGACCGTCTTCGACAGCCATGCCATCCACCTGCGTCTGAATGCCGCCAACCTGGAGCAGATCGCCGAGCGCGCCTATGAAGCGCAGGCGGTGGCGATCAAGGTCAAGCGCGGCACCGTGCGCGGCCGTGGCGCCAACCAGGCCCGCTACCTGCACCAGATCGTCAGCCATGACATCAATTTCGGCATCGGTCCGGCCGGCACCGGCAAGACCTTCCTGGCCGTCGCCGCGGCGGTCGAGGCATTGAACGAATCGCGCGTGCAGCGGCTCATCCTGGTGCGCCCGGCCGTGGAAGCGGGCGAGAAGCTCGGCTTCCTGCCCGGCGACCTGAGCCAGAAGGTGGACCCGTACCTGCGGCCGCTGTATGACGCCCTGTATGAAATGCTGGGCGTGGAAAAGGTGATCAAGCTGCTGGAAAAGAACGTCATCGAGATCGCGCCGCTGGCCTACATGCGCGGGCGCACGCTCAACGATGCGTTCGTGATCCTGGACGAGGCGCAGAACACCACCATCGAGCAGATGAAGATGTTCCTGACCCGCCTGGGCTTCGGCTCCACCGCGGTGGTCACCGGTGACCTGACCCAGACCGACCTGCCCAAGCATGTGACCTCCGGCCTGCGCGATGCGATCGATGTGCTGCGCGGCGTGGAGGGGGTGAGCTTCACCTTCTTCGAATCGCGCGACGTGGTGCGCCACCCGCTGGTGGCCCGCATCGTCAACGCCTACGATCGCCGCGATCTGCACCAGCTGCAGCCGGGAGCCACGCCATGACCCGCGGTCCGGTGCGGCTGGATGTGGCGGTGAGCTACGCGCTGCCGCGCGCCGGGCTGCCGGCGGCGGTGAGCTTCCGCAAGTGGGTGGCCGCCGCCCTGAAGGGCCGCATCCGCGAGGCGGATCTGGCCATCCGCCTGGTGGATGACAAGGAAGGCCAGTCGCTCAACCGCCATTACCGCGGCAAGGACTACGCCACCAACGTGCTCAGCTTCCCGGCTGAACTGCCCGAAGGGCTGCCCAAGGGGGTGAAGTTCCCCCTGCTGGGCGACCTGGTGATCTGCGCGCCGGTGGTGGCCCGCGAAGCACAGGAACAGGGCAAGCCGGTGGCGGCGCATTACGCGCACCTGACGGTGCACGGCGTGCTGCACCTGCTGGGCTGGGACCACGAGGACGACAAGGAAGCCGAAGCGATGGAGCAGCTGGAGCGGGAGATCCTGGCCGAACTGGGCATCGCCGACCCCTACGCCGGGGAGCGCTGAGGACACCCATGCCGACGACCCGAACCGTCCTGGCCGCCGCGGTGGCCCTGCTGTGTCCGCTCGCCGCCGGGGCGGCCCCGCCGGATCTGGCCGCGCTGGTCGAATGCCGCCAGGGCGTGGCCGAGCATGCCGCGCTGGCGCCGCTGCTGGCCGACCCGTTGCGCGCGGTGGCGCTGGGCCTGCAGCCACTGCCGCAGGGCAACGCGTTCATGACCGAATACCGCCTGGCGCAGCCGCTGCAGGTGTTCGGCCAGCGCAGCGAGCAGCTGGCCCTGGCCGGCGCCAGCGTGCTGGCGGTGCTGGACGAGGCCGATCCGCGGCCGTTGGCCAAGCGGCTCGGGCTGGAGGTGGCCTACGATGAAGGCGGCAAATTCATGGCCGGGCGTGAGCTGGTCAGCCGCGATGTCACCGACCCGGCCACCGGCGAGGCGCAGATCGAATCGATCATCCTGAGCGTATCCACCGTGGCCAGCCATCCCGGCCGCACCCTGGCCGGCTGCACCTACAGCCTGGACCTGCCCGCCGAGGGCGACACGCCCGGCGCCCCGGGCCCCACGTAGCCCCCCTGCATCCTGCTAGACTGGCACCAACGCCCGGCGCGCCGGGTACCTACTTTCCAGAGATGTCAGAAGACGACAGTAGCAGCTCCGCGCAGGAGCACAGTGAGAAGAAGCGCAGCTGGCTTGAACGCCTCGGTGCCGCGTTTTCCGGTGAACCCCAGACCCGCGACCAGCTGATCGCCGTCCTGCATACCGCCGAGGAAGACGGACTGATCGCCGCCGATACGCTGCGCATGATGGAAGGCGCCGTCTCCGTGGCCGAGCTGACCGTCGGCGACGTGATGATCTCGCGCTCGCAGATGGTCTCCCTGCCGGTGGACGCCCCGTTCCTGACCCTGATGCAGCAGGTGGTCGAATCCGGCCACTCGCGCTTCCCGGTGCACGGCGAGAACAAGGACGACATCCTGGGCGTGCTGCTGGCCAAGGACCTGCTGCGCGGCGTGGTCGCCGACAACGGTCCGGGCAGCGTGCGCGAACTGCTGCGCCCGGCGGTGCTGATTCCCGAAGCGAAGAAGCTCAATGTGCTGCTGAAGGAGTTCCGCCTGTCGCGCAACCACATGGCGATCGTGGTGGACGAATATGGCGGTGTTGCCGGCCTGGTCACCATCGAGGACGTGCTGGAGCAGATCGTCGGCGAGATCGACGATGAGCACGACGAGGCCGAGGATTCCTCCGCACAGATCGCCATCCAGGCCGATGGCCGCTATGTGGTGGACGCGCTGACGGCCATCGGTGATTTCAACGACCGCTTCGGTGCCACGTTCTCCGACGAGGACTACGACACCATCGGCGGGCTGGTCACCGAGGCGGTGGGGCATCTGCCGGAAATCGGCGACGAACTGACCCTGGACCGCTTCGTGTTCCGGGTGGCGCGTGCCGATGCGCGGCGCGTGCAGGCCTTCCACGTGACCGTGCTGCCGGCCGACGAGCAGGACGGCGCGTGAAGACGCTGCTGGGCCTGATCCTGCGCGGCGGGCTGGTGCTGCTCGTCCTCGCCCTGGCGTGGCCCCTGCCGGCGGCTGCGCAGGCGGCGTCCGCAGCAGGTGCGCCGGTGGCTGCCGCGACCGCCACGCCGCGGATCGGCGTGGTCACCATGCAGCCCGGCACGGTGTTCTTCGAGCGCTTCGGCCACGACGCCATCGTGGTCGAGGACCCGCGCAGCGGCCAGGCCACCTCGTACAACTTCGGCTACTTCGATCCCGGCGAAGACGACTTCGTGAGCCGCTTCGCGCGCGGGGAGATGATGTACTACCTGGTGGCGCTGCCACTGCAGGAGGATCTGTCCTACTACGCGCAGACCGGCCGTGGCGCCAGCGTGCAGTGGCTGGACCTGCCGCCGGCACAGGCCCAGGCCGTGGCCGACGATCTGGCCTGGCGTGCGCGCCCGGAGAACGCGCGCTACCGCTACGACTATTACACCGCCAACTGCGCCACGATGGTCCGCGACACGCTGGACAAGGCCATGGGCGGCACGCTGCACGCGCAGCTCTCCGGGCGCTCGCGCGGCAATACCTACCGCAGCGAATCGGTACGCCTGGCCTCGCCGGCACCGTGGATGTGGCTGGGCTTCGATCTGGGCCTGGGGCCGTTCGCCGACCAGCCGCTGTCGCGCTGGCAGGAAGCCTTCGTTCCCATGCGGCTGGCCAGTGCGCTGGCCGAGGTGCGTAACAGCGAAGGCCGCCCGCTGGTACAGGCCCACCAGGTCCTGCTGCCGCACACCATCGACGCCGAGCCGGCCGAGCAGGCGCGGCGCTGGTGGCCGTGGCTGCTGTGCGGCCTGCTGGTGGCTGCTGGCGTGGTGGCCGCACGCGCACGCCGCCGGCTGCTGGCCGCACTGGCCCTGCCGTTCTGGCTGGCCTGCAGCATTGGCGGCGGCCTGCTGGTGTTCCTGTGGGGCTTCAGCGATCACCACGCGGCATGGGCGAACCGCAACCTGCTGCAGCTTTCGCCGCTGTGTGTGCTGCTGCTTCCCGGGGCGATCGCGCTGCTGCGGCGGCGCCCGCCCGGACGCCTGTTCGGCGTGGTGTTGTGGCTGGTGGCGGGCAGTTCGCTGGCCGGGCTGGTGCTGCACTGGCTCAGCCTGCAGCCGCAGTTCAATCTGCAATGGATTGTCCTGCTGCTGCCGGTGCATGCCGCGTTGGCCTGGGTGTTGGGGCGTCGTCTTCACTTGCCGCCTGCAGCGCGCTGACGCACGATGGCGGGCATGTCACTGCCCGCTCGCTCCCCTGCCCCGCCCGCTTCGGCCAACCCCGCCTGCGTCATCAACTGCGTTCACTACGATGACGCCGGCGTCCGCCACGACATCGCCCTGGATACGATCAGCGATGTCATCGCCAGCGGTGATGGATTCGTCTGGGTCGGGCTGTACGACCCCGACGACACGGTCCTGTTGAAACTGCAGGACGAGTTCGGCCTGCATGACCTGGCCATCGAGGATGCGCGCAACGCCCACCAGCGGCCGAAGGTCGAAACCTACGGCAACTCCCTGTTCGTGGTGGTCACCACCGCACAGATGGTGGACGAGCACATCCAGTACGGTGAAACCCACGCCTTCCTGGGCCAGCGCTTCCTGGTCACCGTCCGCCATGGCGCATCGCTGTCCTACGCCCCGGTGCGCAGCCGGGTGGAACGCGAACCGCAGCTGCTGACAATGGGGCCTTCGTACTGCCTGTACGCGGTGGCCGATTTCGTCGTGGACAACTACCTGCCGATCATGCATCGCTTCCGCGACACCCTGGACCTGCTGGAAAAGGACATCTTCGCCGACAACTACAAGCGCAGCACGGTGGTGCGGCTGTACGAGCTCAAGCGTGAACTGAACAAGATGCGCATGGCGGTGGCGCCGCTGCAGGACGTGCTGGCCCAGTTGCGCCGCTACCAGGGGGAACTGATCCCCGACGAAGTGAAGCTGTACATCCGCGATGTGCATGACCACGCCGTGCGCATCAGCGATGTGATCGACACGCTGCGCGAAATGCTGGGAACCGCCTTGAGCGTGAACCTGTCGCTGGTGACGCTGGCCCAGGGTGAAACGGTCAAGCGCCTGGGTGCATGGGCGGCGCTGCTGGCCGCCCCGACCCTGATCACCAGCTGGTACGGCATGAACTTCACCCACATGCCGGAGCTGGACCAGCCGTGGGCCTACCCGGCGATGATCATCGGCGTGGGCGCGGTGTGTGTGGGCCTGTACCGCCTGTTCAAGCGCGTGCGCTGGCTGTAACCCGGCGGCACCGGGCCGGGCCGCGCACGCCCGGCCCGACACCATTCCCCGCGCTTACGCGACGTAAACCGTCTTGATGTTCATGAACTCATGGATGCCATGGTCGGCCAGTTCGCGGCCAAACCCGGATTCCTTGCTGCCGCCGAACGGCAGCCGCGCATCGCTCTTGACGATCGAATTGACGAACGCGGCGCCGCATTCCAGCTGCTGCGCGAAGGCTTCGCCCCGCGCCGCATCACCGGTCCAGACGCTGCCGCCCAGGCCGAAGCGGGTGTCGTTGGCCACGCGCAGCGCCTCGGCCTCGTCCTTGACCCGGATCACCGCGGCCACCGGTCCGAACAGCTCCTCCTCGTAGGCCGGCATGCCCGGGCCCACCTGGTCGAGCACCGTGGCCGGGTAGCCGGCCGGGCTGTCGGCCACCGGTTCGCCGCCCAGCCGCACGCGCGCGCCCTTGGCCACGCTTTTCTTCACCTGCTCGTGCAGCTCATCGCGCAGATCCGCGCGCGCCATCGGTGCCAGCGTGGTCTGCGCGTCCTGCGGATCACCGTAGCGGCGCTCGCTGGCGGCCTCGACAAAGCGGGTGACGAAGGCATCGGCCACCGCCTCGACCACGATGAACCGCTTGGCGGCGATACAGGTCTGCCCGCTGTTGTCGAAGCGCGACTTCACCGCGGCGGCCACCGTCTTTTCCATATCGGCGTCCTCCAGCACCACGAACGCATCACTGCCGCCGAGTTCCATCACCGACTTCTTCAGCTGCCCACCGGCATTGGCGGCGATCGAGCGCCCTGCCCGCTCGCTGCCGGTCAGCGTGACCGCCTTCACCCGGCGGTCGCGCAGCACGTCGGCCGCCTGGTCGTTGTCGATGTGCAGCACGTCGAACACGCCGTCCGGCAGCCCGGCAGCGCGCACCACGGCCAGGATCAGGTCGGCGCACTGCGGCACGTTGCTGGCGTGCTTGAGCAGCGCCACGTTGCCGGCCATGAAGGCCGGGGCGAGGAACCGGAACACCTGCCAGATCGGGAAATTCCACGGCATCACCGCGAACACGCAGCCGA
>ENA-UOXB01000267-UOXB01000267.1-bioreactor-metagenome-genome-assembly--contig:-NODE-267-length-47681-cov-13.644753_pt1 | contig 47681 bp, 33 predicted proteins | sample MGYA00238158_ERZ761615 | MGnify/ENA primary metagenome ERZ761615 (study PRJEB28904, sample SAMN06267902) | bioreactor metagenome | isolation source: Joint BioEnergy Institute, California, USA...
CTCACCCCCTTGTTTCTTGTCTTCAAGATAAACCAACGACCCCTTTAGGTCTAGCCATCTAGGCCTGTCGTTACATATTTTTATACATGCCTTGGATATGCAGTCTCTACGAGAAATTTGCTATTTCGAGATATTATTGTTTTGATTCATTGATTCTTTTCTTTTTTAAAGAAATAGACTGTCCGTTTTCGGATACATGTCTTCGGGAAACAAGTCATGCTATTCAAATACGTAAATTAGACTTTACATAGAGTATGTGAGACTTATTGCACCGCAACAAATGCATGAGAGAATATCAAATCGGAACTCAGATTCCTCCCTTCTCTCTCTCTCTCTCTCTCTCTAGATATTTCTCAATATCCTCTCCGCTTGACACATGATCAAAGACGGCTATACCTATGAGATAAAAATTTGGGGTCCACCGCCTCAGACATGCCTTGTTGATTAAGCTAGAAGCTCCTGCCGACCCTTCTGCGTACAGCTGAAGCTCACGACGCAGATGCTCGAGTCATCATTTCTGACTTGCTTCGGCTCTCGCTGCCACTCCAAGGGTGGGATCGTCTTCAAGGTCCTCAAGACAGTACAGGACTTTGAGTTTGGGCCATTTTGGCCCCTAGATGTGGGATGGCTAGAGCAAACACGCCAATATTCTATACGCCTGTGAAATTCCTCGTCGGCTTCTCGTAACCGTCACTCACAGCCCTATCCATTTATCGTGGTATCGTTGAGACGGGGCTGGTAGGCGACCTCGACTTCCGCAAGAAGCTCTTTGTGTACGTCGCCAACGCTGGAAAGCTTGTCGAACCTGAAGAGGGTACGTACAATCCGCTGTGGACATCTTGCACCAATAAGTCGAAGATTCAGAACGGCTAGTTGTATGAGTCTGTGGGCGTGCTTTCGTGCAAACATGACAAAACCTCGATGGATGAGAAGCTGGCTGAAGAGCTCTGGGAGTGGACAGAGAAGCTGGAGGGGTAATGTTTTTTGTTTATTTATAGGATTATTGGATTTAATTGAAGGTTTGTGACAAGAATTGGGTTGGAATCTCCTGTGAATTGCTCGTCTGTGCTTCAGTTATGTCTATGTCCGTTAGCCATGAGTAATCTAACATTATGAAAGCATGAAACTCATCATGAAGTCTTCCTGCTTCTCTTGTGATGCTCGCATCTCTGTCTGTGTAAACAAATAATAGCATATAAAAAGATCAAAAATTAACATCACATCTGCTCGTTTTCTTGATACTGTCAAACTTGATCCTCAGCTCAAGATGCTGAAAAAGCTCACACCCCCGGCCCATCCACCTCCAGTGGAGGTGGGCAGGGGAAGGGGTGCAGGTCAAAAAGATTGTTTCTTACCTGTTCTTTTGTGGAATTTCTTAAATGTCTTGATAGTTGATAGCTCAGGATTAACTAAGGCTGTTGTTCAGAGTTCATAGGATTTCTCTGTCCTTAGTATTAATAATATTAAGTGAAGAGATACAAGCACAATGTGATATAATGATTCAGGAAGCGGCAGGATAGTGATTGAGACTACCTAGAATGAACCAGAGAATGGGAAGTAGTGAGAAGAACGGCATACTGTAAGATAATCTGGGTATCTTTCATAAGTAATTACACTTTTATGGCTTCAAGACCTCGAGTTTCTTTGACTCATCCACATGCCTAGACATAGGGCTTAGTAGCTTCCTAAGGTCTTCGAACACATCTATAAACAAAGGGGTATTTCCACTAAGAAGGAACTGATCGAAATTCCCAATTCTTGCAGACCTATGTATAAAGAGGTCTTTCAGCGGTCTGAGATCACCGGATTCAACAAATAACCCCCGGCTGCAGCGCGAGAAACATTACTCTTGTCTTTTTCAGCACTACCTCCTCTAAGATTATTCACATAGGATAACAGCTCAAGCGTGTCCCAGATGTGACTCCTTTAACAGATGACATTTCTAGGCATTAGTGCCTCTAGGAAGATCAATTCCCTCTCTCTCCTATTCACGCATTTTCAGAACATATCTCCGCATTTTTCCTCAACTAACATCTTCTCAGTGCACAATAAGCTTCAAGACCATACGATTGCAGAAATAGTACCCTGGGACTCAAAGCGCGAGTGGGACTGATGATAGCGGAGGACAGACCTTTTCCATGAAGGTGGCTCGTGGAAGACAGATATACATCGTGCTCATGCGCCATATTCTTGGCCGCTCGCTGAGCGATTGCTCTTCATGGGCAAGGAGAGGACCATACGATGTCTTAGTTCAGTCCTGAGAAAATGGCGTCTCTTGAGAAGCTGCTGAGAGCAATGCTTGCTTATGAGCCTTCTGAGTGCATCACGACTAGTGCAGCCGTTGCCTCTGAATGGATGGAGAGATGGGGCAGGACTGCGATAGACAACTGTAACTCGAATTGACCTCCTCACTCAACAGCACCAATATCCAACGAGCATTCCATGGAATACCTGGTAGACGAGTTGAAGGTCTTCGGGGAGGTACAATCAGCCTATAGAGACAAGAATGCCACCTTGGACGTAGCCTATACGTTCCTTTGGATGTTTTCGAGATGGAAGTCTCTGTCGGTTAAGGTTTGCAGTTTTGCCACATGCTGCATAAAAGCCTTAATACTGGAGATGACTGAGGAAATGGTCTATTCCTTGAGTTGCTCTTAGTTGTCAGTTTGTCAAGGATACAGGAATCGCAGCTCCTCAGCTTCTTGTCCATATATATATATATATATATATGGTTTTCCTATTCAGTGTTCTCTATGCCAACTTCGTTAGCGAATAGAACGCTACAGGTCAGTAAAGCCGTACCCAGGTACTGTACGATGGAGTCAAGTCTGTATCTCGTGATCACGCATGGCGAGGTGCAGGGCTGACTAATAGTGCTGGGTCACGTGATAGGCAGGGTGCTCCTTAGCTAAGACAAGCCGAGCGCTCCGTTCATCGATCGGGGGTGTTTTAGGTGACGGGTTCAGGACCTTCAAGTTCTCCTTGGGTCCCAGGGAAGGGATTGCGAAGTGCATTTTTCGATGTCTTAGCCTCTTCAGAGGGGCTGCGGATCCAAATACGGAACCCACGGGGGCCAGATCGCACCGCTGAAGCGAAAGGTGTTCGGATTCTGTTACCGATCCAGGAGATTTCGGCCGTCCAAGGGGACTTCGGCCATTGGCTTCAAACCCCGAGCGCAGCGACCCTCGAGAGCAGGCAGCTGGGACTATATCAGCAGATCGAATATATGAAACCGACAAAATGTCAGGTATGCAGGAGACGATCCTCATACCAGAAATGGCGCCCAGGCCTGAACAGCGTCCGAGAAAGCGGCGCAGGCGGACAATGGCCTGTCTGCAGTGCCGGAGCAGGAAACTGAAGTGTGACCGTGAATATCCAACATGCGGCCGTTGCATGAAGAGCAAGACGCCTACGAAGTGTACTTATGAAGATGGATTTCTGTGGCAGCAGCCTGCCACGATCGCTTCGTCTGCGTTTTCAGAGCGTGCAGAGCGTGCTAGCGCCGGCGCGACCATTTCCTGCCCGAGCGGAATAGCGGCGGACTGCTGCTCGTCCGCAGACTCGGGGATAACGCCCACCCCGTCTCGGGCGGCCCCCGCGGTGCCGGAGAGGCCGCTCGGGGAAGAGAGAAGAGATCGGTTTTTGGAAACCGTTCTTGGTGCTTCCAACCCGACTGCTGTCCAACAGCCACCATGTAAAGCCGGGGAGCTGTTCCATACGCCACCAGCCCCTCCCGATGCTGTGCCGGTTCGCAGTGATCGGGAGAGTCGTGGCCTTGTATCTGCATCCCAGCCATTAAACATGGCAAACAGGACCATCCTCAGAGGAAAGCAAACCAGGACTCGCTTTAATGGCAGTGGGATCGTTGCGAACCTAATGTTGCAGGTGATTTCCTCCTTGACGTTGTGGGACATAGCAGGATATTCTGACCACCATACTAGTTTACGGAGCTGAAGCCATTTGTGGAGGAGATAAAGTCGGCCAATCCGACTCTCTCACGAATGCGCCACGAGGTGGAGATGATAAAGAGAGGTGGTCATAAGAAGAAGCATGACCTACTACCTTTTCCAGACACGGCATCGCTCATAGCAATGATTCCGTCCCGGGAAGTCGTTGATCGGCTGGTTGAGCTGTATCTGGTCTACATAGAGTCCACACATCGCATTCTACATATCCCTTCCTTTCGTCGTGAGATCGATGAGCTCTGGGAGAAGAAGAATGACCCCGATTCGATTCCCACAGCACTCGTTGTTCAGCTGCTTCTAGTTTTAGCTTGTGCTTGGAATCTCACAGAGGCAGATCAATTGTTTAATATGGGTGTGACTACCCCCAATCGGAGCCTGGCGCTCGATTGGATTATGCAGGCTGATAAATGGCTCCGGCACACCTATATAAAGCGGCCGGATATCACTACACTCCGCATCCATTGTCTTCTGCACATTGCCAAGAACAACCAAGGCATCAAACGCAGCCAGGCGTGGTTGGCCACGGGCACATTAGTTAAACTGGCCATGATGGCTGGCTATCATCGAGAACTGGACGAGCGGGCGAAGGTCTCTACATTCAATAGGGAGATGCGAAGGCGCATCTGGACCACTATCGTAGAATTGGACCTTCAAGTGGCCCTTGATAGAGGAATGCCTCCGACGTTGCAACCATCTGACTTTGACATAGGTCCTGCTCTGAACATCAATGATGAAGAGATAAATGAGGAGAGTGTCGAACTCCCGCCCTCGAGACCTCTCGAGGAAATCACGGATTCGTCCTTCCAGGCTGCACTGACTCAATCTCTACCATTACGATTAAAGGCATGTGCCATGATGAACGCTCCTACAATAACGTGCCGTTACGAAGATATCCAGAAGATGGACTGGGAATTCACCCGATATCTGTCCAGCATTCCGAGCTGGCCGACTTCTGGAACCGTGGATGGAACAGGGGATCAGAAGACGACGCTGTGGCGAGCTCTGATTGAAGCGAAGCTGGCTCAGGCTCTCCTGTCTATTCACACCCCATTCGCAATAGATGCCGTCAAGGAGCCCATTTTCACCCCTTCTTCCCGGGCGCGGCTCGAGGCAGCAACAGTCGTCCTGTCAAGACAAAAGCTGCTGCATGAAAAATCGAATCGATTGTCCTTCTGCCACCTCACAGACACCACTCTTCAGGCGGCTCTCTCGATATGTCAGCATCTTTACACGATAGATGATAGCTACGGTGAGTTCTATTTGTAAGAGGTTCCTCCGCAGCGATGTGACTTTACTGACACTACCATTTAGCTTCGAATTTGATTAGGCAGGCAGTTCCGGCGCTTAGTGACTCCCTCCTCTCGCTGGTCGAGAAGACGTTGAAAGCCCTTGAGGACAAGGTCCTCGTTGTCGCGAAGGGCGTGAAACACTACTTCTTTCTCACCATGATCTTCACACTTGTAAAGTGTAAGCTCCGACCGGATCAAGCAGACATGTATAAAAAGGAAACCGGGGACAAAATCACGTCTCTTGCATTTCGCCTTCTTTCGCGTGACGCGGATGCGTATGATCCTAGGAACACATGTGCGAATTATAAGCATAAAGATAAGAGAGACCACGTTAGCAAAGACCCACGACTTTGACCGCTACGAGAAAGCGACGCTGATGTTTTGGAAGGCCTCCAGGTTTACCCTGGGCTCAGAGCCAGCTCAACCTCTCGATGGCTTCGACGGCATATTCCCTCAGATGGCGGATTTTGGAATCACGGTGAGTCTGAAGTTCCCATTCTCGTAACCAAGGGACATAGAACCTTGATAGATAACTTGGCACAGCCGCATGAAGATTTCGAGGCCTTCCTCAACGCATTCAACTGGGAAGAGCTTGCCGAATTTTCGTACGGCGAGTAAAATAGGAGTGCGGAGTAGTTACACTGAAAGTTTGAAGAGTTCTTGCGCATCCCCGAACTCCGTGCAGAGAGTACGGGCGTGAGGCGACTTGTCTTCTGTGTCGAACACTGATCTCCCTAGGACTCGGGACTATATTCTTTGCTTTTAAGTCTCCTAAGGGTCGCGCGCCTGTGGAGTCTGGAGTTGCCTTGGGTGGATTTTCAATCATGTTAGGAGGAAAACTGCACTGTCAACTCCGTATACTAATGATGTAGTGACATGGTGATATGGGATGAAGATCACGAGTACTGCTCCTAGATGACACTATCAGGGGTCCGCTGACCTGGTCCTCATTTTGTACGAAGTTGATCTTCGTTCTGGGGGACGTTTGCTTTATTTTCCGATTTCGGATTTACTACATGTTGCCCGATATTTGTAAGAATACGGAGTATTTTTTTTATTATGGGTCTGCAAGAGTTGGGGTCTGGGAAAACATATACAACGCCTCTCAATTTCGTTGGTAAGGGTTTAAACGTCTCATTCGAGAGCAGGATGTACAGTACAGATGCGATTCGCCGTCCATTTATGAACTCAAGTCGGGCCAGGATGAAGAGATAACAACGCAGCTTTCGGAGGATAACCAGAAATCCTAATTCAAACAATTCTCGTCTTTGCTCCAACAGCAACTCACAGTCTCGCTTCATTATGTGCATGCAGAACAGCGCTTACCAACTCGAAACCGACGCAATGGACAAGTCAGTCTACTACGGGAGCTACTGGACGGACATCTGGCAGGTGCCCCTGGCCGATGATCTGCTGTCCGTGAACAGCCCTCACGGACCGGACGCCGTAAACCTCGCCTTCCTCACGATCGAAGGGAGGAGTAATACGATTGAGGATTAGCCGATCGTGAGCGATCCCCAGGGACCATGTCCGGAGGAGGGATCCTTCATGTGCTACAAATACCCTTTTACTATCTCTGGTTCAGTCATGGGTAGTGCTCCCATTTCAGTGTGACTGGTCTCCCGCCTGCTGGGAAGAGCTTGCGTCTTCTTCGTTCTGGTCTCACCTATTTTATAGTATACTAAATACTATAAATGACAAAACGAAGATATCCAGCTCTTCCTGGACGACCAACTGCTAGTCCTTTGTCTGACAATGGGGATATATGAACTCGGACTCGCGTTTTGACATCCAAACGACGACATAAATACAAGGTTATTACGCATAAGATAATCTCATCAGCAATCCCAGCCTCCATCGACGCTGTAGACAGCACCCGTCGTGTAGCAAGATGCATCGCTCAACAGGAACAGGACCGTCTGCGCAACCTCGTCCGCCGTCCCTAGCCGCTGAATCGCGTGCGGCATAGCAGGCGCCGCTCCGCCCATGATATCAATCGACTTGTCCAGCAGTGGTGTCTGGATCGTTCCTCTGCAGATATCCTCATCAGCTCCTGACCATACTGGATCAATGTCTATTTAATAGGGGTACTTACGGCGCAACCGCATTAACCCGCACCCCATCTCCTGCGACCTCCTTCGCCACGGACCTCGTCAACCCGATCACCCCATGCTTGCTCGCTGAATACGCTGCATGCTTCGCGAATCCCCTCAACCCCTGGATACTCGCCGCGTTGACAATACTCCTGGTACTACTCCCGCCCTCCTTCGGCGGGCCCAGCTCCGCCATCTTCCGCAGCTGCGCCCGCATGCAGTACATCAGCCCCGTCAGGTTCACGCGCATAATCAGGTCCCACTCCGAATCCTCCTGCTCGACCAGCTTCCGGATGCCGTGGTGCCTGCCGATCACGCCGGCCATGTTGGCGCAGCCGTCAAGGCGGCCGAATCGTTCGACCGTGGCCGCGATCCAGGCGTCGACCTGCGCGGCGGAGCCGACGTCCACCTGGGTCGTCATGATGGAGTCCGGGTCGGAGGAAGGGGAGGAGGCGGTTAGGTGCTTGACGGCGTCGGAGAGCGCTTGCGGGTCAATGTCGGCGAGGGAGACCTTTGCGCCGCGGGCGTAGAGCTGCCGGGCGACGGCGAGGCCGATGCCCGCGACACCGGTGATGGTGTAGACTTTGCCGGTGAAGAAGGAGGGGTCCATTTTTCCTTCTTCTCTCTCTGATTTCTCTCTGTGTGTGAGGTGTGTATGGATGTGTGTGTATATGTTGGACAGTTGAATTGAACTGCTGCCCGCGGGGAAGGGGGTTGATTAGGTCCCTAGGTTCCTATGCGCCGAGATATACACTGTATATGTTTCGTCTCGAGCGAATGGAACCGTGAAGAGAAGGAGAAGAGAACAATTGGATCTTTTAAACAAAGCAATGAAAGCAGCAGAGAGCTTCTGGCATTGAGCTGCAGTAGCTTAAAAGTCTCCGAGGCGCATGGATAAATCGACTGCACCTACCCCGTCCATCCCACCTCGGAGTATCTCCGGGGACAAAAGGAGGGGGAGGAGAAAGCGCTGGGGGAGTCTGTTGCATTATTTAGCTGCTGCCACCCGTTGTATCCAAATATGCAACTCGATCTACAGCCACAACCGAAAGTAACGTAACTTGGGTAGGTAGTCATTGGGAAATATCCCGGCTCATCGTGCGATAGGGCGCGTTGTGAAGAGGATGCGGTGCGGAGCGGGATGAAGAATGGGGAAAATCTCCACAATTACTCCACCTCTCGGATGAATGCGGGGTGTTCACAAGTTGCACAATAATAATGAGTCAATGTGCAAGCCATCTTATCAATCCGGTTCTTTAGCGTCGGAATATGAATGGAATCGACTATCGCGATCTATCTGCGCTTCTGCATTTTGCCAACTCTCTTGGTTCGAAATACCAAGATCAGTTCGTCTGTTTCAGAGGTGTGGATCTAGTCTACTAGGTACTTATCCATGTTTGTGCAGTCTATGAGGCTTGCTAGGCATCTAGGTAGGGCCATGATGAGCTTGAGAAAGCTTATCTCGATTAAGAGTTTACCTGATTTGCTTCAGGGCTAAGTGATAGGTACAGTACAGTGCATGCATGCAGACCGCGTGGTATTCGTGCCACCCATTTCATCGAGTCCAGAAACAGGAGTATGGGAACGACCGGTTATAATATAGGAATCAGTGAATGTTAATATCATGAGCTTGCACAGTATTGTACAGGACATTTGAGAGCGAATCTCCTCTGCAAGAGCTAATGAGGCTCTCCGAACCGAGCAAGGAACGGATGCTCCAGATTGTCTGGGATCATTACACAGATGGATGTGACAAAGTCTGTCGATGAGATTGCGTCGGAGCTTGTCTGAATATGTTCGACTCGGACAAGCCATCTGAAGGGGTTCCTGTTTGGACAAGATATGGAGTATTCGATCCTCCTCTGTAATCCAGCGCTCCCGCGCTGTGCGCAGTGCATCTACCTCCCAGTTGAAGTTATCGGAAGACATCTGGCTAGAAATGTAGCCCGGACTGGGACCTGTTGCTGTTTCCTTGTTGGAACACATCTGTCACGTCTTGCTGCGAGGCGGATTGTCGCGCTTCAAGTGACGTCTCCTGATGCACGAAAGCTGTTCTGATGTATCCTCCTCCATTCCCTTGGAGATATCGAGAATGTCTAACTTTTCAATGTTGTGCGGTGGTTGAAGTCGTTGTGATAGTTATTGCGCAGATGTATCCCAGAATCGTATTGTTGGGATATCGCGGTTTGATAGGAGCTCAGGCACCCGCTATATCGTGGTATTCTGTCGGCGAGAGATCACAATATTGCTGATGTGGTGCGCCCGCGCAGTGTCTATCCGTACTTGGTCTGTTTGTGCTGAGTGATATCTCGTGTTTCCAACCATATCGATTTCGCGTAGGGCAGATGGAGGGATTGCAAGAACATCTAAGAAAGCAAAGTTAGAAAAGAACGCAGTTGAGTAACGAGGTAAGTACCTGTTGACATTGATATTTCTGTTTGATGCAGCCCCAGTTGGACGCGAGTTAACATCATTAAGTGGTGCAGTCAGTCTTGGATATGAAAAACAGTAGCTTACCTATTCAGGTACAGTATATAAAAAACGAAAAGCTCACCCCCTCGGCTCACCCCCTTGGGGCCAGGCTAAGGGGGCTACGAAAACCCCCGCCTATGCTTTTGGCGGGCAGAGAATTTTCATTACCTGGATCCTCGCCAAGGCTTCACCGGAATGTTAGCAGGTATTGATTAATATCAAACCACTGCACCTCGGCAAGAATCGAACCCGGGACTTGGGTCCGGTGACAGGGGAGCCACTGGCCATGGCCCACTGGCTTAACCACTGCACTATTCCCGGGTTCCTATTGCCAGGTAGAGGGCGATAGGGGGACATAACTCAGAAACGGGAGGGCGCCTGGTTACCTGGGAGGTTGGGAGGGAGAGGGGGTTACGCATGTGATATACACAGAGGTGACAGACTCTTCTCCTCTCGGGAGTACTACCACTTCATAGTTGCTAGTCAGATTTAGCAAGAATGTGCCATGTGGGGGACATAGAAGGATAAATGGAGCATTTCCAACCATACGGGTACCTTCTATGTCCATAATCTGGATATTTAAACAAGCTTCCACTGCAAAAAAAGAAGCTACGTGGAAAGTTTTATGCGTTTCCAGTGTTCTCTTGCGAGATACAATGATGGATCTGATCCAGCAATTGTAAGTCTGGATTAAAGATGCCTATCTGAAGGAATTCCTCAAGCGTGAAATTTGTCGCACCTAGCTGGGATGTTCTTCTATATCTTTGGGTGACCGGTCCTATGCCAGGTTTGTAATGGCATAAACTACTTTCTTGCATAGATACTAAATTTCCTTCACACTGTTTGTTGGCTCCACTTGTCTGCAATTAACGATTTCCCTGCAGGAAGCCTCACCATTTACTAATTATGCTCGTACAAATTATAGCATATAGCAAGTAATCATGAAGCCTACGCAGACTCTAATTGCATTTTAACAGGGCTGATCTACAGTCGCATTAAGTACTCCTCTGCTTTGTTGGCATATGTTCCTTGTATATTGCGGGATTGTCATGAATTGACCTGGGATCGTCTTGCATGGCCAAGTGCGAGTGAAGCTTAGGTTTCACTGCAAACTCCAGCCCCAAATCCTACTTTCGTTTCCCCTCATTCTTTTCTTTCTTCGTAGTCAAGTTTCGCCCACTTCTTTCTCTCTGACAGTACAATAAGCCCTTGAAGAGGACGTTTGTATGTAATTTCTTGGAGCCCTTTATTATTTTACCTCCTCGGGACATTCCGGCTTGGAATCCCAACTTTCGCTTACTTTTATATTATACTTGAGGGACGCTTCTCGCAAAGATAGCCACGTTGAGAGAGGAAGGGAAGGATTTCTCGGGAAGCAAAGCTAATCGCGATATTGGAATGACAACAGGTGCAATTGACTCCAGAAATCTCATTCGTCGCTTGATCGTCCCATAGCATCCTATCTCCATCCAAAGATGGTAACATAGCCAATGTCCAGACTGGAAAAGTAGAAATAACCTTCGATGGAGTTCTTCACCAAGACATCATGGCGCGTCTCGGGCGAGTTCCCCGAGACCTTGTTCGGCGATTGCAGAATAAACCTATCCAACGGTCCTCTTTTCGAGGACTATTAGCCAATATAGGAAACAGTGGATGGTCTAAGTCAGCGTGGTTCCCTTGGGAGCGATCTTTCGTCCAGAAACAGCATAGGGTCGCCGCTACGGCGAGAATACCAATGTTGTACGTTGGACGGCGGCGGAACTCCAAGTCAACTCTGCCCCTATGACAGGAACGGATCTGATCAGGAACGAATGTGCGGCAGGAAGGGGACGGGAGAAAATGCCACAACAATCAATTATAGTGCTCCTACTGTACCTTTGTTTCGTACTTTGCATGTGCAAATATCGGTGTTTGAAAGAGAGCGTCAGGAAGACTCTGATGTGTGTGTACCCGGGTGAGCGTTGCTGTCCTGGTGGATGCCTTGTTGAAGCCTCGGGCATCACAACGGGGAGCCTCGGCGCTAAGGGTTCTCCACGTCCCGATGGAATAATGCCTCCCTCAGGCAACATCCATGGGAAGCCCCGGCGCTTACAGCATCATTCAAACGTCCATTTCCCAAGCAACAGCGGTGAGTGTGGCGCCGTCTGACCGCAATTCTTCGATGTAACCACCAGTCGGACGAAAGGAGGGAGCGCCGTGACAAGACGGACGCTGGAGCTGCCATCGGATGTCGTTACTCTGCTCTCACATCTCATCATATCGACCAAGCTGGAGACTTGTATCCTCAGCCAAGAGTCTGGCCCCAAATCTGATGCCAGCTGCCAGGGATATAGGGGCCACTGCCAGTGCCATGGCACGTCTTCCTTGCTGTGCAAGTGGACGGATACCTACAAGTCAGCGTCCCACCACATAGCGCTAGGCATGCGCTTGATTGAACGTCAACCGCGAGGTCCCCGCCAACTTGTACGGTGCAGAAAGTTGAAGTCTGGACCCTGAACAAGCCCAGACAAGCAACGTTTTGGGACGTTGGAGCAAGGGCTGAAAAGGCCTCAGGGTTTCGGCGGCAAGAATTCGCCTTGGCCAATATGACTTTGCCAAGGGGCTGCTGATCGCACGCCAGAATCTGGTTCTGCCAAGAGGTTGATAAACAGACGTGGACCGCTGTTCCGCGGCCCGCTGGCGCCGTCCAGCCAGATCGGCGCGGTTCGCCGCGCATGGACGCATTCAGATCCCCTGGGATTTTCCAGCTTATTTCCAGGTACGGACAGAATCGACAGGATTCACAGAGAACCGACACGGACTTTGCCACAGCTGAGCCTGCGAAGGACTCACGGATGAGATATCGGCATATACAGTCTTCTTGTTCGAACCTCCATGATCATGGCCTCAGAGCAATACCAAGTGAGGAGTACACAGTACTGCATAACTTCCCCTACAGCGCCTGCATAAGATGACAGCTACAGTGATCGACGCTGCCATCGTACGGTGCTGCAGCAAATCCAGATGGGTCTCACTTCGCGTTCGTGGCTGGTGCGTCGCATGAGCCTCTTTCCCTGGGGCTGTACACAGTATTTCATTGCCCTCGAGCTCTCCACACACTCCTCGCATAGGGGTGGATCTGCACAATTCGAAATTTCAGAGGCACGTTGGGACGATCAGACATCTGCCCGCCCCGAATATGGAGCAATTACTCGGTTCGGCATGTCCGACAATGGTTCTCCTTTTTGGGCCTCCTACGCCAGCTCGGTTACGGGCCCAAAGCTGTGGTAGAGTCGAGACAGGCTCCAGTCTAACCCAACAATCACACTGTTGGCCAACATGTGCTTTGGATGATCAGCGATTTGCATATCTTGCCCGAAAATTGAACAGGGCTCGCGTCTGCGGCGTGGCAATGTTGAGGACTTCTGTCCCTGATTGACCGTCCCAGCGATATGACTGGGTTCGGCATATAAAGAGCCCTCTGTCGTCCTCGCCTCAGACCCCGTGTGACTGTCTTCAGCTCACACTCTTTTCATTCAGTCCCTTTGACAGCTGGAACTGGTTCTATAAACCCATTCAGATTCAGTCCTTGCCGCCGTCCGGAACGTCCATCGCTTTAGTTCGAGTCAGACAGTGCGCCATATACCACCTTCAACATGAAGTTCTCGTCCGCCGTGGCCGCCTTTGGCATCGTGAACGCCGCTCTCGCTGTCCCAGCTGCCGTCAACAAGTACCATGAAGGCTTCCCTTCCGGCCTCCCTTCTGAGCTGCCTTCTGGTGTCTCCCCTACCCCGGCCGGTGGATTCCCATTTGCTACTGGTAGCTTCCCCGTTACGCCGTCTGCTACGATCCTGCCAACACAGGCCGTTCCAGCTGTCAAGATCCCTGGCGAGCCTCCTGTCAAGCGTGATTTCACTTCTGGCAGCTTCCCTGCCACCCCGTCCGCTACAGGCCTCTCAACTCAGGCTGTTCCCGCCGGCAAGGTCCCGGGTGACAAGTCTGTCCGACACCTCGACTCTGTCGTCCGTCGCAACCTTGACGCCCGCGACTCTGCGGACGACTGGCCCGCTGGCTATTCCTCTGGTTTCCCTTCCGCAACAAGTGGCTTCGCTGCTCCCACCAGTGGCGTCCCGACCGCGACGGCTACTCCCTCCGGTACCTACTAAGCAGTGTCGCCAGTGGCTACCCTTTCCCTCCTTCCGACATCTAAGCTAGCATTCTCCTGCGAGCGAGACATTGCATGTTTTCCACGATACTTGCCAAGTCGGGAACAAAACAACGGTTCAACAAATCCACTAAGTCAATTGGTGGCCAAGTTACCAATATGCGGATGCCATAAAGTTTCAGCGGGGACATAGATAGCCTTTGGGGCACTGTCAATTGGAAATACCGTTGGTCCGGAGTGTGGACGTGGGCTTTTGAGATGTTTTACGATTCCACCAAGCATAATTACATAGACTTTTGTTCCAGTCACCCCTTGATTTTGTGTACATAACGTGGTACATAGCTGTCAGCCGAATATTACCACTATAACCTATCGGTATGCCAAGAATCTTATCAACCTAATCAGCACCAGCCGATCCGGACCCTTCAAGGTCAGAATTCCTGCAAATAAAGGAATCATACTGCCCCTATTCCCACAGTCGCCTATTTTCCTTTGTTATAACTTGATATATCATCTTTTTCGGGTTTCCATATTCGGAAGGTCATAGGCCCCTAATTCATGAGACAAATAGCTAGTCAGATAGGTAGCTTAAGAAAATCAGAGCTTCATCATCATACCTTCGGATTACTAGGTTCGCTCAGTCTGACAGTACAGTAGGTACCGACGGGAGTACCTACTCCGTAGGCAGGTAGCTTCGACGTGCGGAAATTATGACATGAGTGCAAACTTTAAAAAATAAAAGAATGTACCACCTAAGTATCAATGCAGGGAAATTATTGGAATATCTAGGTAATAACGACAATGGACATGAGATAATTGATAGTAAGGTTGGTCGTCAAATTCTGAAATTCAAAAAAAACATCTCAGGTTTTTGCATCTGTCATTTAACAATAATGAGTAGGATTTTGGTCCCAGAATGAAATCAAGTACTAAGGTAGGTAGGCGCAGGGATATGGTCAAGTTTCAATAAGATCCCAAGGGGAGATTTATTTCCAGATCGGGAAGAGTTGTCACCACCGACTTACCCGTGGACCCGACCGAACCTAGGTGAGCAACTTTAAATGCGCGTGTCGTGCGTGAGGGTGGGGAACGGGGAATCACGAGGCTGCTTTGGCTTTCTCTTCCTTTTGCATGATTTTATGTCGTATAGGTTACTTATTGTATTGCTGGATTTCAACGGTTATAAGGAAGAAGGTGTCAGACAGCTTAAATACTAGTCAGTATATGACTGCAACTAGTGGCCTTTGCCTCTCTTGTTTTTGTAGTTGAGCAGTATTTTCATTCAACAGAAGGTTATGAAAAAAAAAAGCCATATATTAGAGGCTCTGCAAGGCATCCTGCCTAAAATGCACAAGATACCTAAATCGAGATTGGATAATGATTCGTGGATTGAGATAAGGAAGGAGATATTATATGTACATTCCATGTATGCAATGATGAGGAAGAGGAGGGAGAATGGCCGCCGGTCTCAAATGGGCACAGAGAGAGACTTGCATGATTGACGGTCAACTGATGACATTTGGGCATTAGATATACGATGGTGACATTGGACCCTGAGTTCTAAGTAAGTAAAGTACTGTACTTCACATACATACATGGGTTCTTGTTGGTCAGCTCTCTTCGGCTGGAGTGGGTAGTTTTTGGTGAATGGGCATGATTCCATGGGCGGTTAGGTTATATACGGATGGTAATATGAGGAGGACGCTAATGCTCCATGACAAGCCGTTGGTTATGAGTAGGTAGGTAAACGGAAGCTGTCACATTGAACACATACAGAGGAATGAAGTTCGCTTCAGTGCGTGATGTTCCGCGTCGCCGTCCGCGTATGCAACCTGCCCAGCCACGACCTCGTCGTGATCTTCCGTATCCTCTTCCCGAAGACCATGAACACCAGCAGGGCCAGGTTATTCGCGAGCAGCACGCCGCCAAAGATGCCCGAGATGACGACCGCGTACCCGTTCTCGATGATCCAGTCGAGCAGGAACGAGCCCATGCCGAACGAGATGGCCTGCTTGCCGAGGTTCATCGCGATCAGCATCTCCGGAGTGTTGGCGTAGTACGAGTCGACCGCGTACGCCAGCGTGAAGGTGAAGTAGAAGTAGGCGCCCCAGTTCTCCATCGCCACGCCCGCAAAGTACGCGACCCAGTGCAGGTTGCGCTCCGCGGCGAAGCCGTACAGGACTAGCCCCGCGGGAGCGATGAGCATCGCGGGGAGCATGACGCCCAGGCGCATCTCCGCTTCGCGGATGCCGTTGTTGCGCTTCGTGAGGTACGCCGCGAGGCGGTCGGAGCTCGAGGTGAAGGGGAAGGCGAGGAAGAAGCCAAGTGCGGTGCCGACGGCGATGAGGCCGGAGTTGTACTAGCAGGTATTCGTTAGGTCCTTTCATGTTGAGTGGAATAAATAAGTTTAGGAAGAAAATGTACCTGGCTCCAATTATATGGCGGCTCCGTGATCTTGAGCGGGAAGGTATAGTTGAAGGTCAAAGCACCCAAGCCGATGTAAATTCCTTGGAACAATTATTAGCATAAAAAGCAAAATAAACGCTCCAGATACAATCCATACCGAAGCTGGAAATGACCCAAAATACAGCCGGCACGAAGAAATATGTAAACGAGCGGAACATGGTGGTGAAGAAAGGCGTCTTGTTATCAACGTGGCTCCAGAGTTTGAGCGTCGCAAGAAAGCTCTTGCGCTCAGGTATGACGGCCGGTGTCACGTTTTCATACTCGACCGGCTGTTGAATCTTCTCGTCCGCCTCAGCCACGGTTGCTGGCGGAGATTGCTTTGGCTCTGGTCGGTGGTACATGCTTTCCTCGACAAATAAAAAGGCCAAGACCAGTAATGCGGCTGCAAAGGCTATCTCGACGTAGAAGAACAGCCGCCAGGAATACCCTCCCGCTAGCATGTATCCGGCGTACAGCGGTCCAGTGGATCCCAGACAGAGACACACTAGAAGAGAGTCAATTAACTGGGAGTACCATCAGCAGGGCGCTTATTACACTTACCCGTATAATACCCGATTCTCTTTCCACGTTCATGAAGAAAGAACACGTCATTCACCATCTGCACTGGAATTGATTCGCAGATACCACTTCCGAAGGTATGAAATATGCGTGCTATCATGAGCCCAGTATAGGTAGTTGCTCGAGATGCCCCAATAAGTCCGGCAACAAACTACATCGCGGCAGTCAGCCCAGAGCAGGCTCATTTTCGATAGACGAATATAGAATACCATTGCCATTGAAAGCAACATGACAGGTCGCCGCCCTATCTTCATATACAGGGGAACAAGGAAAAGAGAGCCTGGATGTAAATGAGCGAACTGCATTCATACCATTTGAAAAAGGAGGGACAGTACCAAAGCCATAAGCGAGGTTGGGGTACGAAATAAGCCCCGAAGCCGTAGCGGGAGAAATTCCAAACTCTTCGCTGTAGATGGCGATGTATACTGAAGGCCCGAGCAGCGCACTATTTCCAAGGAAAGAGTACAATGACACGATGACAAGAATCATCGTCTTCTTCCAGTTCGGCCACTTCGCAGGTACTCAGCCACTCGTTCAAGCCTTTGTCAAGAGAGATGCTACCTGGAGGGGGTCATTGGGATCCTCCGCCGGCACTGGGAACAGTGCCTGTCCATATGCAGTGTCATCTCCTTCGGTCACGGTGAGGTCGACGGTACCCGGAAGATCTGTTTCATGGGCATGGCTGTAAATAGTCAGTTTTACGCAGTCACAATCGTGAAACCAAGCTCTCAATGGCTGAATAAAACATGCCTGTGCGCGAGATGTTGGCGGGCGTGGCCGCCCCGAGCTTCGATATCTCTGGCCATGTTGTTGAGCTGTCAAGGTTGTCCACCCTGGCGCGTTCTTAGACGGACTGATTGCCCCTTTAAGAAGAACAAGCAGCTTGAGGGGGCGGTTTTGGCCTCCGTCCTCCCCGGATCTTCATTGCTCTTCCCCAGACCGCATCACCAATAAGCCCCGGCAAGGTTTGCGGGGCCCCAAGCCACGTGTGGGACTCTGGTCTGGAATTTCCTGATAAATTCTGGCAGATTTCGTGCTGCAATCATGACTTCATCCTCCAACCAAGCCAAGGAATGAGAATTCCCGAGGACCACGCCAATTGAGGGAGCCAACAGAAATCGATCGATGAATGATTGAGATGTGATTATTCAACGGGACATTTGTCAGCGGATTGCAGAGATGGGGGCTCATAAAAGGCTCTCTGCAAGAGCTTCAGCTGACGGACCTAATCTGGCCAACCGTTAGAGATCTGGTACCTGCTGGGGTTCGTTCCAGCTAACCTACAGGTGACACAGCAGCGCAGCAGACACGACCAGCATGTCAGAACCTCTTCCAGCCACATGGAGAGCTTGCTGTCCCATGTATATTCGACGCCCTTGGACGGCTCGCTGGGAGCTCGAGAACTGCCGAACGCCACGGGAAACCCCCGTCCACGTGGGGAAGTTCGATTTTGCGGGGAAATGACAGCATACCCCATGGGGCTCCGCTGCCATATCGTCTCCGGCCCCACAAGTAAGACTCAAGGAGCGCATAAAGCGTCGACTTTCGTTGAGACGTCACGAGTTTTATCATCTGTGCCGGGGGAGACTGGCTGACAGAGTCAACCAGCGGAAGGAACGGAGACCCTATTCTATTCCCAACTCGGCCATTAGTCACGCTGTCTTCAACCCCGTATCGTGTCAAAAGCATTCGTCTGAGATCGTTAGAACCTTTTGATACAGGTAGTTGCTGCGTAGACAAAGGGGGGAAAAGGACGTTCTGCGTCGCAGAAGTCTATGTCGTCATAGCGCAGTTTTCCGTTATCAGTAACCTGGAAATGCATCCACAGATCACTTTAATCTCACATCTCTGCTCATTCAAATAATATGCAGATATTTTCCGCGTCATGATCTGATATCTCGGTCTTATGCAGCAGCATGTTCGGCGGCTCGGGATAGCGCTGTGGGCAACCATGCCATCTCCTCTCGGAACGCGGCCGGAGCATCCCCTTCCGGAGAAAAGCCGCATATCATTTCTTTTTTTGTTGGCCAGAGAAAGCAGTTTTCGCATCTCTTGAACGCTAGTGCCTAGCACTTCTTTGCTTGATCATGCTCTGAAACAAGCTGTCCCTTGTTGATCAGGATCAGATCGGACCCTCAATCGATTCAACTGAGTCGCGGAGCTCTTGCCTTTGTTAATCTCCGACTCGGATTCTTGAGAGCCTAATTTTTTTTTCATAGACCCGATGAACAAATTTATCACCTTGCAGGCTGGGCCTGCAGCTGCTTTATGTGTACGACATGGCTGGAAACCTTAGGAATCGAAGCTCTATGTCAGGCATCGTGAAAACCCTCCGACACCAGTACTGGAACAATTCCTTGACTTTCTTTCTTTTTCTTTTCTTTTTCGCCTTTCGATCTTATATAGGTGTTATCAGTTTTAGACATCTTATTTTTCATCATTTGATTTTTATTCGAGATTAAGATTTCCTTCTACTTTTTTTTAAAGTGCGCCATATTCTTAAGATTGATAGTTATAACCGTGACAGAGGATTGTTGATGCGCTAAGTCGCTGCCTGGGACTTTGGAGATCTGAACCGTGTCATCCATTAGTATCTACAAAAACTCAGGATTAAATATATATGAATGGAAACCCAGAACAGAAATCTGGGTCATGTTCCCATGACATTAGCTTTGTCCACTGGTGGATGATCTCAAGTGGCCATACTCCAGCCCTACTGCGCCATCTTCTCCATCATGCCCTTTAACTCTTCAATCACTTTTTCCATCCACACTCCTTCAACGATCCCCTCTAGCCAGGAAAACCCAAAGGTCAACCGTCCATCTCCGCCCGTGACGAGGCATGCCTCGAACCCCGCTCCGACGACATCCGCACTCTGGCTGAAGATCATCCTGCCGATTCTCCATCCCTCCTCTTCTTCTCCTTTAGAACCCTCCTGCTGGACCGCCGGCTTGAACACTCCAATGTTGGACAACTCGAAGCTGTGTTCTCGAGGCTTTCCTACCTTCTTCTTGAAGAACCTATGGGAGTCACGTACGTACCGTAACAGGCCCGCGGCGGTATTTCTGCCGTTCTTACGCAGCTCGGCGTCAATTGTGGCTTTGACCCGGCGGGCCTCTTCCCAGGAGAATAGCTCCAGCGCGTTGCTGTTGTTGCTGATGCTGTTCCTGCTGGAAGAAACGCCGCTGAGGCGGTGGTGCACCTCCTCATAGCGCGACACCCATGTGCCGATTGAGTCATCGTCCACAATATCAGACGGGAGGAATCGTCTCAGCGACACCGGGCAGTTGCAGCGCACGCTCGAGTACCGTTCTGGTGGGAGGTGCGCGAGCACCGCGGTGGCCAGAAGCACTTCGACTGCCGCTGTCAAGGTGGTGGAGTTGGCGCGGGAAGCCGCTAGAAGACCTGCACTCGTGCTCTGCGAGAGGGTCACGGAGCGGAATCGGACCCTTCGCGCGGATGGTGCTGTTGAGATGGGACCCCCTGTCCAGAGGGTGCGCGGTGCGCGGGGGAACCAGTCGTTCCAGAGTGCTTTGAGGATGTATGGAATGGAGAGTGGAAGGGGGTGCAGTGACTCCAGGTTCGGGATGAGGGGCGTCTGGGGAGGGTATACGATCGTGTCTGCTTCATGACCGTTATCTGCATCTCCGTTTACTGGAGCGGATGCTTCAGACCCAGTCGTGGCAGACGCAAGGTCGGGGATTGCTGACAGCGCGGAGAGAAATGAGCGGTGAAAGGCCAGCCCCGATTTCCCATCACCGATAACATGGTGATAGATAAAGCAGGCGACGAAATGCGCGGTGTTTCCAGCTCCGTGTAGGATGACAACCCGCCAGAAGGGCAGCTCCCCATATCGCTCCTTGAAGTTGATGTTGTGCTGCTGCTCGAGAATTTCATCGAGCTCCTTGTCGCTCCCCTCGTCATGCCCATCGTAGACCTGCTTTCTGGTGACAAAGGTCACTGCATCCCGGAGATCAATGCGCGGCAGCCGCGCGAAGTACGGGGCGCGCTTATCCTCGTCGACGGGGATAGCGCTCAGGACGGGATAATGAGCAATGACTGCGGCAAGTGCACGGTAAACAAGCTGCTGGAGTGGATAGGAGGACGTGGGCTTTGAGTAGTACGCGCTCGTCGCGACATTGTTATAGAAGTTGAGGGAGTGACGAGCAGTCGCGTGTCTTTCGAGTAGGCCTATCGCACGCGTTAATTAAGATGTCCGACTAGCGTGGTCGAAGAACACACACCAACTGGCCGAAGCTTCTCAAACGAGTGTGGATCGGGCATGACTTCGATGCAACATATGTTTCTGTGGATGATTCAAAGGTTCATGTTATTTGACACGGGACTGTATATGAATCGTGGGGTTTCGTTGTAATATTAGCGCTTACCGGCGGTAAGCCTTAAGCTATTCTGGGGCGTAGCCAGGCACGATCCCATCCAGTGGGAGTTGGACAGGAGTCAACAGCGACACCATCGCTGCACACTTGCCTGTCAATCTTGGATTGGGCTCGAATTTCAAAATGGGCATATATCAAATGGAATTTTGATGGAGGTTGAGGTGCTTCCAGATCTGCCTCCTTGACGTTTTTCGTCACATGTTTCCCATCACAGCTTGTCTGAAATGTCATGTGAAATTCGTCTGATTTGTTAAAAACCTCAATAATTCTTAGAGCTGGCTTATAGCCAGCTACTTGCGAGTCTGGAGATCTTTGGAGTTGTGAGGCTCCAGTGTAAAGATAGTACTGGTAATCGTGTGGGGGTATCTCTTAATGGAAGCTTTGCTAAAATAAGATCCCTGCAGGCTTTAGCTAGGTAGGTAATTTAGTACCTAGTGACACTGGTTCAAGAAGCGAATAAAACTCCAAATTCAATAACCAAAAAGAGCAAAAGAGCAAAAAAGCTCACACCCCAGGCCCATTCCACCCGGAGGTGGGCAGGGTTTTGCTCATCCCGAAGGCTCAGAGGTCATCTGGTGATGTTAGCAGATATTGGTAATTACCGCACCGCTTCAACCATCTTCCCCCTCCGGGATTCGAACCGGGGACCCCTAGCAGGAGGGTAGAAGTTGGGACTACTGAGCTAGGAGTCCCCGGTTTTGTTGAGGGGGAGGGCTGTGAATGAAATGTATGGGGGCGTTGCTGGGGAGGCCTCCGGGGAGAGGAGGGATCCGGGAAACGGTACAGGGGGAGGGCGAGTCGCATCACAGCAGCATTGATGTTGCAGCGGCTGGATAATGTCAATATCACATGTTTGACACTGCTCTCGATTCGAGGAATTAGAATATCTCAATCTGAATAAGGGATTGCAGTGGAGGAATCCCGTCTGAGTTACTATGGAGGATCCAGCTCTACCCAGGTAGCAGAGTTGGCGTGTTGGAACCAATACTCGGTTTTATCGTCTTGCCCCTTTGAGTGCAGAGAACATTCTCATATTGATTATCATCAAATGTTATCTTGCTTTGAAGCATGAAGGGAGACAAGCTCAGTGATTTTGAATAAGATGCTTGAGAAATTCATCCCGTGAGCATTTCATGCGGAGCCCAATCGGTGGAAACTGTACTGTGCATCTCTTAATGAAAATGCATATTCAGCAGTTTAGTTAACATAAAGAGTTCTATGTCAGGGACAAAGTATTATAAGTGAACCGGGACAAAAGCCAATGCTGGCTGAAGGGATTGAGGATATAGACAAAAATAGAGAAGATACATATGACTTAGGAGCAAGCAAAAGATCCGGAGGATAAACATAACCCAATGTAGAATACAGAGGAATTTGCTCACACAACATTAAATACATGAGCAAGATGCCAAGAAAATTGTCATAGATGGAAGCCAGCTCCAGAAACTGGATAGGGGCCCCGGCATTTGCCAAGATGCCGAGTTCTGTCACGGCCGAAAGGCTCCATATATATATATATATATATATATTTCACGCTTGATTAATAATAATACAGTAATCATATCCCGCGGCTACGCCGGATTGTTCGCCGTGCCATTTTGTGTATCTCGCGACAGGCCGCCGGCCAGCTCCCCCGGAGTTCGCCCCACCCCCACCCCCGCGTCGGTCCTCGATGCGGGTCGAGGTGACAAGCTCCAGCTCTAAGTTTTAGTGTTGCGCCTATTCTCAACGTCCCGTCATCGATGCAACTGGAATACTTCAGCCGAGCTTGTATTTCCTGGGTGTGGTAGTGGTACTAACCAGCACAGGGCAGGTTCCCGACCCGCCTGTTTAATAACTGGAAGAGACATTGACTTGGGTGGTCATCTTGATTCCTTGAACTTCCCCCTGAGTCTGGCGAGTCTCGCGCAGGATGCTCTCGTCACTGGTGTTTCCCGTTCGCCCACATCCGTATGTCACTGTCGACTCACTAACACCATTGTTCTTCCCACCCAGCGAGCGGCTGAGTCGCGACAGGTGGTAGCCACTCTCAACTTTGTTCCCTTTGGACCCCGACGCGTATGGTTGTCCACCTGATTGGTATGGGTCACTGGAGCTACCCTTGCCGCGGACATGCTTGTACAGGGGACGAAGGGCCGGGACGGTCGCGCAGAACAAGCATACCAGCAGTTCCGTGGAACCCCAGAGAATGAGGGGGACAGTTTCATCTGTCAGGGTCTGGTCAGTTTATTGTCCAGGATGGATGTCTTTTTTTCTTTTTTGACTTTGACTGATATTTCTATCACTTGACTAGCTTTTTTGCAGCCAGTGACCGTCACAACGTGCAGGGAAGGAAGGAAAGAAGAGGCCTCACATAAATAATCAGATTTTGCAGAAAGACCGCGCAACTCTATCGCTCGAACAATACCACAGATACCAGCGCTGGGTCAGATTAGCAGGGAGACCGGCACATGGAAACGGGATCGACCTACAAGACGCCAAGCGAAAGCCCAAAGGCGATGGTCAATCGCTCTTTGCGCTTCATATTAAGATTCCACAAGACAAACCAGGGGAATATGGCCAGCACAAAGTCCATTGCTGCGGTATAACCTGTGAGCCAAGGTCAGCATCCCCGTGGTCTCACGATAAGGAGAAAGGTGAAAGGCTTAGCTACTTACTCCCGGAAAATATGGCATCGGCCGTGAAGTTGAAGTAGCATACCTTAGGAATTGTCGGATTGAAAATGCCCTCCACCGGGGAGCACTGAGTGAACATAAGGATGATGCACGAGATGCAGACAAACACTGTTGAGGCGATACAGAACCATAGGAAGGCAAAATGCCATTTATTGACCAGGATGCGCATCAGGAACACCGCAACGGAACTCTTACTAGTTGCAATGGCGACAATATTACATGACTGCCCTATAATCTCAAGTTTGACCGCCTTTGCGAACTGCTCTATTGTGAGTTCCGAGAGATGACTCCCAAGACCGTTGACTGCAGACGCTGTCACAAAGATGCTGTACAGAATAAACAACACCTGGTGTTGGATTCGATTAGCAAAAAGGGGAGAGGACCTCGCAGACAAGGAACAGTGACAATCGTACCATCGAAGCTGCAGCCAGATGGTCATCCCATCCTATGTTGTTTACGAGCTTCTTTCTGGTATACAGGCGCAGAGCGGTGAAGATAAAAGCAATCACCGTCTCAACCCACATCACCGCGATGACGGTCGGACCCAAAGCCGTGAGAATCATGGTGACCGGCAGACAGCAATTTCCATGGAATCGAAAACTGTTGGAGGAATTGACAGGAGCAAATCCACGGATTCTCGATGGAAAAGCCAGGAACGAAGAGCATAACTATGAACCCACATTTTCTTTTCAGGAGACCCTCGTCCAGAGTTTGTATGTACCAGATGCCCAGGGCATGGGCAGGAACCACCAGCCTGGCTGAGGAATGATCTGTGCTCAGATCCCAGGATCTTACTGAAACTGTTCCGTGTGTATCAGAAAAGGAATACGGCTAAGTCCTTTGGGGCATGAAGAATATGTGAACTGACTCTATGGAAGCCTTTGCAGCCTTTGGGCTATCGCCCGCGCGCGTGAGTGGTCCGGAAGCCAGGGAACAGGGTTCCGGCCCGCCGGGGAAAGTCTAATTCGACCTGTCGCGAAGGCCCATGCCATCTCTCGCATCTTACCGCTACGCTTGACCATCGTCTCGTTTCGGGCCTTCTCCGGGGGAGCGTGAGGCTTGCACGGGCTCTCTTGACGATCACGGGCTTGAATCCGTTGGCCCATGTATATCGACTCCACAGCGAACAGCAGAGGCGTTCGCGAGGAGCACGGTACGATGGGTCTTTCACAGTCTGATGTCGAACAGTGGAGTGCAAATATGGAGACGTCATGGATGATGAATGCGGATCCGAAGAAAAAGGACCGATCAGCCTGATCTGCGGGAATTCTCTTTCTTCTCGTCTACCTACCTCTCTCAGGACACGGCACGGGAGACTCCCAACATGTCATGGCTGACGACTGCCGAGGTGGCTGTTTCACTGTTCTGCAACGCTCCTGGAACGCTGACGACGGCTAGGGCTTCGGAAACTATCCGAGCGGATGGTGACCTGTGCAGGTGGGGTTTTTCAGAAGTCAAACGTCTTACGCCTACTCCTTATGAAATAATTTTTTTTTCTGTCTTGTCTGCAGATGTATGGATTGCTAGCACTAGCAGATCCGACAGGCGCCACACACGCTGTTCACGAACTTTACTTGGCCAAGTGGTCCACGCACCTAAGCAGCGAATCAAGATCGACGTCTCCATTATTGGGGATTTACGAAGTAGTCCAAGGTTTAGCAACCCGTACTCGTCAACTGTCAGGCCATCCGGGGGCGCTATTGTGCGCCCCTGCGATGATCTCGAGTCCCCGACGCTGCTGTGTTGGACGGGTTCCATGAAATAATACAGTACTGTCAGGGGTGTTGCATGACCTACATGAATCCGATGCTGTCTCACCCGTGCTTGTTCTAGTTGAGCTCTAGATTGTGTGTGCTAGCCACAGAGAGCGGGCTTCTCCTGCACACTTTTACACCGTCTCTGTCTCCCAGATGTCTAGAGAGAGGCCGGCGCCTCTTCCCGCGGAAAAGAATGGCTGTAAATGGTGCCTGCATCTCCAACGCAGTCCGAGCCTTGGGGCTACTGCAGTACAACATGCTCACCCCATTTCCAGAGACCCGCGGCAGATCCTCGGCAGATGGAAGGGAATGGTGGGATTGAGTTATATACCAGGGCTATGTTCTGCGTGGCTTCGTCCTGTATCGCCAGCTCTGGTGATTCGATTCACCTCTTTGTTCCCTCAGGTTTACTTCGTAGAAGATTGATAACCCTAACCTCGTCCGTGCACAAACATGGCCTCCGTGGGCGAGAAGTCACTCCCCTTGCGCACACCCAATTCCTCTGGTCCCAAGGGCCCTGACGATCCTCTCGTACTGCCTCCGGGGATCAGCTCGAAGCAATTCCACGAATACATTGCACGGGCAATCGATATTTGCGGTGCCGAGAATGTGACAATTATCAGGAAAGCCGAGGAGCTGACCAAGGAGAGCTACAACGATCCCTCCAAGGCGCACGACATGTTCCACATCTTCGACAAGGACTACTTCGTGGCCTCTGCGGTGGTCGCCCCCCGCAAAGTCACCGAAGTCCAGGCCATCATGCGGCTGTCCAACGAGTTCGAGATCCCCGTCTGGCCCTTTTCGATCGGCCGAAACGTCGGCTACGGAGGGGCCGCGCCCCGAGTTCCTGGTAGCATTGGTCTGGATCTGGGCAAGAACATGAACAGGGTGCTCGAGGTGAACGTGGAGGGTGCATATGCCTTGGTTGAGCCCGGCGTAACCTACGCAGATCTCTACCAGTACTTGGTCGATAGGAAGCTCGACCAGAAGCTGTGGATTGACTGCCCTGATCTCGGAGGAGGTTCCGTCTTGGGAAATGCCATCGAGCGAGGTGTTGGCTATACACCTTATGGAGGTATCGTACCTTTCCAAGGCGTCATATGATTGGTGGAGATCAAGCTGAACGATCATCCTAGATCACTTCATGATGCACTGTGGCATGGAGGTTGTGTTGCCCAATGGAGACCTTGTCCGGACCGGCATGGGCGCCCTGCCCGACCCGACACAACCAAAGGTGGATGGGACACCAGATGAGCAGCCAGGAAACAAGTGCTGGCAGGTTAGTAGAATCGATCCGATGTCTTGAGGTATACTGAACTAGTCGCCAGCTCTTCAACTACGGATTCGGTCCATACAACGATGGCATCTTTACCCAGAGCAACCTGGGTGTTGTTGTGAAGATGGTACGTCCTCATGAATTACACACAAGTCGACAAAGCTAACATGGATGATGCTCTAGGGTATCTGGGTATGCTACAATCAACAAAAGGTTCAATCAATGTCAAATGTCTTACTAACGAATAATTCAGCTCATGGTCAACCCCGGCGGTTACCAGCCCTACCTGGTCACGTTCCCCAGGGATGACGATCTGCCTAAGATTGTCGATGTTATCCGGGAGCTTCGACTCGCGATGGTTATCCAGAATGTCCCTAGCATTCGCCACATCCTTCTCGACGCGGCCGTCATGGGCCCGAAATCCTCATACACCTCTTCCAACAAGCCCCTTAGCGACGAGGAGCTCGACGCCATTGCTAAGAAGCTGAACCTGGGTCGCTGGAACTTCTACGGAGCGATGTACGGGCCGGAGCCCATCCGCAAGGCCATGTGGGAGGTTATCAAAGCGTCCTTCGGCCGGATCGAAGGCGCGAAGTTCTTCTTCCCAGAGGATGTGCCGGACCCGAAAGCGGTGCTGCACATCCGCGCGAAGACCCTGCAGGGCATTCCCACGTTCGACGAGCTAAAATGGGTCGACTGGCTGCCCAACGGCGCACACCTCTTCTTCTCGCCCATCAGCAAGATCTCCGGCGAGGACGCCAACCTGCAGTATGCCATCACGAAGAAGCGGATCCTCGAAGCCGGCTTCGACTTCATCGGCACCTTTACGATTGGCATGCGCGAGATGCACCACATCGTCTGCCTCGTCTTCGACCGCAACGACCCGGACTCCAAGGAGCGCGCCCACAAGCTGATCCGCACCCTGATCGACGACTGCGCCCAGCAGGGCTGGGGCGAGTACCGCACCCACCTGGCGCTCATGGACCACATCGCGTCGACGTACTGCTTCAACGACAACGCGCAGATGAGGCTCAACGAGACAATCAAGAACGCACTCGACCCGAAGGGCATCTTGGCCCCCGGTAAGAACGGCATCTGGCCGCAGACCTACGACAAGGAGGCCTGGAGGCTCACGGCCGAGTCGTCGCGGTCGAGATGCAAATGACTTTATGATCTATGTATACTAAATGACTATCGCAGGGTAGATGATGATGCTGACGAAACCGTCAGATCAAATTGAGGTGGTATCATTATATCTCACCTCTCTATATATAGAATGAATAGGAAATGAAAATGTTTGGAAATAGCATCTTATCACACACGTTTAATTGCTCTACTTTTGTAACCTAACGCACGACAGGCCGAGAATCATGTGGAAAGGGAAGTCTTCACTTCAAACCTTCAGTAACATGAGGAAGAGAGAGTTACTGTACGTACAAAGAGATAGTGTACTGCTCACAAGACTTTCCGAAACAGGTCAGCACTTGGATACATCACCCACGGAGGGATTAGCATCCTCCCTTTCTGGAAAAAGAAAGTGTAAAAGCTTTCGCGTACTATGTGTCTGAAAGGTCTCTTCTAGTCTGGATTGCATTTTCCGTGCATTCCTAAGAATAGCTATTCACCAGGCTGAGGTTATAATTAATTAACCTCTTCAGCGTTATAGAATAGAGCATTATTGCAGTATCGTCATCATTATCATTGTTCATATTGATATACTCTCGAATAATATGAAATTAGGCAATACTGAAATGTCGTACGAGGCGGCACCGCCGGATATTCCCCGGCTTTTTTTCGCGGGAAAGCGTCTGGTTTGCCCGAGGGTAATGCGACCCTTACTATGTACTACATGTACTACGGAGTACTAGCCGAATCTTAGGGGAAAAAAGGTCTTCAAAGCTTACATGTAATATCACTTAATAATTATTCTACCTACTTATTTCTTAAGCAGTTTTATGTAGATCTCAAGTTGACTCATTTAACCTATTGGGTTTCAGTACTGATGCGTTCTGCAAAGCCGGACGGAAGGAGTTCCGGTATCATGTACAGTACCTCAGGGAGTATGGTCCCACCCACCGACCAACTGACAGGGGTCTGTCAGATTCTAATCCAATGCAGTCTTAATTAAATGTTGCCAAGAATGCGCTTAATTAGGTACCGTACTGTACATACATGGGTATACGGAGCTCTGGAGCGGCGGCGGTAGCTAGGTCCTAGGCCTTATCAAGGCTAATTTGATTAATTAGTTTGGTGAGAATGCTGGTGGCGGTGAGGCTTTCGAGGGCAGCAAATCAACGGTCTTGTCTGTCAGTTGCGACCATACAATTTACCTAGGACTCTTTCCGGGATCAACCGCAGGAGTTGTAGAGAGCTGAGACAGTATTAGAGAGCTGCCGGGAAACAGGCTGGGGTTTGGTTACCTGATGGAACCCTTCAACAAAGGGACTTCAAGGATATTTTTCTTCAATAGCTTCTTCTTCAACAATGATGGTTCTTTATCTAGGTGTGAGTAGGTCCTCGTCTGTATGCTGGTGCATGGGAAACCATTTGAAGGCTTCTCGCGAGGTAGAGAAGCTGGGGATATTGTCCTAGTCCAGCAGCACAGTTGAGACTAAGAAATATTTCCACTCCTAGTGATTTTAAAAAGGATTCTGGATTTTGTACTCCGTATATATCTGGCAGATGTGTTATCTGCCTTTAGATTGCGGGTTTTTTTAACTGGAATATTTTAAATGAAGAAATAGCTTGGTTCAGACAAGTAGTATGTTTAACTTGTTACTCGATCTGTTATAAGCATGCATCTGTAGTCTCTCAAAATAACTAAACCATGGATTTATGGGTTCAAAGTAGCTGAGCCCCGAGCTCTACATAGGACCAGCACGCTGGCCGAAGGCCTCCATGTCTCCGAGACCTCTCTGCTGGGTTATCCCTTCTCGAAGTGTAGACGATATTCTTACCTTATATACCACATCAGGATGAAAACAGGTACATGCGGCCATAGGGTGTGGAAAACAGGGCTTCCCGTCCGCTCAGCCGTACTTAAGCCACACGCCGGCCGGTTAGTAGTTGGGTGGGTGACCACCAGCGAATCCCGGCTGCTGCATGTTTTTTTTCTTTTGCCCTTCCTATTTCCGTGTTTGTATTCCATCCTCGGATGGAGAAGTTTGTCAGAACCGAATAACCAGGGCTTAGGGTTCAGAGCTACAATTGGACTGCGCGGCTATGATTGGGGAATCTGTTTCTGAGCACGGAGGGGGGTTTCATAAAGACCATTATCATTATTATTATTTATGATCGAACAGAGTAGTAAAAAAGCCAAATCCGTGCTCACAATCTCAGAGCAGATGTGGCTGCCCAGAGAAGTATAACTCCGATCGCCCGATTGGACGATAGGGCACCAGCCCTATCACCCTGTCATTTCCCCCTCCTGACAGATCCCTCATCCATCCCAGCACATCCATGCCACGCCAAGATGATATCCCGAAGCGCTCGTTGCTTGGGTAACTTCAATTCCGGCGTTCAGCCGCGCCTTGCTTTTCCTGCATGTGCCCGAGCCCGGATTCTTTGGTCGCAGTGAGTCGGGGAGAAGCGAGTTGAAGCCTCCTAGTCCTCGCGGTTGAAGAACGGGTTTTCGCGGGCTCACCACATGGGAATCAGGCCATCAGATTCAGCAGCAAGTTGGCAACCCGCGACGCAGGCCCTCACATGAGGCTGCTCACGCGAAGAAGCCACCGTTCTCCCATCTCATGAAATGCTGAAGCGAAGCATCGCCGACCTGGCCTGGCCGGCGGGCGCCGATCGGGTCGGCGCCGGACCTCCCCTCGACGCCATCGGGCCGATGCCGAGTCTCGAGGTCCGCCGTCGCACATCCGCCGCGTCTCGGCGCGCCTCCGGTCCTCAAGGCTCTCAATACGAGACGGGATGCTATATGTATGACTTCTCCAGACTTCCGATTGTCGTCGCACACGGCATCCCTCGCATCACACGCAGATGACCGCGTGGCTGTCTTCCGCTACTGATTCCAGCTGTTTCCGCTCTTTTCTGTGTCTGTCGCGGCCAGATCGCCGCGGCGGACGGCGTGGACGAAGACGGCCTGAGCCAAGCCCTTGGCAAAGAGTGTTATCATCCCGCGCCAGCCCGTCTCCCTGGCAGAAACTGAAAGAGATTGATTGTAACACTGTTCGGCCAGGAATCTTCGCGGCTGGCTTTCCCACCATTGCGCCAAGAAAGAAGGCGGGATCCGCACCCTGGACGGCTTGATCCGGGCTGCCTAACCAAGAACTGCCAGGGCTGTCCGGGACGGTAGATGATCTATGTACTGTACGATGTAGTCATGAGGGTAGCGAGGACGGGGGTATCTGTTGCTGATTGATTGGATGGCATAAATCGAAGTCCGGCACGTGATGTGATTCATCGAGAGATGTCTACCCTTTTTGCAGTTTCTAGAGTTCAGTCCTTGCCAAGTCAGTACCTAACTCATATATTCTTCGGACAACTCAAGTAAATCCCCTCTAACTAGACCATACCTTGCTCCGGCTATTACAGCTCAGGGCGCCACATAAGAAATATAAATAAACCTTAGTCTAGACATTCGTATGTACGTATATACACACTCATCTCATGCACATCTATGTACAGTACATGTATCCAGAGAAGGAGGTATGTGCCTATATACACGCTCATCATTCCACAACACGCACCCATTCAAACCATGGATCCGTCCAATCAAGACTATCCTACTCACAGACACTCACAACCCCCACGCTCGGATCATGATCCGACGCCTGCGCATCATACTCCACCCACGTATTCACATGCACATGCTCGACCTTGGCCCCACCAGCAGCGACACCCTCACTCACAAACACATGGTCCAGCGCCTGGCAGTTCATGTCGTAGAGGTACGTGTACCGCTCCGTGGGCGGGACGCCAGCGACGTCGTCGAGGTCGCGCAGGCCCGAGGCGGCGAGGAAGTGCTTCAGGGGCGGGGCGAAGGCAAATTCGTTGAAGTCGCCGGCGACGAGGATCTTGGCGTCCGGGGAGAGGGAGAGGAGGGTGGATGTGAAGTTCTACATATTTCTGGTTAGTCATTTTTGTATATACATGTTTCTGTCGGTCTGGAATAGAACTTACGGCCACGACATCCGCCTGCGTCATACGGGTCTCGACTCCGCCGTTGACAGGCGGTCGAGGATCCCCCTCCAGCGAGGAACTGCCCCCCTTACTCATGAAGTGCACGTTGATCGTGAAGAACTTGTTCCGCCCATCGAGCGTCTCCCACTCTGCAGCCAAAGGTTTCCGGCTGTCCATCCACGCGGCCGCGTTCTCGGGGTCGATCCGGCCCGGGTTGTACTTCAGCTCGGGGCCAGACGCCGTCAGGATAATGTCGTTGGCGTCGGTGCTGGAGCCAGGGTTGGGGTTGCGCAGGCGGATCACGGAGGCGTCGTACAGGTACGCGACGCGGATGTTGCCGCCGGGTTCGCCGCCGTCTTGGTTGTTAAGGGGGGCGATGTCGATGAAGGAGTAGGAAACGCCGCCAGCGGACTCGATTGCGGCGGTGAGGGTGGAGAGGGTTTTGTTTGCGGAGGTGACTGTGGCAGATTAGTACTTATGCTTTGGCACAGGCATATAGATTGTCGGGCTAATAGCATTCATTTAATGATGAAAGAGTATACATACCCCCGTCGTCCGTCGGACCACTATCATCCTGTATCTCCTGGAGAAATACGAGCGCCGGACTCTTCAGATAATTCGCAATATGATCCGCAATCTTGGGTAGATGAGCGGAATCGGGCGCCAGGTTTTCGACGTTGTACGATCCAAATGTCAGAGTGCTGCAAGTGCCGTCTGACACGAGCTCTGTGGCCGCGGGCGTCGCCGGGGTGCGCGATCCAAGCACCATGAGCGCCGTCAGCGGCAGGACGGTGTAGAAGCCATAAACCTGGGTCAGGACGCCGGTGATGTCCTCCAGGTTGTCGCCTAGCTTCGTGTCCAGAGGGTTCTTGGTCCCGTCTAGAGGGTCCATGATGACGATGGCTTCGGGGTTAGCGTCTGTAGTGGGAATTAGTATGCAATCTAAATAGTTTATGTTGTAGCCTAATGTATCATATGATAGGGTAGATGCTTGAAAGGGAAAGATATTCCATCGATACGGACCTCTGTCACTCATCGTCAACCCTCCCCGCTGGTTCTCCCCCGTGCTGTTCCACTGACCAATAACCCAGGTATCGCCGTACGAATTGGGTTTGCTGATGGCCCGCGGCGCGACCAGTGTGACCAACTCGCCGCTCAGGCTCTCCCAGAAGTCCATCCCGTAGAGCGACGGCTGCAGAACCGGGTTTTCGTCAGACAGGAGACTCGCATTGTTGGGCAAGCCGAACACATCGCCGTTGTCGAGAGACGAGAACTGCTCAGTGGGCGGACTCAAACCTGCGTTCTCGCCGATGACAACGGCTTCGACGGCATTTCCACTCGACAAGACTTTGATGTTCGAGGGCGACGTGATCTCCGTCAGGGGCACGTACACTGAGGACGAGCGGTACTCTGAGACCTTGCCGTCTAGCGTGATGATGTCGCCCACAGCGACGGAAGACACTGCGCTGCTGCCGTAGACGTAGATGGATTCGGATGTGCGGGGATCGGAGTCTGGTGTGGTCGAGCGCAGCCAGAAGCCACTTGGACCCTTTGCGGTGACGAGGCCGGAGACGTTGGTGACGGTTTTCCCTGCATACGGGGACAGAAACCTGTCGCCGTTGATATCGCTGATCGTCTCCGCGAGCGAGCTCTGGAAGCAGAGCGCCACGGCGAAGGCGAGCGTTGTCTTCATCATCTTTTATTCAGATCAAGCGCTCCCCGCCGGCTAGTTGTATCGGGCTCGATGGCCATGTCTGCGCGAGCGGGGACGGACCCCTGATTATATGTAAACCTTCTTCTCGGAGATATCACCATGTCTGTATCAACTCCCTCCATAAATTACGATAGTGATAACATGCAGGACAACAAGCTTCGGAAGTATCCGACCAATCTGTGATCAGAAGTCCGCCATGATAGGCATGAAGCCAAGAACACCTCTTTTCGCAGCCCACTGATAGCACGCGATAGCGCCCACGTTTTTTTCCCTGGATAGCGGGGTCTATGGACCCTGGCTGAGGAACACAAATCATATCTGCGAGCCGGAGGGCGCCGTCCAGGGGTTCTAGTGAGAATTCAGATTAGCTTTTGCAGGCCGACCGTCGGAGGGGCGGTCCGTTCTGCCATTTAATCATGATCAACTCACCATAGATCAACTCTGATGTGAGATTATGGAATAATTCTCCCCACCATTTGAACATGTACTGTACCTAGGGAGGAACAGACGCCACTGCACTGTTAGAGAGTTGGAGATGCTGTGGAAAGTGTGCGTATTATTAGCCTGAGCAGTTGACCTGATTCATTCACTTCAATCGGGCCTCACACGGTTTGTAGGCTAAAGACGCTTAAATCATTTGGAGTGCACCTATGCTGGCTCAGCTAGCTGTGAGTGATATCGGTACTTTTGATAATGGGCCATTAATGGAATACCTATTCATTTGCTTCGACACAGTTGTCAGTCTCGTGTAACGCAGTGGTAGTAACTATCTCTCCTTGAGCATCTTGACTATCGAGATGCCCTGGCCTGGTCTGGTCTGGCGGAGCCAGGTGACCTTCCCCTCTTCCTGGGGACACTGAATTGGAAGAGATGTACTCAGGACTGTAGACCATGCAGTGACGACTCGACGAAAGAATTCAGATCTGTGATTGATTTGACGAGACATTCCAGTCGTGTCTCCTGGTAGGTTAGGGAACTGCCTTCTGGAGGAACGGAAGACTCTGTACAGGCCGTGGTCAGATGACCAGGCATCTTCTCCGCTGACAGACTGCGTCAGGCGTGGTTTTGACTAAAGTGTACCGAGTGTCTAGAGGAGGTTGTAGTACAAATGACCAGCTTGCATATTCTATTAACTCATCCATTACAGCGGCAAGCATCGTAAGAGATATCAACCAGATAGAAAGACAGCTATATAGCACACCTTCCAAACATCAAGTAAAAACATCCGTCGCAAACCGCTCCTTCGCCCTCAACTTCTCAAAGAACTTCTGCACAGCCGTCTCCTCATCTTCCTCTTCCTCACCATTACACTCGCCCCTCTCCTTCCGCTCCCGGAGCTTCTCCCGCCGCTTTTCGAGATAAATCTTCTTGCAAACATCACGCACAGAATTACCCACGCCGGTGCTTCCACAGACGTAGATCCTTGCTCCGTTCTCGAACAGCTGGACCAGCTCTTCACGGTCCTCGAACATCCTGTCCTGCACGTGTTGCGGCGTGGAGCCGTCATCGGGCCGGCTGTATGCCCACCGGATCTCGACGGCGCCTAGACGCTCCCATTCCGCGAGCTCTGAGGCGTGGATGTCGTCTTTGCCTTTGGTGCGGCAGCCGACGTAAAGGACCGCTTTGGCGTGCTGCTCGGGGTTCTCGCCTCTGGCCCGGATTTTCTCCGCCCGGTCCATGATGAAGCCGCGAAATGGGGCCAGGCCGCTTCCGGCGCAGGCCATGATCATGGGTGTCTTCAGGTCAACTGGGGGTTTGAATCCCGTGGAGGAGGGGCGCACGGTGATGTGGACGCGTTCGCCTGGAGTGAGCTGCGACAGGTAGGTGGAAGCAACGCCCATGAACCGCTCCTCTTCTGACTGTTCGCTTGCTGGACGAGGGGATGCCAGAGACGGGGAGTTAAGGACCGAGATAGTGATGGAGCACGTGGATGGATCGACCAGCGGCGAAGACGAGATCGAGTACTGGCGAACCCGCATAGGCGGCAGCATCGCTAGGTAATCGCCAAAGGGTAGGTCGATGGCTGGGTAGCGCATTAGGAGATCAAGGGGACTAATTCGCTTCGCGACAATCTCGTCGTGGAACCGGGTCGGGCTCGAAGCGAGGAAGCGCAGCTCCGCCTGCGTATCTGGGTCTGTGGCGGCCGCTTCTGCCAGGATGTTGAGGTCACGCTTCGATGCTGGCTGAGAGAGCTCCACGTATGTCGATAGGAGCTCAAAGGCTGAGATGGGGGTATCGAGTGGAACTGACGGCGGTGGGTTCGATACTCCAGGGGCCCTCTGAATCCGAAGGACGGCGTCCCAAGGCAAGTTGAAACGACGGATCGCCCGGCGGACGACAGGACTCGGATTCACAGGAAGCACCGCAAGATAGTCACCGCATTGATAGGTCATATCGGACGGTAGCTTGAACTTGATCAACCGCTTTTCAGGCATGTCTGGAGAAGTGAGAAGCTGATTCTCCAGGACAAGACCCTCCTGCAGCTGAAGACCCAGTGTAGAGGCACGCACGCCAGTACTGATTTCTACCTGGAAAGCGTGCTTCGACCTTGACGCTTCCGTTGGCTTGGATCCGCCGAATGCTGAAGTTATGGCCGGCCAGAACTTCGTCTCACCCCAGTTATCAAAGTCGGTGAACATGTCTGACTCAGCTGCATCAGCAAGTCCGATATCACAGATTCTCTTGCCTCCGTTCTTCCCAACCAGATCATCGACCGCTTTAGGGATTCTATGGAAGGTTGTCTGCCAGTCATCTAGGATACCTATTAGTGGCTTGCTCAAGAGTGTAAAGAGACGTAGGATACTCACGATGACCGCAGCCAAACACCGCATAGTTCACACCCTCAAGTTCTTTGCCATCTAGCCCGCTCAGCCACTCAAAAAAGTGGGCCGCGTTATCGGGTGGCTGCCCTTCGTAAGAGGAGGTGATAAAGACGACGGGATCTGATTTCGGGATATTCTGCCTCGCTGAATCGAGACTGTTGGTCTCAGCAGCATATCCATAATTAGCCGCATCATCTGCCAGTCTTCGAGCAAAAGCCTCGCAGGTTCCCGTATTGCTTCCAAAGAAGATATACATTGGCTTGCCCTTGCTAGATTCGACACCCGTCGAAGAGGATTGTGCCTTGCGTTGCCTACTAGCTGCGCTCAGCGTATCTACAGGGACCTCTCCCGGAGTGTTGAGCAGGGTCTCCAGAGTTGTCGGCTTAAGCCCCTCGCGCAACCTTGCCCTCATCTTGAAGTCTTTCGGCTTCACCGTGAGTGTCTGCTTGATCTCTAAGTTGTAACTGGGATTATCCATCTCGAAGTTGAAATTCTGCAGCAAGAGCGCCACAACAATTAGTGCCTCCTGCCAGGCAAATGGGCGACCGATGCAGGCGCGCATCCCGTTTCCGAAAGGCTTCCATGCGTTCTTGGGCAGTTTCTCAAAGTTCTCGTCGAGCATTCTCTCCGGCTTGAACTCGTCCGCGTCAGGTCCATAAACTGCGGGATCCCGATGCAACTTGTTGAGGATAATGGCGATTGTCTCGTCCTTCTCAAGCGCGTACTTCCCCTTTCCCAAGGTGACCGGATCTTCGTGGTTCTTAGTGGGATGGGCATGGAGTGCATACACAGGGGCCGTCGACCGCAGACGAAGAGTCTCTCGCATGACGGCATTGATGTAACGCAACTTGGGGAGATCGTCGACAGTAAGCTTCCTTCGACCGACAACGGTGTCTATCTCTTCTTGAGCTTTCTGATAAGCGCGTGGGTTCTTGAGAAGAAAGTAGAAGAGGAACGACAGCATGCCCGAGGTGGTTTCGTGGCCTGTCGCCAGCACCTATTAGCATTTCTCAGAAAAAGTATTTTAAGGCTGCTTATACATACCTGCAATTAAGAAGGTAATCATGTTGTTGATTATGGACTCGTCACTGAGACCTTGACCAGTCTTGGGATCCTTGCCGTGAATCATCGCATTGAGAAGATCTTTCTTTTCCTCCGGGTTATTCCTCCTTTCATCAACAAGCTCCTGGGCCACCTTCTTCAAGTATTCAATGTCACTCCAGTACTTGGCGTTCTCGCTTGTTGGCAGGTTGTTAATGATTGCTGGACGAAGGGCGCGATAACCGGACCCCAGCAGGAAGCCCACCATCGCGTCCACGAACGGATGCATCTCTTCGTGATAGAAAGAATTAAACCGCGTTCCCATGGCGCAGAGCGCAATCGTGTCCAGCGTCAGACGGGTGAAATCATCCGTGACCATGATTGGCACCTTCGGCCCTTGCCGCGCCCATTTCATGACGAGCTGGGAGGCAATATCGTACATTTCTGTCGGACCGTATTAGCCCTGGTAGGTGGCAGAAACATTGAACAATACCCAACTCACCATCAAACATTCCCCGGATCGAAAGAGGGCCAAAGGCGGGAACAAGGATGCGATGTGCAATGGCCCAGTTCTCCTCCCCGGGATAGTGAGCGGTGAACAGACCATCGTGCACGCCATTCCTAATCTCCTCCAGGCTGCCTCTGACGGCCTTGGTAAAACGCTCCTCGTCGCAGACTTCATCGACGAGCTCGTGCGAGCTGATAAAGACCCTTGACTTGCCGTACGTGGTCAAGCGGAAAATTGGGCCTGCATTCCTGTCAGCCAAGTGCAATTGCGATGTTATCATGCAAGGATATAGAATGTCAGGAGCAAATATGGAACGAAACTCGTAGACGGGTAGATATGATGAGGCGTATCGTACCATAGGTATCCGCCAACCGTTCCAGGCTGTTGATAGGCGTCTCTTTATCAAGGTCGTAGATATTTCCCAGCAGAGGAACGCCCCTTGGGCCTGGAATTGGGGTATATTTCGACGAGTCCATTGTACAACGTTATAAAAGAGTAGAATCAACGCAGTCAAAAAGGAGTATGTACTGCAGAGGGGGTCTTGAGTGCCCCTTCAGAGCAGCTGGCAGACGGGACAACGGGATCGCAGCACGGTAGTATTTATTGAAACCGCAATTGCCGCATCAGGCCAGTTCAACGGAAACTATGTATATTCGTCTCGTTCTCTCCTCTCTGCTCGCAACAGTCATGGCGGACATGCCGCAAACGGCCGTTCCTTATGTACCTGAACGTTGCCCAGCCCCGTGGGGCTGGACCGCACGCACGTTGCCCCCTGAGGGCCCAAAATGCCTCGGATGCCATGCAGCAAGGGACTCGAGCGGTGGGGTGACGAGCGTGTTCTCCTGCTCGTGTCGATGAACAGAGGCATGGCGACGTTTCACATCACGATCTGGATCGCGAGGAAGCGGGGGCGCTTCTCTCAAGCATTGCCGTCCCGGGTAAGGCGCGAAGCGTCCCGGCACTTCGGTTGCGCCGATCCCGATCCTCGCAAGCTTCTGCCGAGTCGACAGCTCTGCTGCGCTGCATGTCAGACCAATCGCGCGCACGATGTTACGAGGAATTTCGAGCCGGGCATGGCGCTGCGAGGCCACTCATCTGTCTGCCGCACGAAGGACTATTATTGACTCAATTCCTATCCGATAAAAGACCTCAAAATCCAATTTCCAAATCCGGTTCGAGGAGCCGGAGTGACCGCCATGGTTCCTAAGGGGCCACGTCTCTGCCCGCTCAATGTTACCATTGAGAAATATCGGGGCCAAAAGGTTGCTGTAGCAGAGACAGCTGACCTCTTTGCTCGCCTTTCAATGGCTGGACAGCCAACATTGATCGTAAATACGTATATCAATAATATCTCATGTCCCTTTTCTGGCTGACGAATGAATAGCACAGCAGTACGGAGTAATACAGCCTATATGCGATTCCATCTACGTAGATCAGTTGATCTTTTGACAGAGAAAATGGATCGACAATATCAAAAAATATCATTGGAAGCATCAAGTGAGAAAAAAACCGTTCCATACAGCTATCCTATTTGATACTTCAGCTGTCCCCCGCTCTGCATCTCTTGATGACGTCAGTATGACAGCTACCCAGACTGTACGAGAGAAAAAGAGACAATACATGTACTAGTTATATCCGCAACAGTGCGCAAGTCATGCCGGAGGAGAAAGAGGGCTGTCCAATGGATCATGACGGCTCGAACTTCACCCCGGCAGGCCGCATATATTAGGCACCTCACGCGTTAAACATACGCAACCATGACAAGCACATATTTATGGAAACAGCCCTCTTCCTTACCCCTTTAAATACCTCCTCCCCATCAGTCGAACACATCTTCAATTTGCAAAATAACCCTTGCATAAACTCTCCACAGGTTCTCCATCTTATAGTATATACATTCCATCATCCTGATCTCCGTGGATTGAGTGTCTATAGTGGATGGAATAGAAAGTGGACCATGCCCGTCTCCTTGAGTTTGAGACTGTCTTCTTCTTTTCAGGAAAGACGTGTCTTCAGTACAGGGAGATACATATATCTATAAATTATACCAGAAGTGTGCTGCTTTCCTGTGGGGTGGTAGCTGTGCATGGACATGGAAATCATTACATATCATGAATAGAGAAAGTAGCCGAAAGGCCAATTTGGAATGAAAAAGCTCTTTCGAATCTGACAAGGGTATGTCATTCGTAGTCATATTGTTATTTTGCCATTTATCCGCAGCTCTGAACGAGTCTCGGCGAGTGGTCAGAAGGGTGCACTTCATGTTGTGGTGGTTTTTGGCATTCCTGTTCCTTTAACGATCTAAGTCTAATCACCCATCCCGGTCACCCTATGTGTAGTTAACCATGGGCTCGTGAGTAGGCCTACAATGACTGAAAAATTGATATCAAAAGGGGACACCCAAGCATTTGATAACAGAAAGAGGTACCCGGTGGTTGGATAAAGGAGCATGGGACGTCTGCATGTTGACTAAACCAAATGAGCTTGATTCAAAAAGGAACGAAGATAAATGAATTCTGTCTGTCGTAATCTCATGAATTCAAGACATCTCGTTTGTTTTCGTACCTCTGCAGTGACCACTCAAGACCAAGTTGCATGAATCACTCTAGTAGAACGGACTTCTTAGGATCAATGCCTGATAGGCAGTTCGCCGCCGAGTAAATTAGATCGTGCTCGTGTGGTCGGTGTGACAGGGAGGCTGATAGACGACTCGGCGCATTACATAAGGTACTTGCGACGGCAACGACTGACCCAAGGTCAGTTCCTCTTTCTCTTTTCCTTGCACCGCCATCTGCTTCTCTTTGGACCACCAGCTTGGTAGATACCTAATCTATAAAGAAAATCTGCTAGATTGGGTACATCTCAGATACCCTGCCATCTGACATATAAACAAAGTCAATGGATTCTCCTGGGTTCTGCATCCACATAGGGAATGGATTCATAGAAGGCATAGCAGTTGTAACGAAGGATGACGCGATCAGCTCGGCAAGATCGATTCTTTGTTAGGTTCAACGGGACATGTGTATGAGAAATTTCTTACTTATACGTCGCAGCGCTTCTCAAAGGACTTACTGTGGTGGAAAATCACAGGTCGCAGGCGATTAACCATCCTTTCCCTCCCTGAAATAGAGCATAAGACGGCGAACTTCATCCCTGGCTTTAAAGCCCTCGGCGTCAACATCCTTGCCATAAAAGGAAATTGTTTGCATGCTCAAAAATGACATGAGAGCTATAAACAGGAAGTAATTCTTTCTGGCTCATATTCGTCTCGTTTTTGCCACATCTTGGCAAGTCTCTCGCGATATAAGCTTCTTTTGCCAATTCAGAGGGAGCATGGAACGGAGAGACATTCATCCCTGGCTTTGAAGTCCTCAGAGGACTACGTTATTGGCTTTTTAAAAGGGACCTATATGCATCGTTCGCGTGTTCGGGGGGCAGGAGGAGTCGGGGAACATGACGCATAACCACGAAGTCCTGTATTACCTTCATGGAACGGGTGGTGTAAACAATAATATAAATGTTGGGGTCCGTGGCTAAGCTGAGAGCTTATTAGGCGGACAACGATTCTTTCGCGCGTTAGAAGGACGAGGAGAACCATACGTTAGGAATTCTTTCTTGCTTTTCTTTTCCCACTTGAAAAAGATCTAGAGAAGAAGAAGCATAATTGATCAATAACAGATATATTTAAGAAGCTTCCTCTCTGCATCATATAATAATATAACCGAAGCATGAAAAAATAGCATGAACCGTGTTAGCAATGAGGAACAACGGTTATTCGCGAGTTCATGGAACCTGCTCCTGTGGTGTTTGGGAAGGACAGAGCGAAACAGCTGTAATTCGAAGATTCCATTTCCGGTTTCTAGATTTTCTCTTGCAGTTGCTTTCACACGTCAAAAAAAACACAGAGGAGTATATTTAATATGTTAAACCGTATCAGTAACTTCGACATTACAACCGACGGTTTTCTCAAGTTCAAAACGACACATAGGTTAATTCTTCAAGAGGGCTCCTTGGTTTGTTTTCCATACAGCTGAAGGCCGTATTTCTTCCGCATGGTACGGAGTCTGCAGCCTACAGCAGCAACGCTGTTATACCCTAAGTTTTGGAGACATTTATGAGATCCCATCTATATGATTCTGGTTAGCTCGAGGACAGTATCTGTTAAACAGGAAAGGGAAGCTACTATTTAGGAATTGTCCTGTTCTCTCTCTTCCTGTTCGTCTTGTCCTTCTCCGACCCTGAAAAAGAGCAGGAGACGGATGGCGCAGCGCTGCAAATTGGAAGATGTATTGGACAAGGGTAAAAGATATTTCTATATATTTATGCTTGCCGCAACGCCGCGCGCTGATATGTTCGTGGTGTTGCCTTGACATCAAAGGTAAAGCATGCACCGCTATCTAAAAAGATCTTTGTCATTGCTGGCGAGTTTAGTAAGTAGCGGGAAGCACACGTATAAAAGGAGCTGATATAATCGATCTGATAATCGTTAGGCGCCAGGTGTCTGAATTGCATTTTTTGCCAGCCATGCTGTGTCATGCCATTCCAGGCTAAGCAGAGCCTGATCCAGAGTTGCTTATCTTTATCTGTCTGTTTGACTTCTAGGACACTAGACAAGAGGCATTTTGCCAGAGAGATATAAATAAAGATGGATGCTAGATGATGACAATTTGACCAGAATGGCCTTACTAGCGGCATTGATATTAGTATGTCCCATCATCCTTTGAAGATCTGCATATCATACTCTTCCTCATTCGGATCATAGGCTTCTCTGTAGCTGCGCTATCCTGGGCGGCTCTGACTGCATCAACGTCTCGACATCTCCTTTCACTAAAGCCCACAACAATTCCTGCCAATATCTGCAGTTCCATCGGCATGAATGGGTCCCGGTACCTTATCCTAAACAGCTTCTTGGAATCGTAACTAGAAGCTGCCTATATATAAACCTCAGAAGAGAAGTTGCATTAGGGGTCTCGTTTTCAGCAAACCGAACTGACCCAACTCCCACATGAAAAAGGGCAGGAGACAGCAGAGCACCGAACACAGAATATATCAATGGCCATGTCCATGATGGCTTCGTCGTGGTCTTCGGAGCCATGCCATGTTATACCGGCCATGTTTTCCCAGACAGAACCTGCTGCACGAGTGCTTCTCGCTCCTGAACTTTTTTTTGCCCTATCACATCGGTGGGCAGACGGCACTCCTTGATCGCGGACAGGTATATAAGCCAGAGTTAAGCCACGAGAAGCATTAAGCCTGAAAGATCTCGCTGGCTGTACTGACGCGTGGTTGATGCTGCATAAACCACACAACCACCAGTTTTCAAGTTCAGGAGACTGTCCGTTTTGCTCCTTGTATATCTCTAAGCTAAAGCTAGAGAATCATATATGGATAAGACAAACTTTGAACAGGTTCTATAAAGCAAACAAGAGACTAACTCGACATGTGTATATATCATCAGGGGCAGTCTCCGTAGAGCTTGAGGCAGCTCGGCCTCTGTTGCTTCTGTCACTCTGCTGCCCTGTGCAAAGAAAGACAATTGACAGGGCTTAAACGATTTGATCGACGAGATTAACATTTTTGTCCCTTAGAATGAGGGAACGCGGCACCGGCGGCTGTATTTTACAGACCTAACAGTAATGTAGAACGAGAAAGTGCTCCGAAGATCCATCTCTGGTTCTGCTGCTGTATTAAGTAGGCGATGGATCCCATCCAACGCAAAGAAGCATCAAACGCCTCGAAAGCGTCCATGCGCAGCAACATGTTGCCCGACCTCCCACTGTGGTGATCCCGCAACCCCTTGAAGCGGGGGGCTGCGGTACTTCCACAGTGGGAGTAGCCGCGAAGCTGCCGGTCCTGTTGTCTTATATCGACACCTGTCGATATTGATGTTGTTTTGCACAATAGATAAGTGAGCATCTCTGACAGTTATACTCGGCTCAAGTGACGGATGCATCGGGCCGAGTTAGTCGACTGCCTATCTTGTCTTGCACAGATATCCGATGAGTCTTTTCCAGCGAGTGCTGAACACATATCTCTGCCTCATATGCACTCCCTCTTCAGACAAAGCCATATATTGACAATACTGTATAGATTCTCGAACAGACACTTGGATGGGAGGGAGACCGTCTCATTTGTGGTGGATTTCAATCCATTAAAATTGGGCCGGAAAAAGAAAAGAAAAAGCAAGCACCACTCCTGCTCCTGTTTGAAGAAGATCATGTGTGAGTCTGATTGGAGATGAAGCCAACTCTCAAGTGAGGAAAAAAAAGACGCTGACAGAAAGAAAGCCTGTCAATCCCATCAGGGTGGCAGAGCATATTGCTGTGCCTATCTCCTCTCTTTCTCAACAGTCCAAGAGGTCTCCACAGCAATTCAGTGCGTGGTCGAATCCTGAGAAGATTAGAAGCTTCTTCCCTTGACCGATTACTAAAGCAAAGAAACGATGATGTGGTAGAGGATCTCCGCTCCCCAATGGGCTACCTTCTGTGCAGCTTGAGCCCATAGAAGATTATGAGCCGTAAAACAAGCACCACATTCTCTGTTCAGTATGCGCGTTGGGTATCTAGATACATCTGAAAGAGAAGTGGTGAGTATGTAAGACCGGGATGATGAGGAAAAGATGATGATGAAAGGTATGTGAAATGTATGTGAACAGTCATGTAAAGTGGAAGCAAGAGATGTCTATATGATGCTGACAAGAGATGTAGCAGGCTCATCTCAAACCATGTCATTTTTTTTCTTCATTATGATCTTCTTCTGTGGAGATATCTCCCTGTGAAAGTCCAGTGAGAAAATTCTGAGCTGGAGATAAAACTCACATGAAAGTGAGGCAAAACTGAGCCCAGGATGATAGCAGGAAGGCTAGCAGACACAGGACATGTCAAGAAAGTGAGCAGAATTTGAACCTTTTTCTGAAAATGAACCAAATAAAGTTTTGTTGACTAATCAACCAAGTAAAGCAGAGCAGGCATGCGAGGCTTTCCATCAGCCTGCTATACACATGCACCCGCATTGCATCTGTTCCAGGAACTGGTCCGGCCGAACCATATCCGTGCTCCTGGTTTCCCCTGTCTATATATATAGCACCCTAATGCACTGTATATATATAATAATGCGACAACCGGTCTTCATCTCGAAGAAGATATATAGGGCTAGTGAGTATAGCAGGCATATAACTCGACTCCATCTGTCGGATTCAGCAAGCAAAGCGCCCGCGCGGATCCGGATCTATTTAACTAATCCAGCCTGCGAGAACTATACCTAGTAAGGCATCTATACCCACAACGCACCACACACCTATCTGGGGGGCTGATATGTCATTCAACCCGGTATTCCTCGTCAAGGCGGGTTCGGATCCCTGCGTTGCAAGCAGTCGAACGGAGCAATTGGTCCTGCTCATCGAAATGCTGTACATATATATGTACTGTATATATAATTCGATGTGTATAAAGAAAGGCTCGTGCCCCAAGGGTATATAGTAATTCTGCCGCCTGTTAAACTGGACGAGCCTAGCGGAACGGCGCTGTGTCGGACTATATTATATAGTATTATGGAAAAACAAAGGCATAAGCACGAGCAGTATAGAGGATAACGCTCATGTTGTCGTTGCCACTGTTCTTGTTCTTGTCCTGTCCCAATATTTTATAGATGGATAAGTAGATATTCTCGCCAATCAACCAATAGATCCAAAAAGCAGACACACAGGTAGGCAGGCAGGCAGGCCAGGGACGCGATTCCTGCTCTGAGGAGCTCTGGCCGGGGATTTTCTCGTCTTCCTTTCTTATCGCGCAGGGATATGGCGATCACCGAGTACCTGGTTCGAATCCAATTCGCAATCGCAGCAGCCCAGAAATTGCAAGCAGAACCCCTCATTTAGTTATTTATAGGGGTGAGCACTTCGCAGTCCCTCTTTATCTATATATACTGTGCAGAGGACAGTAAATAGATAAATAGAGCATGCACCGAACCGAAGTCATTAAAAGAACCAACACCAGATATTCTTCCGGAGGTATGTATGTATGTATGTATTATCGTAAGCAAGACAGGACAATCCTGCTTGACCTGACCGGGCCCCCTTTCTCCATTTTTCAAAAATAAAAAAAACCTCCATCCCTTTGAGAACACAATTGGAGAAGGGTAGAACCGGGCCCATTCGAGCCCACAACATGTCCAGAATTAGATTAAATGATGTAGGTAGCTGGCGGGAAGAACGTCAGAGTCTGTAATATAATATAGTAAATAATACCGAGCACGGACCTTAAGAAAATAAATGAATAAATAAAACAAGACGGCACGTCTTCAAAACGAAGAACCTTATAGGAGTCGGAAGGTTCTGTTTTTTATCAAGCAAGAAAAGCAGGCCTGGTTTTGGATGTAGTATACCAGTCGGCCTGCTTGACAGGCTCTCCCTTTCCTTTTTTTTTTTCTTGTTATATCTAAAGCGTAGTAGAGACCAGGCGAGCGAGTATAATAAATAAATAACGACATGACATCGAAAGACGAGGATCCTGCGTCTGTGGCCAGTTACTCTCTCTCACCCCAGATCGGAAGAGCACACGTCTGAACTCCAGTCACGTCCCCCCGCGAATAGAGAAGTAAATAAGGGGGAAAAGAAGCCATCACTATTTGATATACACTGCCCTGAAGGCCTTGATTTTTGTTCTTAGCTTCAAGAGGATCACGGCACCTCCATCCACGGAGGTTAAAATTAAGCAAGTAGGTATGTGTAATGTATGTAGCGGCGACAGCGATAGCGACCGACACCAACACAGGGACCGAATCACTCGTAGCCTCTGCCCCCTTATGAGTCATACGCTCATGATGAAGATGGCGAACAGCGAGGACGAGGACGAGGACGGCGGTTTGCGACGTATCTTCATCCTTATCTTTATCTTCCTCGTGATCTTTATAAAGATGTAAGCACCCGAGATTTGATAGGTAGAGAAGGCAAGTAAGTAGACAAGTATAAAATAGACAAGACGCTCGAGTCGGGTCGAGAAGGAGAGAGTAAGCATCGCATACCAATAATAAAAATAGTATATAAAATAAAGCACGAAAGTGTTATAGCCAGAGTTGGCATAAAGGAGGGGTATGTCATGTTGAGGTCACGTGACAATGGATCAAAATGATCCATCTGCCATCTTGATCCAGCGAGGTCTATGATCCAACACCCAGAATGATCCAAACAACCCATTGATCCAGACAGACAGGCATGTATATAATGACGCTCCTTTCAGACAGATTCCGACCCTCGTGGTCGACTCACATAGCAACCTGTCATATAGGCATTGCTAGTAACACAGGTCTATTCTTACTATCATATTGCTCACCCCCTTGTTTCTTGTCTTCAAGATAAACCAACGACCCCTTTA
>ENA-UOXB01000268-UOXB01000268.1-bioreactor-metagenome-genome-assembly--contig:-NODE-268-length-47502-cov-12.913546_pt1 | contig 47502 bp, 25 predicted proteins | sample MGYA00238158_ERZ761615 | MGnify/ENA primary metagenome ERZ761615 (study PRJEB28904, sample SAMN06267902) | bioreactor metagenome | isolation source: Joint BioEnergy Institute, California, USA...
GCATAAAGAATCCTAAACAGGAAAGAGCGGGAGGCAGCATATTCCACCCTGTCCCCATCACAATCACATCCCTGTCGCTGTCTCTGTGCATCGGCAAGGGGAGCGGGGCGGGATGTTATTGATTCAATTCAAGAGGGAATTGATGTCGGAACCCATGCTTCCATCCATCTGCACAGGATCAAACCGTTCAAGAAGGGGGCTTAATTGGGAAAGGAAAGAGACACATTCTTTTTTGGAACATACTCTTCTGAAAAGATAGAAAAGAGAGAAATTTTAAAAGAAAAAAAATCAAAAAAAATCGTGGGCGTGGGCGTGGGCGCGGGCGCGGCTTGGACAGTACCAGCCGTTTGCCTGCCCCATACCACATATGTGGTGTGGTGCGGTGCGGGATGAACGACTAAGCAATCCATCTGTATATCCGCTCGCTCGGTGATGCTGGGGACACTGACTCGCTTACAGAATACAGGGTCTGTGAGCAAGCAAGCAAAGGCGAGAGAAATCTACTAGTATCTGGGTACTGATACCTAGGATACCCGTTGTCCTAAGACAGCAGAACTAACTGTAGGAAATAAGCCATGCATGGTACGGTACCTGTTCATGTGGATGTTCATTACATTACATTACTCTTGCTATAGATAGTTCATTTTAACTCCCTACTATGTAGGGTACAGTGACATTAAAGTACATACATACATTCATCTACCTTTCAGAACCAGCAGGTGCGTCTAATTGAGAGAGCCGGTCACTCACATAAAACAGCATGATTGCAGACACTATCTTGACAGTGGCTGGACATGAAGCAGGAAGGAATGGGAATGGCAATAGAGTATTCAGTATTCATCTCACATCATGCACTATGAATGAGACCACGTGATCCTGTCAAAATCATACATCGCAGGCCAAAAGTCAAAGACAGAACAGCGATTACTACATGAGATTCGTCGTCATCTATTGATAGGTATTTAAATAGAGGGGGGTGACTTCATCAAAGACATGGAGTTGTCGATCGATGTCGTCGCCGTTAAGAGACATAGACACCATACTGCAAGAACAATCCACTACGTGCCAATGTCATCGTTAGACGCGTCGGCCACGCTGACGCCTCGAGGAGAGGGTTCACTTGGATCGAGCGAACGAGGCCAGCTCCCGCGGGGACTGCGTCAACGGCCAGAGCTGGTAGTAGAAAGCGACCGCTCCCGCGACAAGGATTACATAATAGGCAACGGTCCAACCGATGCCGAGCACGCCGTCAGAAGCCTCAGCGGAGCTCACCTCGGCATCTTCTTTGCTTCTGACGATCCTTGGTCGAATGGGGACCGCACCCTCAACCCGTCCCCACAGCCTGGGAAGCCCGCACCAGTTGCAGAAGGTGTGGACCAGGATGACGGCCGGCAGAGAGCCCGTCCGGAGGTACAGGAAGGTCGCGAACCAGCCGAACACGGAGGTGTAGCCGAACTGGAAGACGGAGCGCAGCAGCGCGGCCATCACGGGAGTGTCCGGGTGAGAGGACCGGAACTCGTAGAAATGGTGGACGTGGGCAATGCCAAAGTATAGCGGCGCGACGAAGACGATCCGGCCGGGAGACATCTTCGCGAGCAGATGCAGCGAGACGATGACCGAGCGGAACATGATCTCTTCGGTCACCGGGCCCTGTAGACGATGTGAGCCCGTGAGCGTCAAAGACTGCGGTCCACACTCACGGCAACGTAGTTCCTGTAGCCGATCCAGCCGCCGAGGGTCTCCGCGACCCGACTTCCTCGGACCCAATCCTTCCACTCTCCCTCCGCGACGCCCCTCTCGAAGAGAGGTCCCGCGAACAGGATCGCCGTCAACAGCAGGCTGCGGACGATCTCCGCCGGGCCGACCGGCCACCACCCCAGCAGCCGGAGCGCCTCCGAGAGCGATGCGTTGCCTTTGTACATGACCAGGCACACGACGGCCAGGGAGCAGACGATGCATGCCACGGTCACGGCCCTGATGCGGGCCCGGATGACCGACGGGGCATCTCTGCTGAGGGTGGGCGACGGCCGCGTGGACGAGGAGACATAGAAGGGGACCACGTAGACCAGGGTACAGAGGACCTTGGAACAGTCAGCTCCGACACATGGCGAAAGAGACTGCCAGCGATAACACGGGTATAAAATAAGCAACAGGATTCCGATTGGGAATGATGATATCGATGCGTGCATCGCAAATGGACGGAAAGCTCCGAACGGCATGCATCTCAGACACCAGGAAAAGAGGATTCACATACCGAGAGCAGCGCGGCAGACTGCACCGAGAGCAGCGGGGCGGGTTCATCTGGACACACGCTCCATCAGTATGGACGATTGCGAACAAGCCGGGTGGTAGAATCGAGCGGCTGGCATCGCGCACCGGGCTCTCTGAAGTAGAGGCTCCTGAGACGGCCGAGGACGCCGGTAGGCGCCATGACGGGATCGGGGGCAGGCGACTGGCCAGGACAGCGTTTTCTGGACGCGCTGCGGCCACGAGCTCCGCGGTTGGAACAGGAACGCCGGGGATATAAGGAGGGATATCTCGAGCTGCGGACCGCAGTGATGTGAATCCTTTCTTTGCGCAGAAAGGACGTCTCGAGCGTTCCAGAACGCGGCGTCCGGGCTCAGCTTTCCGAGCTGTCAAGCACGGGCTATTTTTGTCCGTGTTCTTTGTCTGCACGTGAGACCTGGCCACTCGCTTATCGATCCGCAGCCAACCAGCGCGCGCATCACCGGTTCTCCAACGCGGCTCGCCGACGGCCCGCGGGGAAGCGCTTGTTCCGGTTGAGAGCTTCACGACTACTAGAGCGTGTTGAGAGCTTCACCAGAGCTTGGATGTCTCCCGGTAGGCAACGCTCTCTTCCCAGGCCCTGGACCATCGAGGTCTGTGCAGACGTCTTCCTCCACTTGCTTTCGTCTCCATCCCTCTGCATGCCCAGCGCCCGTGCAGCAGCAGCAGCAGCACAGAGGGCGTTCTGGCCAATCCCCCGGGCGGGCGGGCTGACCCCGGACGATCTCTGGGTAAGCGTCCCTGGCGATCTGCCTCTGCTCACCGCCGCGCAACAAAAGTCCTTGTCTCTCCTCCTCCTCCCTCCTCATGCTGTCCCTCGTGGGCGCTGCTGTCATTCCTTCAGAAGCATATATGCTTGACGCTCCTTCATGTCCAGCATGACTGTATACTCCCGCTGCTAACATCCACCCTCCTTACTCGACGCACCAGGCATTCACGCGCCTCCCAACTACCACGCATTCCTTTGCCGCGGTGAACCGCCAGTCGCTCTTTTGCATTTATCCCTTCTGACCCTCGTTGATGACCTTTTGACGATTGATCGATCCCACGACTTTGTATGAGTTCGATGCCGTTTTGGATATTATTAATGCCCTAATCAGCTTGCAAACCATGCGCTCATCGTCGCCCAAGCGGAGGGCCCTCCACGAGCGCACCCGGTCGCAGACAAACTCGAGACCGCCCTCCCGGTCGATTCGGCTGGTCGACTCCAAGGAGGAGGTCGATGTCTATCCCACCAGGCCCGAGCATGTCCTCTTACCTGATCCGGGGAAGGATGCGGGCGTTGGCGTTTCAGATGCTCCCCAGGGCCCGACCACCGCAGCCCCCTCCACCACCGGCCTCGTCGACGAGGGCGACCAGGCAGAGGGAATCACGGGCGACGTGTGCGACCTGTCCTCGTCCGCCGGTGCTGGTAACTCTCCCGGCCAGGTGTGGGATGACGATCCCCATTCCAGCACGTCGTCGATCCCCGATGCCGTCGCACCAGGCAAGACATCTCACGATGAGACTCCCCGGGTCGCATCATCCCGGGCGGTTTCGGATGACGAGGCGCTCGTCCTGCCCACGGTCACTCCGACCATCAAGCCCGTTCCCCCAGAGTCCTCTTCCTCTTCCCAGACTCTGCCAGCCGACCCTTCAGTTGATGCACTTTCTTCCAGCCCCAACGTCGTCCCAATAGGTCCGTCGTCCAGTCCCAATCTAGTGCCCCTGGGCAGCTCGAGCCCGAACGTGGTTGCCATTGGGAGCTCGTCTCCCAGCGTCGTGGCGATACGCTCCCACTCGTCCATTTCCTCGCTCAATTCTCTCGGAACCGTCATCAGGACGCATATCGGCGCCGCGCAGCCGAGTCGCGCCTCTTCTGCCGACCATCCGAGCTCCCAGCCACAGTCCTTCCATTCCAGCCCCCCGACTCGAGTACTGGTATCAGCCCGGTCTGCCTCGACGTTCGCACTACCGTCCCCTGAGTCGAACGGTTCCCGGCCCGCGACGGCGTCCTCGCGCAGCACGCCCTCTGCGTCAGATATCCAGGCTTTCCTCGACAGCGGAGTACCGATTCAGTATCCGACCATCCGCGCCCCCTCGGCAGGTTCATGGGCGGAATCATTCTCTTCGTCGCTCGTCCCGAGTCCCTTGCGGTTGATGACGGACAGATCGTCCGAGCGCTGGAATCCCAACCTGTCGACGATCCCGTCCGAGTGGACAGAAGAACGCCAGCTGAGCTTTGCCTCGCCGAGCACTCGCCATGGGCGCTCAGACTCGAGTCTCCCGGAGCCATCCCGGCCTTCTCCGGCCCGCATCAGCAATACGACCTCCTCCATCAGGCTGGTCCGCGATGCTGAGGGAGACGAACAGCTGGACTACTTGGCGAGTTTACCCGCTTCGGGGCACCGTCGTGGGAATTCTGCGCTCCCGGGCGGCCGTTCATCAGGCTCGAGGCCAAACAGTGCGCAAAGCATAAAACGGCCCGGGTCCAGCTCCAGCCTGTTTCTCAACACGATTCCTGCCTGGGCGCGAGTCTACTATAGCGGCGATGGGCAGGCGCTGCAGGATTATACACTGTCCCTGGTCGACAGTCGTCCGTCCTCTGCCCTTTCGCCCACTGCGAGTTCTCCTGTGGTAAGTCGGCTGCCAACGGCTATATCCCGGCCAAGGACACGACCACGCGAGAACACCGGGAGCCGGCCACGACAAGTCACAGGCGATCCTAGAGATCCTCGAAGTCACTGGGTGCAAGGTCCACAGCTGGAAGCGGTTCCGACCCACGGTCCTGTTCCGCTCGATCAACCGCGCAACACCTGGTCACCCCATCTCTATCTCGACAAGCGAGTTGACTGCAGAAGGCCTATGTGGCAAGCGCCGTCTATGGATTCTACTGCGGAGCCTTTCTTTGGACGGAGGAATATCCAGGTCTACTCGTTTTGCCTGGGGTTTATATTTCCGCCGGGTGAGTGATCATGGTGACGTACATGGTTTAAACGGCCGATTCGCGCTGACGGTGACTAAGCCTGGCTCATTGCCGCGTTCCTCCCTCTCCCGCCGAAACCCGTATTCAGCCAAGACGAGAGCCACCCAGACATTGAGCGCGCACAGCAGGAGAAGACCTTGCAGTTCGAGGAGCGGCGTTATGAAAATGCACGGTGGTGGCGGAACGTGAATCGATGCATGGTCCCGGTGGGCGTCGGTATAACGGTCATCATCGTAAGTATCGGCGCCGTCACCACGTGACATTTGTTCCATAACACTTCCGTACAGGTAGTGCTAGCTGTCGTCGGTACGACGGCGGGCTTTTAGACCGAACTCCAACTGGGACGATTCCTGGAGCCGGCACCCGAATCGACAGATCTGTGCAAGTTCTTTTACGCAGCTACTAGTTTACGAGGTCACGAAGAAAAGGGAGGCGCCCTGGTTTGTTTGTTTGCATGTTGATGCACGGAACGACAGTACGTTTTACGCTTCGGAAATTTCGCCTTTGTCACGAATTGCTGCCGCGATCCCCGAGGTTCCGGCAATCTCTGTGATTTCTGTCAACGACTGCACACAGTTTGAGCCCCGGCAGGATCTCCGGTAGTGCCACGCGTCACCGCCGTTCAGAAGAACCATCTGGATTTGGGTTTTTGGTTATTACGTTTCCCCGTTACCCGCGCGAGCGGTCTTGGGACCGATCTCGATCCATGCTCGTGTCGATTGCATCTTCGTCTTCCGTCCACTGCATGGTTCATCTGTCTGTTCATCAGCATACAATTCCCGTCTGCGATGGTGTTATCCGCATCCATTCTAGACTCGATGTCCAGTGGACACCCGAATTACACGATTCAATTGCAACGTAACGAACGCAACACCTCCTGCCCGGTACGACGATACGATTGTATGCTTTGACGCCATCGATCCCTTCAACATGCGACATCTGTGTCCTGTCAGCTTAAGATCACTTTATATTACGTCATGGATAGACAAAGACAAAGAAAAGCATCTCATGCGTTGACGATGGATTGACGGGAGATTTGTCTTCCTATTTATTTGCTTTATATATACATACATATTCATCATCTTTTTTGACATCCTGTATGGATATGTATGTATTTACTTATTCTTGCTATAGAGCAGAGGACCGGGACCCGTGCATGATAGACATACTTACCTATCTGCATTATTTTGTCCATTAATACTCACTCCGTTTTGGCATTCGATTCGACTCAAATGGAAATGGAAAATATTTTTACCATTTTTGGTCTTCTCGCGGGACTTTTTTGGTTTACCCTTCTAATGATGACCTGGAAAAGGCACATTCGATGCTTTGATATACATGTACATACTTGGAAACTATGCAACTCGAGTACATTACATTGCAAGTGGCATCTAATCTTATAATGGTGGGCAACATCTCCGATGTATATCGATTTGTTTTTTTTTTTTTTTTTTTTTTTTTTTTTTCTTTTTTTTCATTCACTTATTGGATTGTTCTGATACCCGTGAGTATTAAATTAGTCCCCCTGGTCCTGCTGTCTGTCTGCGGCTCAATTCTAAAGCGGTTATTATCATATATCATACTATCTATCTATTTATTTAGATATTTATACATCCATCACATTTCCAGAAAAAAAGTAAAATCTACTTCTACTACGGCGGACAATGAATATGTAAAATATAAATATAAAAATTACCCGAAAAGAAAGATCGACTGGAACGGAAAATTAAGAAGACAAAGTCATCATCGCATCTCATCTCATCCCATTTCATCTCATCTCATCTCCTTCATGCCGCCAGCACTTCGATGTAACTAACAAGGTCAATGTCAATTGTTGAACGGAACGAGCACAGTACGGATGTACTGTACCGTTGATCATAATCTGACCAATAATGATAATAATAATGCATGCATGCATGCATAGAGTGATATATAAGGCGTCTGCGCGCTGCAGAGCAGAGCAGAGCAGGCGCAGCTTATAACAAATAGAAAAAAGGAAATTCGTCAACGCGTCCATGGATCCATCTATCATCTATCCGTCTCTCATGACTTCCCAATCGTTAAATCTCGGGCAATTGCATCTCCTCGGTTGTATCGATACGTCTCACAGCTTCTTCCCGAGCTTCTTCTTCTTCTTCTCCTCAATAGCAGCCTCTAAGCTCATCACCCATCGACATTCCTCACACCATACCGTCAATCTCCCTCCTAGCGTCTTCGATTTAACTCACGACTTGACCTCCTTCACCGCCTCATTGACCTCCCGCTCCGGATCACCCGGCAGCCCCAGCGTCGGCTCCCGCACGTTATCCTGGCTGACGACCTGCGAGACCTGCGGCTTCTGCTGACTCTGACGCTTCCTCAGCTGCCGCACGAGCAGGGCCCTGCCGGGGCTGTGGAAGAAGGCGAGCGAGGCGAAGACGCCGACGAGTCCGTAGTAGTAGACGTGCGACCAGACGTGGACGGAGCCCGAGAAGGAGAGGATGATGAACGGGACGACGGTGAAGGACATGGTGAGCTGCGTGACGAGCCAGCTGAGCACGTCGTAGTAGCGCTTGTACCGCGTGGGCTTGGAGCCGTCCGGGGTGAGGAAGAAGGGGCGGACGTGGCGGCGGAAGTCTGCAGTTGTCCGTTAGCAGGATGTCCCAGATCGAATATGAAGCAAATCGAAGGAAGGACTCGACTGACATTTGGCGGTCGTCTGGACAAACGATGCAAGGACAAAGGTGAGGTAGTATCCCGGGTAGAAGCCGTGCCAGAAGGCGCTGGTCACGAAGGTCGCCATGGTCGCGCGGAACCCGGGCTTCTTGCCCTTGGGCGTGACGCGCAGGTACACGTAGTTCTTGAGCCAGTGGTTCGTGTTCTTGTTCCAGCTGCCGAGGAAGCCGTAGACGTTCTGCGCCGTCTCCAGCCCCCACGGGTTGATGTTCTCCAGGCGGTCCCAGAACACTTTCCCGGTCTTGGGGTCGAACCCGTTGTACCCCAGCCCGGAGAGGATGCAGGCGCCCTCGGTGAGCGACCAGACGCCGTAGTACTTGAGTCGCGTGGTGACGCCGAGCATGTACAGGATCCACACCCGCCGGAGGAAGTTGTACTTCATGAACTCCTCGCTGAGGAGGGCCTCCGGGAAGTAGAGGGATCCCAGCTTCAGGAACGCAAAGATCCAGAGCAGTCCGATGACGGCCTTCTTCATCGCGGGCCTGCCGCTGCGCGGGATCCTGCGCTTCTTGCGAGTCGGCGGCGCCTTGGCCGGGTCCGTCCCCGGCGGCACGTCGAACAGGGTGGTCTCGATCCAGCGGCGGTAGTCGACGTACTCGAACGCGGGGCCCGCGAACAGCGACGGGAAGAAGAGCACGTAGCCCGCGTAGTCGAGCAATCCGGGGAACTCGGTGATGGCGGCGTACCGCTGCGCGTCCGAGAGCTCGCTCCGCGGCAGCCGGCCGTCGTGGACGTTCCAGCAGAACGCGGACAGCTTCATGACCAGCACCATCTGTGCGCCCGTGATGTCCACCACAGACGCGTCGTCGACCATCTGCCGGTACAGCTGGTTCACCGACAGGTGCGCCATCAGGAAGACGAACGCGATCCACGGCATCAGCGACCCGTCCACGTAGTACGCGATCAGGTACGTCCCCGCCGCGCTGTAGAGCAGCGTGCGCACCCCGTCCCACAGGTCGAAGAGCCCGACCAGGTAGAACAGCGAGACGGCCACGATGAAGACATTCTTCTGCCACGGGCTGCGGTCGGGGATGCGCTTGAGGACGCCGGCCAGAGGATACGAGAGCAGGAACGACGCGACGAGCTTTACTGCGTAGGTCGGTCAGGAGCGATTCTTCAGGATTCTTCAAGCGCACGATTCTGTAGAGAGAGAGAGAGAGAGAGAGAGAGAGAGAGAGAGACGTACACTCGTCAACAGAGGCCCCTGTCAGCTCGGAGAGGTAGTAAAACGCTGCACACGAGAGCAGTCAGCTTGGCGTGTATGTCTTGCAGGAATTCGGGCAGGACGAACGGGTATTGATGAAGGGCAGCATCGTGACGATGGCGGCCGTCGGAGAGGAGAGCCTTTCCCACAGGGCTTTTACATGAGAAGCCACGTCTGAGGGAAGTGTAGACGGACAGGAGAAGTGACTCAGATGTAACAATGGTTTTTGTTGGCGGCGGATATAGACATGTCGCCGGGAAGCACATGTATCATATCATGTGCGGCGGGCGCTGCACGCTATACGGCGGCCGGCGCGGCTGATCGACATCGTGCTCGCGAGCCTCCCCCATCTTGACGCTGCGCCCCCCGACAGAACAGAGACAGCACGCCGTCCTTCACAATCCAACCGTCGACAGGCACCAGGCAGCGTGGCAGCGGCTTCGTTCTGGTCGTCAGCACCTCCCTCGCCCTCTGGGCCGCCCGGGCGCTTCCCAATCCCGCCAACATGGACGTCGTCGCTGCGGTCTCCGGCTACATCTCCAGGATGGTCTCCTCCGGGGACCCCTCCGCGCCGTGCTCTTCTTCCTCTGCCAAGATGAAGATCCTTCTCCTCGATAGTGAGACAGTGGGATAATGCGCTCTGCTTCGCCGTCATGGTTCTGGCTAACCCGTCGTGCGCAGGTCCCCATCGTCTCGACCGCCATCACCCAGTCCGCCCTCCTCAACCACGAGGTCTACCTGATTGACCGCCTCGAGAACCAGTCGCGCGAGAAGATGCGACACCTGCGCTGCCTGTGTTTTGTCCGCCCGACGCCCGAGTCGATCCAGTTCCTCATCGACGAGCTCCGGGAGCCCAAGTACGGCGAGTACCACCTCTACTTCAGCAACATCATCCGCAAGTCCTCCCTCGAACGCCTCGCCGAGGCCGACGACCACGAGGTTGTGCGGGTCGTCCAGGAGCACTTTGCCGACTTTGTCGTCATCAACCCCGACCTGTGTTCCTTGAACATCGGCTTTCCCAAGCAGCGGCTATGGAGCCACAGTCCGGATCTGTGGAACGCCGACGCGCTGCAGCGGGCGACGGAAGGGGTTCTCGCGATGCTGCTGGCGCTCAAGAAAAACCCGCTCATCCGCTACGAGAAGAACAGCCTGCTGGCGAAGAAGCTCGCGACCGAGGTCCGCTACCACATCACCCAGGAGGAGCAGCTCTTCAACTTCCGAAAGACCGACACCCCGCCCATACTGCTGATCCTGGACCGCCGCGACGATCCCATCACGCCGTTGCTCACGCAGTGGACCTACCAGGCGATGGTGCACGAGTTGATAGGCATCAAGAACGGCAGAGTCGACCTGAGCGACGTGCCCGACATCCGGCCGGAGCTCAAGGAGATCGTGCTGTCGCAGGACCAGGACCCGTTCTTCAAGAAGAACATGTACCAGAACTTCGGCGATCTGGGCGGGAACATCAAGGAGTACGTCGAGCAGTACCAGGCCCGAACGAAGAACCACATGAACATCGAGTCCATCGCGGACATGAAGCGCTTCGTCGAGGATTACCCCGAGTTCCGCAAGCTCTCGGGCAACGTCAGCAAGCACGTTACGCTCGTGAGTGAGCTGAGTCGGAGGGTCGGCGAGGACAATCTCCTCGATGTCAGCGAGCTCGAGCAGAGCTTGGCGTGCAATGATAATCATGCGAACGATCTCAAGGTAGGCAGACAGCCTCCCCACAACCTATTTTGACCACGCTAATAGTGTGCAGGCGCTACAGAGGATGATTCAACTGCCCAATGTACCTCCCGAAAATAAGCTTCGCTTGGTAGCTCTCTATGCCATCCGCTATGAGAAAAACCCGTCCAATCAACTGCCGGTTCTGCTTGACCTGCTGGCTGCGGCCGGCAATGTCCCTCCTCATCGAATCAACCTCATCCCTAAACTACTCGCTTACCACCATTCTCTCCAAGCCCCTCCCGTTGCGGGAGGCTTCTCTGATCTCTTTGAATCCACATCGTTCTTCTCTGGCGCCCGGGACCGCTTCAAGGGTCTGAAGGGCGTCGAGAACGTCTACACTCAACATTCCCCTCGTCTGGAGGCGACTCTGCAGAACCTGATCCGGGGCAGATTGAGGGAGCTGCAGTACCCCTTCCTGGAAGGCGGGGGCCATACGAGGGACAAGCCGCAGGATATCATTGTATTCATGATCGGCGGCGCGACGTACGAGGAAGCCAAGACGGTTGCCCAAGTAAACGCGAGCTCGCCCGGCGTCCGCGTGGTCCTGGGCGCCACCACGATCCACAACAGCACAACTTTCCTGGAGGAGGTTGACGATGCCGTGAGCTGCTGGCCAGAGCCCGCTCCGACGACGGCTGCAGGGAGGCTGCGGAGGGAGATCGGGCGTTGATTGACACTGATATATCTACATAGCACTGGGACCGAAGCGACCTGGCGTGTTGGCGTTTGATGTGCTAGGATAGTAGTCATGTTGTATATTCCCCCCCGTGGATCGTGCACGGTAGACACCTGTATCAGAATACATAATAATACCTGTTCCATGATCTTTTTTTTCGCATGCTTCTTGTCGGCCTGCCCGTCCTGCCAAGACGGTCCGAAGGCCTCAAGGCCGAACTCCGCACGGCCCCGGACCCAACAAGTTCCCGATGCGGAGAACATCGACCTCCTCCACTTCGGTCTGCCGACACCCCGCTGTCCTTCCTCACCTCGAGCTTCCTCGCATCGACGCTCAAAACGTCCCCCATGGACTTGCAGCATAGCCCGCCGAGGGCTGCTAATGCGCTGTCCCCTGCCTCTGCCGCTCGGGAGCCGAAGCTGCAGCTCCCCCCGACCACTGACCCCCCGGGACCTAACAACCCGCCGAAGCAGCTCGTATGGCTGGTATGTCGACCGCAGAACCCCGTGGGATCCCTCGGTTTATCTAACGGTATAAATTGAATCAGATATTCGGAGCCACCGGCCACATGGGCCGCTCTCTCGTCAAAGCCGCGCTTCTGCACAACGACCTCGTCGCGGCCGTAGGGCGCACGTTCGAGAACAGCCCCGCGTCCATGGAGCGGATGCAGGCCGAGCACGAGAACTGCCTCGGCCTCCTGTGTGACGTGCGCGTGCGCGAGACGGTCAAGGCCGTGATCGACCGGACCATCGCGCACTTCGGCCGCATCGACATCATCGCCAACTGCGCGGGGTACGGCGTGATCGGGGCGTGCGAGGACCAGGACGAGTACGACATCCGCAACCAGTTCGAGACCAACTTCATGGGCACGCTGAACATCATCCAGCTGTCGCTGCCGTACTTCCGCGAGCGGCGGGCCGGGAGGTACCTCATCTTCAGCTCGACGTCGGGCGCTCTGGGCGTGCCCGGGCTGGGGCCCTACTGCGCGTCCAAGTACGCGGTCGAAGGGCTGATGGAGAGCATGCTCTACGAGGTGGACGCCTTCAACATCAAGGGCACGCTCGTCGAGCCGGGCCACATCCGTCGCGACGATGTGGGCAGTCCCACATCTCCATCTGCGGCCCTCACGAACGACAGCAGCGACCTGTCCTCCCCTCTCCCGCTGTACGGCCACTTCTTCATCAAGCCCGCAAGCGAGCCGTACTCGACGCCGACGGCGCCCGCGGCGCACGCCAAGCGCATGATCCAGTGGTTCGGCGACAAGCAGCCGACGAGCGCGGTGAAAGCCGCGGAGCTCCTCTGGCAGCTGGGTCACTGCTCGTATCCGCCGCTGCGGCTGCTGCTGGGTGCTTACGCCGTCGAGAGTATCCGGGACAGGCTGAAGTGCATCATCGAGGAGATCGAGGACTGGAAGCATCTGAGTTTCCCGCTGCCCGATCAGCAGCAGGCCCCTGCTGCTGTTGCTGGCGCGAAAGATAACAACGACAATAATAATAATAAGACTGCAACGACGAACAAGAATGATGGCGATGGCGAAGAAGCTGCGACGGCGACCAACGATCAGAACCGTTGATAAGACGCTGCGAGTTATGATTCAATCATGTGAGTTCTACAAATATTCCGTGAACGACCAAACTGGTCTTCAAGAGGGGGCAAGCAAAGTGAGTCAAGGTAAATCTTCCACACATAAAATCAATTTACCAGGCTTTATACATATACGCTGACTAGTCTTGTAGAAGCTCTATCTCATCCAGTCCGTGCTATCGCATTTTCGCAGACCCTACGAGCTTGGATTCACACTTTTCATTTCATCTACTTCATTCGACAGCGGAGTGCAATGATCTATCCATATTTCGACTGCTTTCGCCGCTTGCATCGCACACCGTGCGAAATGAGAAGATTCTTACTTGGAGAAGTCTTCCGCAAAATCGTTGAAGTGGTCGTATCTCGCGCCCCTCGCCAGTCTAACCACGCTGCGAACCTATGTCGATCTTTGCGGTCTGGATAACGACGATCCCTTCGAAGGATCTTCTTGACGTGAGTACGGAGGCGGAATATGACTCCCTCTGAGCGCAGATCTTCCATCCCGTCGCGCTAGAACTCGCCCAGGTTTGGATTGGTGAACTGTCGTGGGGAGATTCGGTAGCACAGTGGCCGGATCATAGTCCCAGAGCTTCGCATTACGGTCATTGAACAGTCTGTCGAGAAGCACGCTGGAGACATGCGGCGTCTGATTGCCCGTCTCGAGAAACAGCGCCATCATAGGCAGGACCACCTTGTTACTAAAGTCCGTTCTGAACCTGAACGAGCGCGGGGTAGTCTTTATTGGCAGGATATCCAGAACCTGCATCAGTCGTTTGACTCGTTTCAGCTCATTTCCGAGCTTTTGATTTCTCCGGAGAAAGAACTCGTGCACCAGAGGACTCGGAAAAACGTTCGTCCAGAAGTTGTCCCTACCCTTCCCGAACGAGACCCGGAGCTTCACCTCCTGAATGCGATAGCCGTACTTGCGGAAGAAGTTAAACGTGCGTCGAAAGATAGGCAAGCCGCCCTGAACGCCATCGTGGGGCCAGCTCGGCTGGCTCCGTACTTGGAGTGGATTCGTCGATGGGGGTCGAGGTTGCTTGACCGCCTGTCTGTATAGGGAGCGCGATCCAACACCGTGACCTCAATCAGTGTCAGGATGCTGGGCCAACATATCACATCTGCCAGGACTACATATTACCCTTAATCTTTTTTTTTCTTGCTCCAGACCACGTCGAAAGCGAGCAGCAACAATCATGTACATACACATATAGCAATTTCATTACTTATCAACGGGGGGGGGGGGGGGGGGTTAAAGAGGTACGATATGATACCATTCACTCCGCTGCCGCCCCTATCTATGAATCAAGATTCTCTTCTTTCTCTTTCTTGTTCTTCCGGTCCGGGCCCTGGGAGACAGGGTCTCAACGAATTGAATTGAGTAGTAGCGATAGGTTTTATTCTACCGTCCTCAGTAATTAATTAATACCTGTCACGTAGACGTTGGGACCTGCCAGATGGATTAAGACTAAGATGCATGACGACTAAGAGCAAAGATTAATTAATCTAGAGAGGATTGATGTAGGCCAGCCCTAAGTGCTCTATAAGCATGAATGGTCAAAGTTCCACCTCAAACAAAAATTGTAGATACAGTTAAAATATAATAATTTTCCATGACCATTAGGCCGAACTTTTTGTTGGCTCTTGCCCAAGCCATCCGACACGCGGCACCATTTGTGAGGACACGATGACGTCGCTGGAAACCCTACGTAGATACCTCAGGCTTGAGGCCGTTGCAACAAAGCGTCGCGCTAACCACATGCGGAACAAAGCGCCCACGTATCAATCACGTGCCATCGAGGTCCGACGCGGCGTGTCTGTGTACTGTTGATTGTACAGTACTACAACGTCGAGCGTCGCTCAAGACACCGCAGCGGAAATCCGCCGGTTTTGTATCCGGCTCGTTTTGATGCCGGGATACGGGTGTACCTGACGGATCTACTGTCTCTGACGCTGCAGCTTCATGCGCGGTGGATGCGATGGTCCACTGAATGCATTAATGAAGTATGCGTGTTCGGCTGGGTCTCCTGTCTCGGGTTTCTTTTGTAAGCAGAGGTGGGTTTTCATCGATCTATCTATCTATCTCGCTGGGCCTCTTTCGGGGGAGTTGGTCTCTGGTTAAATTGGTTACATGAGATTGATTTTGCTTTTTTGACATTTAATTCGCCATTATTTGATGGATTTGTTCCCTTCTAGATTTCACAAATCGTCTCTCGTTCCAATCCAAGTTCACCGCCCTCGAAGCCGTATATTCATTCCCTCCTCTTCCTCACAACTGACGCCGTCTTCCAGCCCTTCCCATACATCCCCGAACTGGAAGGACTCTCCTCTCGTACCCCCAAACAAGAGGAAAAATGACGAAACAGTCCGATGAAGAAGACGCGGACCTCAGGGCCGCCATCGCTGCGTCGTTGAGAGATCTGCAGAAAAACTCGAACTCGAGAACTGGTCAGTCCTCTTCTTCCGTGTCTGCGGGAGGAGGAGGAGGAAAGGAGGTCGTCGACCTCACTGCCGACTCTGACAATGACGAGTTGGTGGAAGTGTTTCCCAAGTCCAAGTCGACAGTTGGGTCGGAGACGGATGAGGAAGAAGATGAGGATCTGAAGAGGGCTATTGCGCTCTCGTTGCAGCAGGTGCAGGACGGTGCTTCTCCTCCTCTTTCTTCTTCTTCGCCCAAATCACAACAACGACAGCAACGCTCAGGCTCCGAGGCGGCGTCGAAGAAAGAGCAGCGCGCAAGCGCGGGTGATACGTCTTCGACGACAGCAAAAGAAACTTCTTCTGAACCCACTACGTCTACATCCACGCCCACGCCTGCCTCCGCCCCTGCCTCCCAGCCGTATGGGATTCTGGGTTCCTTGGACCGCAAAAAGATGGAGCAGGAGCGACTTGCTCGCCTCGCTGCTAAGAGAAAGGCGGAGGAGAGTGGTATTTCTCCACCGTCTACTGGCAGGCAACCCAAGATGGCCCGATCTGAGGGCTCTCCTTTGCTGAATAATAACTATGACAAGAACAGCAGCAGCAGCACAGAGAATTCGCGCTCTACTGTATCTTCACTGCCACAAAGCTCATCAACCCCCCGACAAAGCACATCTAACAGCACAAAGCAAACAACAACCACGATCGCGAAGCAGAATGTCGCGCCATCCTCGACGCCAGGGATCCAGTTCCCCAACGGCGTGGTGAAGAAGACGTGGGCGTTCGGCTGTCCCCGCAAGGGCGACGATATCAAGCTCGAGGAGGTGTTTCAGAAGTCGGATCTGGAACTCGCGGTGCTCAGCGCGTTCCAGTGGAACATGGAGTGGCTCTTTTCGAAGCTGGATATGGCAAGGAGTAGGTTTCTTCTGGTCATGCAGGCGAAGGAGGAATCGACGGTGAGTTCGCCCTGTCCATGCAAGTGTCGCTTGATTGCGATGTTCGGAAAGTATCTTTGCTATCCCGTTTTTAATCCTTTTTTGTGGCTTTTGTATCTCCATGGTTAAGTCTCATAACAAGCGTTATCGTCTCTGGATTGCCTGCCCTACTTTGCTAACTGAGGTTGTGCAGAAACGCCGATACGAAGCAGAGACCGCAGACATGAAGAACCTGAGGCTATGCTTCCCGCCTATGGATGGGCAGGTCAACTGCATGCACTCGAAACTCATGCTCCTCTTCCATCCGAACTATCTTAGAATTGTCGTTCCTAGCGCTAATCTGGTGCCGTTTGACTGGGGTGAAGCAGGTGGTTTTATGGAGAACGTAGGTCGAAATGCGGCCCCAAGCCAGAGAAGCTCTCACTCACGTACATACAGACTGTCTTCCTTATCGATCTTCCGAAGAAATCGGAGCAGACTGCTGAGCAGTCGCAGACCCCATTTTACAAAGACCTCGTCTACTTCCTCAGGGCCTCCACGCTCCACGAGAACATCATTGCAAAGCTTGCAGGCTTTGACTTCAGCCAGACTGCACGATATGCGTTTGTCCACACGATGTAAGCTCTCTTTCATCTTTGAACGCAAATAACTGATCTGACCTGGTTACAGCGGAGGCTCCCACAGCGGTGAAGCGTGGAAGCGGACAGGGCACTGCGGTCTAGGCAGAGCCGTGAGCTCGTTAGGACTGCGGACTCAGAAGCCCCTGAATATTGATTTTGTGGTAAGACTGGCACTCCTGCATTCCACGAATTCAACTGATCAGGGGACAGACTTCCTCCGTCGGCTCTCTAACCGACGAGTTCCTGAGGTCTATATACCTCGCAGCTCAGGGTAACCTCTCTCTGTCGCCCGGTAGACACTCTTGCAAACCAAAAACATCCTAACCACATTTTTGTATAATATAGGAGACGACGGCCTAACGGAATTCGTCCTACGGACCGCGAAGACATTCCCGGCGAGAAGTCGAAGCGATCCCAAAGTGTTAATCCAGAAGAACGCCGGCGAGGAATGGAAGGACCGGTTCAACGTGTACTTTCCGTCGGAGACGACGGTGAAGCAGTCAAAAGGAGGGCCACAGGGCGCGGGCACCATCTGCCTCCAGTCGAAGTGGTACGAGGGGCCGAAGTTCCCGCGGCGGGTACTGCGGGACTGCGTCAGTCGGCGGGAGGGTCTGTTGATGCATAATAAGGTATGCATACACGTTTCAACTCTTTCCTAGCCTGGCTTGCTTACTCCTTTTTCCCAGATGCTTTTCGTCAGACCGGAAGAACCCATCTGCCTACCGGACGGTTCCAGATGCCGAGGCTGGGCGTACGTCGGGAGCGCCAATCTATCAGAGAGCGCGTGGTATGTTCCTCCCCTCCTCTAACTAGACTGTCATCAGCTTCATCTATCCTCGTACATTCATGTCATACACTTTCCTCTTCTCCCTCCACCTCTGCACGTCACCAGACCGCCAAATCCGATATTTATAAATAACAATAACAACAGGGGCCGCCTCGTCCAAGACCGCTCGACAAAAGAACCAAAGCTCAACTGCCGCAACTGGGAGTGCGGCGTCCTCGTCCCGGTCATCGAGACCGAATCTGACTCCACCGAAGCAGCAGGCAGGGGCAAACCTAACGACGCCAACATCGACATCGCGGAGATCTTCGGCGACACGGTCCCCGTGCCGATGCAGGTCCCCGGGCGTCCGTACGGGCCGGGGCTCAAGCCGTGGTATTATACGGAAAGATGGAATCTGATGAGGTGCACCGAGGATGGTTGAAATGGGACGAATGAATGGTCGGGATAGATAGGTCTGCGTCTCGGGTTCTTTTTTTTCCTTTTTGTTTACATGTCTCCGTTGCTTTGGGTAACTTATTTCTGGTACCCTCGCTCTTTCTAATAATAAAATAGTAGTAACAAGAACGACTTGGCATTGGAAGCAAGCAAACAGGCAGGAAAGAGAAAGAGGGGAAGAAAGAAAGAAAAAGGGTAACTCGGCCAGTTTGCATGGGATGGGATGGGAATTGGGTTCGATATGATAGGTACTTGAGGTACATACCTAGGCAGATAGGCAGTAAAGCAGGTCGTCACTAAGGATATATACATACCCACATCCTCCAGCGGATATCGGCATCGCTATCAACATGTTGACTTTTTTTTCCTTCCAAATCAATCCAATAATGTACTGTATACAATTGATTGGGCGGTCGTAGACCCATCCTCTATATCTGTCTATCTCTATCCATCCATCTGTCTATACTATATCTATCTCCCGCTTCCCCTCCGCTCTGCTTCGCTTCCCTGCATAGATAGAGAGATAGATAGATATCTAGGTCCGCCGCAGAGTCCCTTAGATATACATGTATTTATACGCCCTGAATCCCGGATCCAGTCCGGAAGACCAAAACCAAAACCAAGACTAAGACCGTTAACGAACAACGGATGTATGATTATGAGTATGAGTATGAGTACGGACAGACCGTCAAGCGACAAAGGACTAGGACTAGAACTCTGCGGTGAAAATGACATAAACCTCATATAAGATGAAGGTCGAAGGAAGAAGGAAGGGAAAAAAAAAAATGAAATGAAATCAGTGAGGTTTTTTTCCCCTACTAGCTACTAGCTAGATTTATAGAATAGTCAGGTTCAGGTCAGGTCATTGGGGCAAGTAGGGGGTAGGGTAAGGTTGTCAAAAGGTCTGTACACAGTATATACTGTAGTACTATTGAATCTGAGCAATCTCTGACCATTGCTAAGAGGCCAGTTGGAGGATATACAACCTCAATGTCATACCATTTGCTTGGCTATTGACTTTGCTTAGATTGTCTCTATGAGTATGAAGTGAAGCAACTGTGGAATTCAATATTCTGAAGATATAAAAACCTGCTCACAGCCAATATAATGCTCTATTTCTTGTACATCACCTTCCTGTATATAGGACTAGATTAGTCAATCAAATCTTATTTCTGGAGTTCACCCTCTGCTAGCATAGCATAACCTCCTACATGTACAGGTACAGTACAAGGGAGGGAGAAATAGAGGGGAGGGAGGGGGAACTCAACAATAAATAACTAAATATACGACCTACACTACACGTATGTATGTACATACGTACATATACACTGACCGCCCTGTCTGTATGTACATATGTTACGGTATGTCTGTAGGCTTTCCGTCTTCCGTTCTCTGTAGTCCAGTTTCCTGTTCCTGTTCTTTCCTCATCATCGTCCTCCGTCGCTTGCTTCGCTAGGTGATAATATAGATAAGTACTAAGGTAAGATAAGGGAAATAGCTAGCTAGACGTTCAATTATTATAAAACAATCCCGTTGAGAGAAGGCGTCCCGGAGTCAACTCTCTATTTGTTTTATATATGTAATTCTTCACTATCTACTTTTTATTTTTCCTTTGTTTTATTTTCCATTCATTTCGTTGTTCCAGACATTATTCTATTCTATTCGTATCTATCTATTCATCTAATCTATCTTCGTTTCTACCTAAGTTCGTAATAGAATAAGTAGATAATTACGCTAGCTAAGCTAGCGACAGTATGTGCCTGCTGCTAATTCTATCTATCCATCTATTAGATTAAACCCCGAATGATGTACGCCCGGGTTATCTTGTCTCGTGTGCTAGGATGGAATCCTCGATAATCTCGATATCAAGATGAACTGCGGAAGAAAAAAAAAAGTAATTGCCCGGGAAAACGATCGTGAACCCGTGAACATAACTTGCAAAACGAAAATAAAGGGTATTTCCCGGAAGAGACGTATATTCCCGTAGCTCCTCACTCCGTAAGTATGGCGTTGCAATTGTGCAAAGATCACGAGATGAAATATAAAAAATAAAAACTGAACCTTTTTAACGGACAGGTTCAGCGTTAATTTCTGGTGCGGAAACCCAGCACAAGGGTTTCTTCACGCAGAATCACCCTTCTTGCCAACCAACCGCGAGACAGCGCCTTTGGCAGCATCGATCAGCTTGCCCGCCGTGCCGAAGACGAAGCCGAACCCGAACGTCCAGCGGCGCACACGCACGGTGTAGGTGAAGAAGTACACCAGCATGTAGTTGATGATGACGAAGGCGAGGAAGATGCCGAAGCACTTCCACTTGTCGTCGTCGTGGACGTTGAGCGTGTGCATGTACTCCCGCCCGTCGCGGTACGGGCAGTAGCTGCAGTCCGAGGTCGCGTCCGGGTTGACCAGGTAGCCCGCGCGGGCGATGTTGGCGACGAAGTTGCCCGCGTACTGGCCGCAGGTCTGGCCCGGCGGGGGGTTGAAGTGCGCCGCCTCGACGGGGGAGCACTCGACCTTGGTAGAGGGGAGGATGCTGGAGAACACGCCGCGCAGCCACCAGGTCATCGGGTTGACGTAGTACATCCAGTACTTCCAGAACGCGGGGTATGCGCTGTAAGGGCGGACGACACCGTTGAAGAGGTTGACCATGACGAAGAAGAAGGGGAGGACCTGTGAGGCGTTAGGTCATCATCTCTGGGAATTTACCGTGCGAGATGAGAAGGCCGCTTACGTTGGAGATAACGGTGAACGACGGCGCGAACGCGCAGATCCACTGGCCCCAGCTTGCCTGGAACAGGAAGAAGAGCACAGTCATAAGGAACACATATCCGGCAGAGCTGGAATCGGTTGGAAGGCCAACTGGATAGTACCAGAGGAGCCAGTAGACAAGAGCAGTGACGATGGCCGCAGGGATCTCGCAGATTACATTTGCCGTGCAGAATGCGACCCATCCATAGATGCGACTTGGGTATTCGCGCGCCTCCCACAGAGCGCGGTTCATGTAGAACTTGGGCACGACGCTGTTCACAATCGTGGGAGGGAGCATTATGATCAGGAAAACGGAGAACATACGGTTCTGCATGCTGGAGACCGAGTTTCCGAGCATCCAGAAGGTCTACACACATCAGTCAGCGAATACCGTGAGCATATAAGCGTGATATACTTACAAATCCGTTGAAGATTCCGATGATCACACTGACGAAGAGCTTTCCGTAATAGTACGAAGGATCTCTCCAGTAGTGCAGGAAAAGCCTCTTCGTGAGCAGAGCGGTCTGCAGCGAGACGGGAGCAGCGTATTCGTACTGCTCTCCCAATTCGGGGGGCGGCAGCTTGCTGCGCTCTTCCTTGATGCGCTGGATCTCCTCCAGGAGCCGGCGGTTCTCCTCGGAGTTTCTCCATTCCTCGTTCCAGTCCACGGTTTTGCCGTCTCTCTTCCCACCCTTGGCAGCGGTCTCCAGGATGAATTCGGCAACATTCTTCCCGGGAGGACAGACAAAACCACGGTCGGCGAAATATTTCATCACCACGGAGCCGTCCTTGCCGACAGGGCCGAAGTAGAAGGTGTTCCCGCCTGGGTTCAACGCCAAGATCATGTCGAACTGCTGGATGAGCATCGAGGAAGGCTGATGGATCGTGCAGACGATTGCTTGGCCTGCTTGGGCGAGTTTCTTCAGGAACCTCACGATGGAGAATGCGGCCTGGCTGTCGAGTCCACTGGTAGGTTCGTCGAGGAAGAGAAGAAGGTTCGGTCTCGCTGCCAGTTCAACGGCAATCGTTACCCGCTTCTTCTGTTCCACGCCAAGCGAACTGATTATTGCGTCCTGAATGTCTCCAAGCTCCAGCAGCTCGATAATCTTGTTGACGTAGTCGAGCTTCTCCTGTCGTGGAATATGCCTCTCCTGCCGCAGGAGCGCGGAGAACTCCAGCGCTTCGCGGATCGTAGCCGTCCCATCATGGAGATCCATTTGCTCACAGAAACCCGTTCCTCGCTGGAAATCTGGCCCAAGCGGGCGCCCGTCCACAAGCATCTCTCCGGACACCACACCAACCTTCTGACGCTGGGCCAAGGTATTGAGCAGTGTTGTCTTGCCTGCTCCCGAGGCACCCATCAGGGCAATCATGAGACCGGGTTTAGCGTATCCGTTGACACCATTCAGGATCTTCTTCGTCCCGTTTCCGTAAGGCACCGTGTATTCGAGGTTGGACCATGTAAATATCCGCTCGCTGGTGCTGAGGCTCTTCAAAGCTCCGTTACCTTCGGAAGACGGCGGACCGCCGCTGGACACGCTAGTGCTATCTCCGATCTGTTTCAGCTTTTCTTCGTCGTTTATCTTGTGGCTTTCTTTAGCGAGCTTCTCCGTGCGTCGAGACCGCTTGAAGACCAATGCTCCGCCTCCGCCTCTCACAAAGGAGAGCTTTTCGGTGGCGATCACAGTGATCAAAATATAGAGCACGGTAAAAGCGATGACCACGCCAAAGTTGCGCCACAGGTGGTGCCTCGTACTAGTAATCGTAAGCACGGGAATCATTTCCGTTATGACCTGCTGACACTTACAATTGGAATGTGTCCTGAAGATATGCGGCTCCCGAAACGTCAGTGCTCCCCAGTCGCGAACCCGGTAGAGAACAGCCTTGGTAGGCTGGATCCACGCCAGGGCCCTGAGGAACAAGCTGCGATGGGGAACATGGCATTACGCGATTAGAGAACTCGTTTGACAGGACTGCCTCGTAAGAATACGAGATTGGGTTGATATAGTACAGCCAGCCAAACCAAATTGAGTCATGCAGCATGGCGGGTTTCGGGATGACCTGCAGATTATCAGCTCAAAGTTCAGTAAAAATGTAGGACGAAACACTTACATATCCGACGAATATGACCAGGATATTCAGGGCTTTGTAACAGAAAGAGAAGTCAGCATCTAGATCGACAGTTAACTGCAAAGATATGGACTTACCAATTCCACTAAACCGAACAGCGTCATCAATGGTCGGGGAAAGAGAAGCAAACATCCTGTACATCGACGTGATACAGAACGTAGTCGTATAGACGAACAGGGCATAGATGAAGAATTTCGACGCGTCGACGTCCAGTCCTGTCATGAAGTAGACAATGAGGGTGAAGATGACGACCATCGTGAAGATGACAGGAAAATCGACGACGACGCGAGCGATAGCCACCGCGGAGGGCCGATAGAAAGCATAGTCTTTGTGCCGTTGAATTATGGCCCTCCCGGATACCGCAGGCATCAGTTCCGTCAACTGCAACCAGCCGAGGAAGAGAATCGAAAAGAACAGTGTACCGCCTCGGCTGAAGGCTCCGCTGGTGTCGAGCGACTGCCCATAGAACATGGAACTCACAATGAGCGCGTTGGCGATGATGATGAAGAACTTGGTATACAGAGAGGTTTTGTCTCCCCAGAAGAGCCAGAGTTGTCTCTTCGTGCACGCTGCGACTTGTCGGGCAAACGAGACGGTGTAGCTGGATTTCTTGGAAACCGTCTTGCTCTTGGCTGGACGAGAGTTAGCGGATTCGCCAGATATAGACGACAGATCAAGCCACTCACATTGACCAACAGTTTCTTGGAAGCGACGAGTATCAGCTCTGTCTGTATCCTGGAGCCGCTTCTCGTATGCGTAGATGTCGTCCCACAGGCGCTTATATGCGTCGCTCTTCCTGAAGGCCTCTTCGAGCTCCTCCGGAGTCTTGGGAGTGGAAGCCTCGCGTCCCGGTTGGAACTGACGGGCATTAGGATCGCAGATCGAGGTAAGGAAGTCAGCAGTTGTCCTGCGGGTAAGTTAGTGGGAGCCGTATTCTCGCACTGTAAATAAGAAGACTTACGACTGCGGTGGGCAGTAGAAGCCAAGGTCCACGAAGTATTGTTTGGCTTCGTTCGCAGGCCCTTGATAAAGCATACGTCCAGAGTCGATGACCAAAACCTTGTCCATGAGCTCATATATGGACTCTCCGGCCTGGTACAAAGTCACAAACGTTGTCCGCTTGCAGACATCCGTCATGATACGGAGAGACTTGGCGTAGTCAAGTGCCGTGCTGGCATCCAGACCTCTCGTCGAGTTGTCCCAGCACACCACCGTGGACTTGGTAGCCAACGTTTCGGCAATGCTGACTCGCTTTCTCTCTCCGCCAGAGACACCCCGGATGTACTCGTTGCCGACCAGCGTGTTCTTCGTGTGGCTGATGCCAAACATCTTCAGCAGCGCATCAATGACAATCGGAATGCTGGCTTTGTCACGCCTTGTTGTCTTGTTCATGAGGGAGAACTTCAACGTCTGCCAGACCGTGAGGGAGGGGAAATGCTGATCGTCTTCGGGATTGTAATTGACTTCGCCGCGGAAGTGCTTGTGCTGCTCCTCGGCTGGAATTCCGCCGTAGCTGACTTCGCCCAAGACCTCAGCAAATGCTGCACGGTCGTTCGCAATGGCTTTGAGGAACGTCGTGCAGCCTGCCCCCGGTCTGCCGAGAACAAGCATCATCTCCCCGTCTCTGACAACGCCGCTGAAATCGTGGATCAAGTCCCTCGTTGGCGGTCTCTTGCCAAAATGAAGCGCCGGAAAGAGACGCTGCAACAGACGGTACAGATCGGGTCCGAACGTCCCGATGACCGCATCGGGGAGGGTCTTCACGAAAGACGCAGACGACTCCACGCCTCTGACCGTCAGATTCTTCCAGACAACGCCCACCCTCTTGGCTGCTTCACCGGCCGTCGTTCTGCGTTCGAGATGGCCACTCGCCAAGAAATCGCTGAGGTCGAAATCGCCACTGTACTCGGTCTCCTCGGACTCCTCGTCCGCCTCCTTCTGGTCCTTGAGATCGGCCGTTGTCGATCGGAACCGCCGTGCACTCCTTGTCGCTGACCGTGACCTCTGCAGACTGAGCCGCGTCAACTCCCGCCTCATCTCCTCGAAATCCTCCATCGCGCCGCGGCGGGACACGGGTTCGCCCTGCTCTTGCTCCCCCCAGCGGCCGTCCAGACTGACCTCTTCGGGGCTCGCAATCGTCGATCCGGCAGCGGACTCTGGGCCGGGAGCCTGGGGCTCCCCCTCGCCGGGTGGCTTGCGATGCAGTGCCTCAGGTTCACCCGGTATCGCAGCCATGTTGTCGACTTTTGCAACGAGCGGACGGCCTGGACTGCGACAGAGGGTGCGGCGGGCTGCCAGATATTAAGTAGCTTGTCGCAAAAGCACGGTCTCTGCGGAGGTGCCGCAGGCTGGCGTGTTGGAGAGGATCCACAGAATCCGATTAGAAACGGAAAGAATGGAAACAAAAGGGAGACGATCTATGGGCCGTTGGACGGGGAGGCTCGACCCTGGAAGATGATTGGAAACATGGGAAGTAGCCTAAGTGCACGACGCCATTGTCCGGCGTTTTGATTAGAAATCGACCCAGGAACAGGCCAGGAAAAGATCGGTGAACACGAGGGGGCCGACAAGGGAGACAGGCAGGGGATAGCACCCATCGACCATGATTGCATCATGGGGTTTCAGACAAGCACAGGCAATCATCTTCCACCGCGGCGGGCAGAGGTGGCTCTGGATTTGTCAGATGGTGAAGCTCCCAGCTTCACGGTGATGATAGCATCTCTCCCACGTCAGGACCCGAGTAAGCCACCTGCAGCACGCGGTGGGGCCGGCCGACGAGGAACGCTGCCCAAGAAAAACCCCAAGTGGACCTGGAACTGGCTGATCTGGACGAAGACGACGAATGGAGCGATGGCAGAGCTTCTCGTCGAGGTTGATCCGCGGCGCTGCTGGGGATCGCGATGGAGCCGGAGATACCCCTCGGGGATAAGGGCTCCGCTCCAGCCGGCCGCTCCACATCCTTAATGCTTCTCGACTCCCCTTTCGGGACGCCGCTCGGATTTTGCGCGCTTAAAGAACGCCGTTCGCACCGTGCCAGTGCAGGAAGCGCAGAGAATCTTTGCGGTAGAGGGCAGACGGTGTCAGCTCTCGGGTCCAGGACTGACTCACGATGGGGCCGCCAGCAAATCGCTTAGATCAGAATTACATTACTCATTGGCCGCCGTCCGCGCAAGTGGTCTCCGCACGTCGGCGTCCCAAACGGGTAATTCCTATCTCCACGATCTCGTCTGCTCCCTCGTCACCGCTCAGGAGGTGGAAGCTCGGACTCGACGATCCTGGTTATCTTGCTGTCTTGTACGGGCCTGGAACATTCGGTGAATCTCTTTTTTCCTCTCTGATTTGCCGTGGATACCGCTCCCTGCTGCGCAAGCATTTGATCTCTGAAAGGAGAGCCGTCTACGGAGCACACTTCCTGGGAATATTCCGATTGGTGCCGCGTGGTGTTCTGAGCTACTCCGTGCATAGATACGGCGCATTATTAATACCCTTGCTGATAAGCGGCGACCGTTGACGCACATCCCTTTTGCTTGGTCAACAATGTTTTCGACTCGAGCATATATTGTCCTTTTGATATCTCCCCTCGAAACGCAAGGACTCCCCTTATGAAGCACAACTGGATCGTCTCGGGATGTCTGGCATTCCCAGGGGCCACGACGAGCAGGGATCCTGACATGGGGACCTCCTACCCCGGAAATTGGAGCTTGTTGGGAAGTACAGGGGTTCCCCGGTCCTTATGGCCGTCTATTACTCCGTATATCCGAGAGCTCAGGCCTGCGTCTGGTATCCGAGCGATTGTTCTCTTCTTCGGTCAATGATTCCTTTACTCCCTGATTCCCTGTCGACTTCTTGCTGGCCCTCACGGCTGTTTCACCTGCCATCCCTGACACCACTCCATCCACTCGTGCAAGCACGAGTTTGCTAAAATCCCAGAGTGTATGAGACTGCGAAATGCGTGTCTCCTGTCAACCATGCTTTGCAATGGACCGGGCTCCCATTCGCACGAGCCATCGCATATCTTCCGATATCAATTCGCCAAGCAGCTGACAAATCGACTAGTCGATAACCATGAACACCGACTCATGGCTAAGATTTACAATGGTATTTGATTGTTTTTGGTCCCTCAACGTTTCCGTCCCCTGATGGACCCGGATTGATGAGGACATTCCTTGCCGAAGGAATAAAAAAAAGCCTCTACTGTACATTGACTGGTATGTATCTTAATGCTCTCAATTCCTGATCCCCTCCCCCCAAATCCCTTGTGATGAAACTTAGTTTAGTCTTCAGAGCTTGTGCATCGAAAAGCAGAGATCTCGATGTCACGGGTTCTATAAATTTAATTCAGTAGTAGCAATATATACAAATACCGACTAAAATACTCATTTGCTTTGTTTTCCCATCTAGCCAATTTACCAGCATCTCCTGGCAATAGCGAGAATTATTGTATATTTGTAATGTACCTACATACACGGATCCTTATTAGATGCAGTTGTAACGTTGGTTGCAGTGTGGACGAGGACGTGATTTAGGACAAAGCGCAGCTGAAAGAGAACGCATTCAAAAGTCAAGTCACATTCTCATCTTCTAGATGGGTCTTAATAATATTTCAACAATCAGGTATAGAGACTGAGATATCTGACACGTAAATTTGTGTAAGCTGAAGGGACCAGAATTTACGGTGAGGATCTGCTATGACAGCTGATAGAGAGGGCATGGGAACCAAACAAGAAACATATATGAGTTAACACAAATTCCAACATACACTGGAACATGTATCTTAGAATTGGCAGTTGCAAGCAGTCAGCTAAACTACCTGCCTACATTAATAATATTTAATCAATAGCTTCTCATAACCCCCTCTGATTATCATCATGAATCCAGGTTAACATCCACATAGAGCCTTTTATCTATAACAAACCCTATATCACCCTCTCCAACCTAAAGTAAACCTCCCTCTCCTCTAGGTCCCTGGTGCGTGCTCCTTATAAGAATCTTGACCTTTTCCTCGCCCCAACTTTTCTACCTGCATTGAGTCTGGGCTTTATGATCTCTGTTCTCTCCTCGACCTTTCTCACTGAATATTACATGGATATCTACCTCCTGCTCTGGACTGGTCTGGTTCTGGTCCTGAGAGATATCTGTACTCTCGTCTACTATCTATCTCCAATCCGATGAGCCCCTGTGAGGTTTTCTCTTGCTATGCTATTGCATATGTATCCAAAAGACAAAGTAGGAAAAGAACCAGTGTCTACTGGACATGCAAGCACGGTATTACCTACCCTTGTATGTCTTACATTAGGTATTCAGGTACAGCAGTAGGACAGTGTACCCTGACCTAATAGCACATATCCCGGTTTTATCCGCCTATATACCTCCCTGACTTAAACCTTAAGATTAGATAGGGCCAGGGAGACAGAAAGAAGGGGGGAGAGAGAGTGTGTGTGTCTGTTTGTGCACTTTATTATTTCACTTTCCATCCTCACTCCCACTACCTAGATCCACTAGGTAAGTAAACTTAAGATCTTTTTAAGGTTAGGTAGGCAAGCGGGAGAAAAAAAAAGAGGCTTTGTGGAGCCTCTTGCTTGTTTTTCTATCTTTATCCCTCCCGCTAAATTTAAGCTTATTTTGTTACAAACAAGCTCTGCACCAGTACAAGATGTAGGCAAAGCCTAGAAGACTAGAATGGATAGAGCAAAATCTACTTACACCAATTTCGATATTAGTACTGTACAGTATATATTCTGTCCAGCACACACGATTGTTAAGAACTGCTAAATGATCAAATGCCACATTCTAGAAATCTACATACGTGCTGTCGCACATGTCATTGTGTATTGGAGCGTTCTGTATAATCTAGTTCTCTGTGCTCGCCCAGCAGATTACCTACCTAAGGTAGCTTCACAACTTACCCTACCCTTCTTCAACAGGATGAAGATTTGAGCTTTGTCATTATCACAGAGTACGGAGGTACTTATTGTACTGGGGTATTTCACCGAGGCGAGTTTCAAGGCAAGCTCTTGGCGAATACTCCACTTCTTTAGGCAATATCACTTCCTACACAGGGGACAATCATCATCATCTTTGTGTGTGCCTTTACCTCGAACGTGGAGAGAGTGTGTGCTCAGGAGGGTCTTCGCTGGGTATACAACAGGCCCAGGTGTCCTCCAGTTTGTGACTTGTATTCATCTTTATCCTAGTCCTAGATAATGTGAATCAGGAGCTTTACGATTCGAGTTATTATCTTTATCTTTTCGGAGCCTGCTTACAGTTGCATCTCCATTCATCTAACCTTCTTATCCTTCAGCTGGCCTCCTACAACGAGGCTTCGTAAAATACGTCAGTTTATTATTATTACATTCAACATCTTCAAACAATGCTTTGCTATGTGTGAGTTCCTTGTTAGGACTTGGAGCTATTTGATGAATCCTGGTCCTTGCTGGGATACATTACAGCAGGCCTAGCTGACACACTCTCTCAATAAGCTTATTTCTTCTTATCTGTGAGTGATTCGTTGTGTGTGTATGTATATGTTGGGATCGATCTTTTTCTTATTTTTTTCTTTATTGCCATTTGCTTTCTTTTCTTCCAAGTCACTATCTTGCCAATATTCTTGCTTGAATACTCCTCTCCTTTCCTCTTCAGCTAGCTTCCCTACATATGAGCTTACTTATTTAGAAGATTGCGCCAATGCAGCGGCAGTAAAGAGTACCATGTAAGTCTACAGAGTTATATACATACTCCATACTCCAAATCATACTCCGCGCAGAAAGAGAGAGATGCCCAGTGTTATGTCTCAGAAACAATAGGACCCGAGGATATCATCATTACCTACCTAAGGTAGAGTCATTGCCTACCTAGAGCAAGCAACCAACCATTCGGCTGTTTTGGCGCGTATGAGTGAGACAGATGATGTTATCATCATCCTCATCAACATACCTACCGGAGCAGAGTAAGTACTACGTAAGCGGGTAAGCCGACGTCAGCGCAGCGCAGTGCCACCCTCGCGTGTTTGCGTTCACGAATCACCGTCTGTCAACTTGGCTGGCTGATTAAGATTTATTACATAAACCGCACTCATAATAATATAATACAGGTATGATGTTTTTATATTAATATGAGATCAGTGCCTATCCATCACTCCCAATAATAATAATAATATAATCTATCCAAGTTGTGTTTCAGTTAGCCAAGCACCTGAGCAATTAGTAATAATAAGTGGGAGAAAAAGGATGGGGGGTTCTGTCTACCATGCTATTATCTATACTATTATGATTTTATATTACTTGTCAATTCAGGCAAATGACTGCTGGTGGTTATTTTATCACAGGCAATAATAATACTATGCTTTGTACGTATGTACTGTACACACTACTGCAGTAATATAGTTAAATGTAAGGGTTTTTAGGCAGTGCAGGACTAGATTTTTTTTTTCCACTCCCGTATGTCCAGGAGTACAGTACATATCCCAGGCATAGTTGGTATATACCTGTACCTAACCTCAGCTAAGTACTGTACATGTAATCTATAGATAGTATTGAGAACAGATAGTGCTGGAGATGTCTTCAGTATAAGTAGGTACTGTACTAGTCAGTCATCGCCACTCCCAACTACAGTTACACAGTTAGTAATAGTAATCATTGTTAGATCTCACATCCCATCACACCACATCACATGCGCCAGAGTTGCCCCACGTCATCATAAGATCATACCTTGTTGTCGGGTTCCTGTTTGTCCCCCACAATGCCTCTCTCATTCATATCAGGAGTCTTTTGTTCTTTCTTTCTCTTCTCATATATAGGTAGCTCTGGGTCTGGTCTGGCGCCCGGGGGTTTGGTCCACTTCCATCAACGCTAACCTAGCCCAGCTACAGCTACTACCTAGGACATTCATTACCTTCCTCCACCTGATGTGATGCAAGGTACCCTACTTAGTAGGTACCGCCAGCGTAATACAACTTACTAATTAAGTAAGTAAGCAGTACCAGTAGGAGTAGTAGAACAGACTGGTCAGATCAGGACCTTCTAGAAAGCAATCTCTGCTCTGTCTTTAGCTCTCTGGCAGTCCTTCCTGACCTATGTATGTACATCCTACATACATAGTGTATCAAGTGTACTGCGCAGTACAGAGTACAGACCAAATGTGGTAATAAAAGAATAAGAATAATGATAACAAGGCGATGACAAGCCAGAACCCCCCCCCCCCCCCCCCCCCCCCTCCGCTTCACTCAGCTTTGACATTAAATCCATATACATATATACAGGAACAGGGGTGGCGGCGCGCGCACGCGCGCCGCTGCAATGTTGCAATACAGATAACTACTGCCTCATGCTACTGCAGGTCATAAATCTATCATATTCAATGGGCTATATTGAATTCTTGCCAGTTGGTAAAATTTTTATAAAATGACTTGAAGCTGAAAGAATCTCCAAAAGATACAGTTAAGGGATCCTAGAAGGGGTTCTAGAAGGGGTCAGTCATAGTACTACTACTGTAGGAACTGGGTGCCAAGTCAGTTGCACAGCTGGCAAATATGGGCAACCCTAGCACTCATCCTGCGCCAGTGGTACCTACTGGCCACCGGAGCTTCCTGCAGGCGGTGAGGCAAACCGACCAATCAGCACGCGAATAAATGCAGGATAGTGTACGGACACATGGAGCGCAGGATACATCGGTTAGATATATAGATAGATACATAGCTTTATACCTCCTCCATAGATCTCCCCTCTTCTCTCTATTCCTCTTCAAGCAGTCATTAACCGTCAAGTAAGAGGCTCCCCACTTATGATGACAGGCAAGTGGCGGACCATCCCATGATCCATTTTGATATCCTTTCCTTGCCTGATCGATTGATTGATTCCTGGTCTTAGCCTCTTAAGACTTAATTTTCCTCCTCGCCTGCCTGCCCCCCTTTTTGTGTCCAGTACAGTACAATAGTATCACATGATCAACCTCATGATCTATTATATAATTAGGTCTTTCTTTAAAAGGAACTTGCAAGAAGAGCAGAGAGCAGAGAAGATGATGTAACTACAGGCCTAGATGACTAGACCAAAAGGGGTCGTTGGGTTTATCTTGAAAACAGAAAACAAGGGGGTGAGCAATATAATCGTGAGAATAAGCCTGTGTTACTAGCAGTGCCTATATGCCAGGTTGCTATGTGAGTCGACCACGAGGGTCGGAATCTGTCTGAAGGGAGTGTCTTTATATACATGCTGCTCATCCTGGGTTCCTGGGGGTCATAGAATGGGATCATAGCCTTGGATCATGGGCTTGGATCATAGGGTTGGATCGTGGAGTTGGATCATAGAATTGGATCGTAGACGATCCATCACGTGACCTCCTTCCTAGTCCGTAACAGATGATTCTTGTGCGTAATGTCGAGTTGAATAATAGAATAGAATGGTCGGAACTGAAAGGGGTCCAGTGGCGCGTCAGATAGTTCAAATGATGGTGTGAAATGTGCCAGGCACTGTGTACAGCACTAGATAAATAGATCTCCACGGGGAGAACCAGAATTGACACGTTGCTAGATCCACGTGAGACCATGCCACAGAATTATTAACCTTCAAACGCCATGCTGTATTTAAAAAAAATCGAGACGATCGCAACTTCAGATCGCCATATCCTCGTCGCTATCTAAGATCCGGGACGCAAGCATGCGCAGGCCAGGCCAGGTCACGGGCAGCGAGGTGCTTGCTTGCTGCCTGCTCCCGAGTACAGTAAATATGCTTCCTGCTTGCAGAGAGCATGGGCATGAGCATGGATCATACAGTAGTCCGCAGCAGTAGTGCGGGGTTTTTACAGTCCTGGTTTGAAAAGCCAAAGAGCCTAAAAATTTTCCGGGCAGGACAAGGCATATACGCAGTCACTGCACAACCACGTCCCTGGATAACAGAAGTGAGCATGCATCCTAGCCCCTGGCCCGGCCCAAGGTCCGGGAGAGTCGACAATAATATACTCCATACGGTACTGTCCTATTTTAGGTGGCCATGGCCAAAAAAATCATTTACCGGCGACACTCGACTCGACAGCAAAGGACTCGAGCCTCAGCCTCTAAAGGGTCGACAGAGAACCCATTACTGCGTTTTGAGCACGGACCTCCAAGCTGGAAAGCAGCTCTGAGCTCCACAGTTTAATCATGATGTCCAAGGAATGATGATAGCCTGGCCGCCATCTATCCGTCGCTGGAAATTCGCTGCAAAAGCTCTACGGAATACTATCCTGCACTGCTGCGATTACTGCAGCACCGTGGCGACACGCATGGTGTTGTCCCTTCCCCGACAAGCCAGAAGCGAGTGGAAAAGATCCTCGGGATGGCAACCCGGGAGACGAGGACGCACGGGCATCAACGGCAGTGGGATGCGCCCGTTTGTCGCTCGACTCGCTCGACAGCTGAGCAGTATCGTGTACGGCACGGAGTACAAAGGAAACTCCTGTCATCGCTGCACAGCCCCACTAGCGAATCTGAAGACAAGGTCCAAGATCTGGTGACGTGCCATTGGCAAGTGACCGAATGATGACAGGTCGCCTTTTACTACCTGGAAGTGCGCAGCTCTGACGTCCTGCGTATCGCCGGCTGAACCACTTTTTCCACCGCCAGCAATCGTCCGACACGCCCTTGTCTCTCTTGCCAAGGGTCGACAATGAGTGTTATACCGAATGTGAGTGGCTCGGTTCTTGAACCCTAGGTAGGACGGCTGCAGGGGACGAACACGTCTTCGGATCACATCACCGCACGCGGGCCGAAGCTGAGCTGAAGAGCAGACGCTGGTATTTAATGAAAGCACGGGCAATCGACATGGAGGGGCAGTAAGTCGCAGGAGTGCGCAGGATCCTCGTACCCTGGAGTCTCTCCGCGATCCGAGTTCTTAATCTTGGGCCTGAGCCATCGACAGGATGGTGACACAGACGCGTTGGGTTCCTTCGTGAGTAGGTAGATCGAACTATTGCCCGGTGGGTACGTCGGAGTTCCCATGCTGGGAACGCCGGGCGAATGTTAGTTGCAAGTACGAGTACCTCTGGAGCTGTCGAGGCGGAGAACTTGCGGACTGTCCGGACGCCGCACGAGGCCAGCTGTTCTGATCACCGAGAGAACCGCTTCCTGCTGCTGGACTGCACGAGACCGTGGACCAAGAAAGAACGGAGGGCGTCGTCGCTCCGTGACCGGCCGAGCAGCAGCAGCCGCTAGCAGGGCGGAGAAGCGGCGGCGGTACGGAGGACGGAGAGGTGAACCAAGGGAGGTCGGAGGGCTCCAGCCCGATGCTTTCCACAGTCGACTCCACGCGGTTTTCTGCGCGCCATGGAGGAAACAAAAGACGATCAGCAGCGAGAGCCAATAACACCCGGTCCATGGCGTGCACCGTCTCTGGCCACCTCGTACTCCCAGAAGACGAGTGGCACCTCCAAGGGGGCCGGACACCGCAGTCGCATACTCGCCCTGTCGACGGTCCACGCCCTTGACCGCAGCCGCGGCCCAGTCCGGCGTCGCAATCATTCCATGCCCAACAGCGAGGAGTTGCCCGCGATGTGGCCAGGCAAGACCACAACCCTTCTTCTGATTGTTCTTTCGCTCCCTGGAGATGCTACATGCCGAGCACCCCATGGATCCAGTCACCCTACCGCGTCGAGAGCTGCTGGGCATCCGCGGCATCTTGTTCTTCAACCGGGGTGTCTTGCGTCTGGCAGGCGTGGACGCTTCGAGATGCCCCATTGCGCTACCCAGCTCTGTGGTACCAGAGGGGATGATTGGCCCAGGGGCGTACGGCCAGCGATCGACTCAAGCCACAGCCCGCCAGAAGGGGAAACGGTGCTGCTGGCCGGTCGCGGTCGCAGCCGATCCAAGACGGTCGGTCGAGCTCGAAAACGTCAAAAGGACTCGACGGAGGATTACGATGTGTTCTTCAGTCCTGGGATGTCTCTCCGTGCCTTTCCTAGTTCACGTCTTCTCCCGGACGAAGCCAGCTGCATGCAGTAACGGGTCCGGAGCAGGCCAGGCGACGCCAATCTGCAGAGGAAATTGTTTTCGTGATAGCGTAATCAATCGCGTCTCGACGATTCCCCGTTATGGTTATCTTTGGCGGCCCTGCGCCGTGCTATGGCGGTCTCCGTCGACAATGGTCCAAAACAAGTGCTGCGCTGCTAACTCCATCCGTCGTCAGAGATCACTGACCAGGCAGAAAGAGGTTTCGCTCGATTCCGTGCAGGGGGGGGAGCATCGTGTATCTCCTCGGGTGACAGGAGCAGTCTGACCCCCTTCCACGAATGAGCTGGATGATCGTGATTACCGGGTGGTAGTCGACGTCGGGGCCGCCTGAGCGGTCTTTTTTTTCGTTAAGCGCGAGGCACACGAGCTTAGGAGCACTGCTTGTTGGCTCCAGAGTTCACGCTTGATGCCATCCCCGTCCCAACCGGCAGATAGCCTCTGCGCCCACCAGCGCGCCCTTCAATTATTGAGTTTCGACAAGCACGCGCCAACTCCCCTTCACCCACTGTATCGGAGCTCTGCCAATCGGCCACCCATGCCTCCGGAGGGGTAGCGTCTGTGATCGAGGTGCGTCCTGGCCGTCGACGGTGGAGTTTCTGACGCTGCAGGTGCATGATTGGCATCTTCTCCTTCGCCCCCTGGTGGTGTCTTGGAGCGCCGGGAACCTGCCACCTGAGGTCCTGCTCCGGCGGGGTGAGAGTCGACCGCGGTGCCTTGGGCATGCCCGCTGGCACCGGCCGTCTCCAGCGCATGCCTGGATCTACTGAGGATCTCCCGTGAAGGTTTCAGCAAATTTAATCTTAGCTCAAGGAACCGGGGCCCCTGAACTTTGAAGAACCTGGAGAAGCTACCGCAAACTCAACCCTAACCTTAGATGGTCCCTGATATATGTTGGTCCCCCAGCTGTTTGAGGACCCCTGCGTTTGAGCGCGGAGGGGAGGGGGGCCTGGAGAGGAGGATCCTGTTCTCCGGAGTTGCTGGATCGGGTCGCTGCGGAGGTGGCCCAGCCAGCCAGGCTCATCCGCGGAAGCGCGCGGGATGCGCGATCGGACGAGGGCGCAGTATGCGCGGCCTGGCCGGTCATGACCAGACTGCTGAGTGATCCCCGAGCTGTGATCGCCGAGAGAGCAGTGGCAGGGTCACCAGGCGCCAGACTCGTGGATGCGGCAGCCGCCTGATCATCAGCAGGCCTTTGCTGGGGTGGGCCGTGGATCGTGCCGTGTTCGGGCGCCGCCGGCCCAGTCTCGACCGCGTTTGCCCGCCGCAGTCGCCCTGCATCTGGCAGGACCCTCGCCCTCTCGATCTCCAGCGTGGCAGATCCTCCCCTGGGCGATGCTCTTGGAGGCGGTCGGCCAGGCCCCGAGCCCCCTGTGCAGCGCACGCCTGCCCATGAGGGGAGGACACGGGCGAACGGGCGCCGCGCAGGGGCCATGCGCACATCACGCTGGCCAGGGCAGACCCATGGTTGGGCTGCGCGTCCCCACCGCCTGAGCGTCCACAGAGGCTGCAGAGCACACCCCACCGCCCCCTCCACATCACCGGCACCTCATCGCCCCTCTGCCTCTACCCCCTCATGGTTCATTCATCCACCGCCTCCGTCATTCTTGCTCTGATACACTCGTCCATCCCGTCTCCCTCCGCCCAGCACGTCTCCTGCCTCTCGCCCGGCCGCGTCTAACGAATCGTGACCCCCTTTCCCTCTCCGCCCCGTGCCCGTCGTCTGCCCTGCCGCGATCAAGCCTCGCCTTCTCCATCCAACAAGCGTCCCGGCAGATGCTCCACCGGCAGCGGGCTAGGCGCGTCTGGCACCGTCGCCCGTTCCTGCTGGCCCGGCTGTGCTTCCCTCGCCCACCGTGGGCCCGCACCATCACCTGCTCGTCCTAGCCTGCTGCACTGCTGCCCCCGATCTTCAAGCACACCCCATTCTGCACCAGGCTCGTTGATCAGCCCTCCGATGCCATCTCGTGCCTGCTCTGCTGCTTATTTTTATTTTTTTTTCTCTCCCTCCAGTCCTCGTGTCGTTCGGGCCCTGCTTGCTTTTGTGTCTAGTCTCTTGCCTTTGACACCCCCCGCAGGTGGAACGCATCGGCTTATATCTCCCTCTTCCCCAGCAGGCATCGAGCAACCCCACCACTGCAGCAGCTCCCGGTGGTGGTTGTCGGGGTCGTGGCAAAGGAAAAAGTTAGCTCGGGTGGGAGCCAAGCATCTCCGACAGAGCCTCTGCCAGTCCCGAACAGACGTTGGATATTTCCCGCACGGTGCTGTCCACTCAGCTCGCGGACACGACGCCTGCGCTATCGGGCCTGATTCCGTGGGACCAGAGCTCAAATAGTTCCAGCCTCATCGTCGCCGCCCACCTCCAGATCCAGATCTTCTCAGCCCCTCTCGGCCCTGTTGTGGTTTGAGATTGAGACTGGGCCCGTGCTTGCTTGTCGATCCGGGCAGCAGCAGACCCTGGGAAGCCGTCTTCGCAGGTCGTGACTCCTACTGAGGGGGCCTCCTGTCCGTCCCCCGCGGACCATTTACGTCGACGCGAGCGCATCTCCCTCTCTCCCTCACCACCGTCCCTTTCACCCTGGGCCTGCACACCTGCTGGAGGAGGAAGAAAAATAAACTTCCCTCTCGAGTGCAGTGATCGTTTGTTCCACATCTCTCCCTCTGTTTTTCTTATATGTGTTACATCTGCTTGCCATTCGCCGCTGAAGGGAGAGGGGAAGACAACTCGAGCTCCCCGCAGAGTAACAGCCTTTCGAGCTTGTTTTGACGTCTTTGTCTAATCTAATTTATTCTCCTCGATTCAAAGTATCCGCGTTGATCGAAACCTTGACCTGCTGCGGCTCAACTCTGTTGTTCTCTTTAACCTGGATTTAGGTTCGACCCTTGCGAATACGGACAATGGTCAACAACACCACGGCGGTGTTGGAGCCCACGTTCACGGGATACGTTGCTACGACTCTCGATGCACTGATCCTGTTCGAAGCCTGCCTCACGGGCGTCCTCCACCACGTTCCCCGGCGGCCGCACGACCGGGAGCGGAGTCACCTCGTCCGCAGCGGGAGCGTGTTCATCTACGAGGAGAATTCATCGGGGATCAAGAGATGGACGGACGGTGTCACCTGGAGTCCCAGCCGTATCCTGGGAAATTTCCTGGTCTACCGCGAGCTCGACAAGCCCTTCCCGCCGGGCGAGAAGAAACGGGCATTGAAGAAGGGCAACCGACGACCGGCGGGATCGACGAGACCGGGAGAGCCGTACCCGCGGCCGGACAGCAACGGACAGGGGTACTCTCCCACCGGAAGCGGTTCTGGCCCGTTTGGAGACAGACCTCCATCGGAGGTGGAGAGGGCGCTGGTCGGTTCTCTCGTCGATTCATACGGCTTCAAGGACTCCGGCTTGGTGAAGAAGACGATGAGCGTGACGGTTTCGGGGGTGACTCACCACTTGGTTTCGTACTACAGTGTGGAGGATGTGATACGAGGCGTGCTGAGTCCGCCCTCCATGGTCGAATCACTGCGGTACATTCGGCCGCGACCGGAGCTCACGACGAAGCAAAGCTTCCGTGCCCCGATTGACGACCTGGAGACCGCCCTGGACAATCCGAACGATCCTGCGCACGCTCTGTACGGATATCGTTCCGCGCTGTTCGGGCCTCCGGCATACGCGATGCCGAGTCCTCATCCCGAGTACTATCTCCATGGGGTGCCCTACGTGACCACGCATCCGCCGCAATCGGGGCCGATCCCCGGGTACGCGGTGGCGGGTGCGCTTCCAGCACCACCCGCCTCCAACCCCTATCCCTCTGCTCCTTCTGCCCCCTCACAGCAGCAGCAACAGCAGCAACAGCAACAGCAGCAGCCCGTGAAACAGGAGGAGTACTCACAGTTTCGGACCGCTCCGTACGGGACCGGTTTCGACTCGATCAACCAGAATCTTCCCCCGAACCACATGCCGTCGTCGATCCCACCTGCCCTCAACACCACGATCCCGAGTCCTTTGAACGACAGGAAACTCTCCCAGCCAAACAACAGTCCCACGGTCTATCGGAATCCTTCCATCTCTTCGGGTCGCGTGCCCGACGCGGCCTCGCCGGTAGACGTATCGACACCAACAGCCTATTCGAGGGGCAGCTTCAGCGTGCCCGGGCAGCTCGACGGGGCTGCGTCCCAGCAGCTTGACCAGCGAGCAGTCGTATCCGCACCTTTCGATCCGAATATGCCACGCCGGGATTCGAATCCAGTTCACGCATCCTACTACACCGGAAACGACCGGAACCAATATTACGTCGGGGCCACCCCGGGAGCACATTCGGGCTATCTGGGTGGACAACCGATTTCCACATGGAGCACACCCGCTCCAGCCCAGCCGCAGATATAATCTATGATACCCCGGGGAGGTTCTGTGCAGGTGAAGGCAAGGTTCTCTTTTTCTTTCTTTCTCTTTAGGGGGGAGGGATTTTGTCACTTTGGTGGGGCTGCATCATAGGCACCGTTGCAGACGTCCTTAGTACTGCAAACACATCTGGACTCTGGGGTGTCGTTCTCCTGTCCACAATGGCACAGTTTATGGTTGTTTATTTCCCCTTTGACAGTGGTGTGGTGAATTCTTTCCGTGCCTACGATGGAACCGTGGGCTGTGTACTGTGCTTGCTTTTTTAACGCTTTTTATGAGCCACGGCTTGGGTGGGTTGGTCGGTCAGGAAGGGGGCGGTTATCTGTGTTTTGACATCATCATCATTGCCATCACTGTCCGCGGTTTATGTGGGAGGTTCTGACGGAGGCTGCCTTGGATGGAACAGAGAGCATAAATACGAACCCTACGCCGCCGACTGTGTCGGCTGATATATACCTGGACTCTTTGATATCCTTGCCCCGCTCTCTCTCTCTCTCTCTCTCTCTCTCTCTCTTCTTCCATCTTTCATCTTTTCTGTTCCATGCTCTGTCTGGGTGAGAGTGAGCATATGGAGTGGAAGCGCTAGTTCTGATCCACCTGCTTTATATTGACCGATCTCTTTATTCTGCTGTTATGTCGGACAACGTTGAATGATGGGACGACCATGGTGGCATAGGATTTTCTGCCTTTTTTTCTCGTATATTATTTATCCGAGCGCAAGACGCGGTTGGGGTTTCCAATGGAGACGATGTGGGAGTCGAGTGTCTTTGGCTACTTGGCATCTGCGGGTGGTTTCAGCCCTGACCCGGTCGCGGTCTGTTGGTGCAACGGAGCGAGTCCCTCAAATGAATGCCCCAGGTTCGAAGGCCTCTCGGGGCTACCCCGCCGTGGAGGATGTCTCGAGTAATTTTGTGGAATGTTGCCTCTAGCCGTTTCGGGGGCCTTGTGCCTCTGCCCATGGCTTGGCGGTTCCCTTTGTGGCAGCGGGCGGCGGTTTCCATTCGCCCCGGCGGGTTTCAGGGACGACGACGCGCTAGCCGCCTTGGTCGGCGGACATCGCCCGAGCTGCGCGGGCGTCGGGCAGCGAGGCAGCGAGGGACCGGGTCGGGGCCTGCAGACGTGGTGGTCTCGTGCAGGTCGGCTGCAGCTAGGAGAGTAATAATAATAATACAGGGTTGCGGGCAATAATAGATGGTGGCTGTCTGTCAGTAACGTACGGAGCTACTTGTACCTAGGAACTCGAGATTGGAAACACCCAGTCTATCTCTGCCTTTGTCGGACTACGCGAGGCCCTTTCTCCTGCGATCTTTGTATTCGATTGGTTTCACTACCCGGTTACCTATGTGCATAGTGGTAACGATGATTGTTCACATGCTAGTTCTATTTGTGCTGCGCAGTGAGTGCGTTCAGACTGATCGCTGACAAGGAGTAAGCTGTATAAGTATGTACTGTACCTAGGCAAGAGTGATGTTATCGGATAGAAAGGTGCGGTTTATATCAGCGATCCATCTAGTTACCTATCTATTTCTTATCTGATTGGATTTGATTGGATCTGGATTCCGGATTCGATATCCGCACTTATCATTATTAGTCTTCCAAGTTCTTTTCTTGTCATGGTAGTCATGCGGTTTAGTAGTTATATTATCATTCTAGAATCAAACACGCAGACGATTACCCCCTCCCCACTCCCTCTGTTAGCTACGTGCTAGTTAGCTATCTAGGTACCTAGGTAGGTACAGTACTCTAACCTACCTAATCTAATCTAGGTATATAGGTATCTATTTATGATCTATGATTTATCATCTCCTTACGTACAGTACACACACTGACGACTCACGTACTTAACTGATAATGTATGAAATAAGGAATCTCTCTTTTTTGACCCTTTTCACCAAAGAAAAAAAAAAACAATATCGCCGCCGCCGCCGCCGCTGATGATGATGATGATGATGATATGATAGTAATAAACAGACACAACTGCTTGCTTACATTAGTCATCAAAAGCAAGAAACCCGTGACGGAACCAGAAGAGGAAGACGAAGACGAAGAAGGTGATGATGATGATGATGATCTGAGTTGATCTGGAGCCGGTGTCGGTTGTCTGTAGAGAAGAGAGTTGTGGGTGCGGTGTGTGTGTGAGGGAAGAAGGGAAGAAGGGGCGGTTGATTGGGGTGGAAGGGTGGAAGTTTGATATATGTTCCGGGGGTGTGGGGGGGATGAGGTTTCGGAGGAAGAAGAGAAGGCGAGGGAGAGAGTAGACCGGAGGGAGGGAGGGTGGTATCTGAGGCTGAGGAGGGAGAAAGGGATGGGTGACTTTTTGTGATTTTTTTTTTCTCGATATTGTTAAGATGACGGTGACAATGGGTCAAGTCAAATTGAAGGTTTGAAGTAGGTATGTGCTGCATATATATCAAGTTATGTACAGTATATCCCATTATTTTACCTAGGCGTGCTTATTATTATGCTTATGACAGATTGATATTATATACTATAACGGTTACAGGAAGCTGAGTTTTGCGAGGCACTTGCTTACTTGCCCCATCCATCCATCCATCAATCTATAATGATGCATTATTGGAAGGATTGCTGCACTGCTGCAAACGATCTATCTGGACATGGAAATAAACCCCCCTATCTATCACTGATACATATAATATGACATGATATGATACGATACGATATACGATACAACACGGCTTGGAACTTGGTGATGATAAACCCGCAGATTCTTGAAATCCTTCCCGCAACCTATAGACTATCTACTGTACATACATACATTTCGCACGGGTTTCTCAATTACCTTCTTACAAACAAGATCGTCACATCGAACATCGATCAACAGAATAATCACCCCCGCAACAACCCCCTGAAATACAATCCTCCCTCTTTCCCATTCCCATTCCCACTCTCCCGCACCTCCATCCACCACGCCATCCTCGAGAAAAAAAAAATACTCGACCACCTCCGGGGTCCAGCCCAGGGCCGCCTGCAGGAAAGCGCACGTCACGTCGCCCCCCTCCCCCTTCGGTCGCCTTGCCTTGCCTTGCCGGCGGGTCGTGTGAAACGCGGAGCAGCTTTTGCTGCGGAGGGGGACGAGGGTGTTGAGGGTGTAGATCTCTCTCTGTTCGTGCTCAGAGTTGCTGATGGGGGAGTTGACGAGGGAGAACGCGTCTGCTGCAGCGGCGGGAGGGGAGGGGGTTGTTGCCGGAGTCTGGTTTAGATTATCATTAGATAAAGTATTTAAATAGAGTAAGTAGTAGGTAATCAGCGAGAGCGTGGTGCTAGATCTAATATGTAATTGGAAAGAAAGTTGAGTCCGAGGTTCCCTCTTGAATTCAATAAATAATATCCTGATCTTAAAATTATGCGTGGGGGATGAATAAATGGGAGTTAATGCCAGATCTAAAAGTATTTCTCTCTATGATCCTTCCAAAAAAAAATAAAAAATAAAAAAAGAAAGAAAAAAAAGAAAGCTTAATTGGAGAAGGTAAAAAAGAATATAAACGAATTGACTATTACCGCTCTCGATCAGATCCACCTCCACGTTGATCGGCAGGTCGCAGTCGTCGCTGTACTGGGGGTCAGTCCTGACGAAGACCCGCATGATGCCGCTGATGAGGCTGGTGTGTGGGATGGTTAACCTATACATATGGACCAAGAAGGTGGATGTGGATATGTAAGTAGACATACATCAGTGAATATGTGCTATGGCTGTATATAAATATACTGCGCAATGTTATGTATAAGGCAGGCAAGGAGTGTTCTCAACATATCCATATCAATCTCATTCATGTCATACATCTGTACAGTACAGATGAATTACATTCATAGCAACTGACTACTGTACATACATCAGACAGGTATATACATCCGCTTTGAATTCAGACACACTGACACGCCATAGACATATAAATAATACAAACATACATACGTCCTCTCCCCCTCCATCACCACCACCACCCCACAGCTCCCGCCTCCGCCCCGGCGCCTGAAACGCGACGTCCACGTCGTGCGTGCGTGTGTGACGCGCGGCGACCCCAGCAGCCGCAGCGCAAAGCCGACCATGAACGGCGTACATGATGCCGCGGCGCTCGAGCAGGCGCCCGCGACGAAGAAGGCCCCGCGGCCAGCAGGTTGGCGTCAGGGACATCGTGGGCGTCGGTGTCTCCGAGTCGTCGTAGGCGACGAGGTTGGAGTGGGATGCCTGTTTTGACTTTTCACTTCTTTTTAAGGAATATATACTTCATGTAGTATACATGTATGTGTACCATGCGGGGTGTACCCGTGGGGGGCGGAGGGGAGTCCGTGTAAAGAAGGGCTTTGACAACAAAATAAGAGAGACAGAGATTGCTCATAAATCTCCATTTATCTATTTATCTAATGTAGGTATCTTAAAAATAGCAGGATAATTCAATTAACTACTACAGAGAGCATTTCTGCCTTGTGGATGTTTGGCGCATGCTTAGCTACATAATTAGGCTGCTACGAAATCCGATTGAACGATTGAGTTGATCGGGTTTTTCTCTACAAAAGGGAACCATGAATCTCAGAGCTTGTCCGCTCTGCTTACCGATCAGCAATTAGGCAGGCAGTATGCAGTCAATGGTAAGTAATCGTGCTTCGATGACAACTAACCCTGCTGCGTCGGGCGACAAATTAAACTGCCTCTTTTGCCGCGCGATGCAGATGAAAGAGTCAAGTAGATAGACAAGACTTGCTGCGTATCTGGCTAGATTGATGCAGCTGTGTCTGTCTACTTATGTACGCGTGAGAATTTAGGGCTTATCCTTATCATTGGTCTTTTTTCAGGGAGACACTGGGCGAAAAGTGTGTGATTTGAGAAGCAGTTTGAATGTTGATTTGGGGCTCTTTCAGGCTTCTATAATGTATCTAGGCATGTCTTGAGTGGAATTGGTAGATTTAAGCTTAGAAATAACGAGCATGAGAAATCTATATATTGTTAGCACTTCTTATGTTCCAGGTACTTCCTTTTGGTTTCGATCTGAGGCGTTGGTGGGTAGGTAGCTGTGTGTATCTTAATAATTATAAGTTTTTCCTTTGAGCGGAAACTCCTGTGAGGGTTATCGATGCATCAGAGGCCAGCAGTCCTTTGAAATTTCTGGAAAAATTTACCTCCGAGAGGTGCGGTTTGCATTATTGCTGTTTTACAGTTGCAGGTCTCGGTCCTCGCTGTCTGAGGTACACAAGCACATAAATAAATACATCCGTCCTCACTATGACAAGAAAGACATTAAGTATATAAATGGCGACCTATCTAGGTACTTATCTCCTGGGTAGAACTAATGCCTGAACTAGGGGGAAAAAAAGGCAATGAGAGGTTACGCGAACAGTGGGTCCTGAAAGCTATTGTTAAGACTTGTGATAAGGAATATCCTCTTATCTGATCCCCTAGTAGTCAGGAAAATGAGGATGTTTCTGATAGCAACCTGCTAACATTTCGATGAAGGCTGATGACTTGAAGGTTTATGATGAGTAATGAGATGAAAATTCCCTGACGACCGAAAACGTAAGCGGGGTTTTCATCTATGTAATATTCCTCCAAGTAGAATAGATCAGTTGTGAGCCTTTTTGATCCACCCTGTTATCATATCAATTGGATGAGATTTTGGATTTTCCTTGGTATCCTTTTTCGCTTGACTGATCGGAGGGCATTCAATGATAATGTATGCATCATACTCACAGTGGCTGCTCCGGCAAGCAGGTAGGATGATCTCGCAACTTGATCATGATCACAGAGGGCTTATGCTGACAGGATGTTCCACAGAAGAAGAGAAGGACAAGACACTAACCTCTGCAGCTTTGAACAATCATAGTATATCAAATTCTGACATCCGATAAGATTTTCCTGGAAATTGAAGCACCCCGGCCACTTGCCAGGCAAAAGTTAATGGTTCGGTGATGAGTTCATACAGAACGCACTCTCTGTTGCAGAGGATATTGCAGTTGACGATTATAATTAACAGTATCTCAGCATATCTGGAATTATCTAATCGCCATGTTCCCAGTTCTCTTCCTCTACAGCATACACTTTACTACTGGTCCTCCGTCATCGCTTGTAACAGCTGGAACTTGCCAGCATTGTTCTCTTGTTTTCATCTTCATGTACAGTACTTTTTCTTCTTTTTTTTTCGATAGAGACTAGTCATTATTTCCACCTACTTCAAGGTACTGTACTTAATGTAGTTAGCAGGTCAGGCATGCACGGAGCACAGAGTATGCTTACTCCCAGCGCACTGACAGTGAGCCATGAGCCATGAGCATGATGACTTCGCCTCCCCGCAGTTCTTCCGGCTAACGGCAATCCACTGTTCGTCTTCGAGAGACGGGATGGCTGGGACGATGGGTTCTTGGCATTGTACTGTACCTTTTCTGTCTACAATCGATAGGTGATTGATCATTGATGGGTTGAATAGTCCAGTAGCCGCGGCATAACCTCTACTTGCCTAACTAGGTAATCCCAGCGTATCGCGGCGCCCGGCCATCTCCGAGTCTCTGTCAGCTTACCCACAAAGACATGCAAGGCGTGATTGGAGCCCGGAAAAGAGATCAGAAAACATGTTTGGGCCAGGTGTTCTGTTCTGGTTCGGTGCGGACAGCACGCCACGCGTAGTTCGGCAGGGGGGGGGGGGGGGGGGGGGGGGGGGGGAATAGGGGCCTCGAGAATTAGGTACTAAATTAGATCCTTTGATGATCTCCGATCAATCACGCGTTGGATGGCCCGGACCCCGCCTGGGCCAACCTACCTAAGGTAGGTAAAGATCCAGTGTGGAGGGACCCAGCCAGCCATGTGCCGAGATGCAGATCCACATCCACCTGGCTAGTACTGTGCTTAGTGAGAAAAGTATTACTGTATTCTGTGGGCTTTGGCGGGCTGAGGGCTCGACACGACATGACACACCGCCAGTCTCGAGGGGCTGAATGGTAAGCATTGTTCTGCTATTGATTGGTGTGGGGGTGAGATGCTCTGTCGATCAACAGGTACTCCGTACTTCAACTAGGTACCACCTACCTATGGTAGAGATGGGTGGGTGATCACAGGTGGAGATAAGCTTAGGATGTGGGGTAGATGGCACGATCGATCAACCGATAAGATACAGATCGCGAGCAGCAGCATAGCTTTAAAATCTCTGCAGTAGGTGGGTCTGTGTGCACAGTTACCCCTCACGTCCATCTCTGTAGACATGGCACACTGCCCCATGGCAACTCGCGTGGTTCTAAGAAGGCGTCAGCAAGATTGACTGACCTAACCTGCATCTAATCGTCATCACCTCTCCGACGGCAGAAACCAGTAGCCGGTCTAGTTGTACGGAGTATATTGCGCAATGCTCTGTACCTAGAGTAATACCTGCCTGATCTACTAGGAACCTATTGCAACAACCCATGATTTACTCCTTGTAACAGGACATTCATGAGACTCCTGGGCATGGATGTAAAAGGACTTTGCTCACTGACCGGACTCTTATTTGTTCCATTGGAGCCTCCCACCTATCTCAATGGCAGATCATCTATATGAGTGTATTTGTAGACGGCTAGGTTACGGGGTTGCAAATCTACCTTGAAATCTGGCAAGTTGTCTGGACTAAATTTCCTACTCTCTAGCTTCATGCCATTGGCAAAACCTATTTCTAAATACCGAGCAACCAGGAGAGCAGTAATAATGACCTTAAAATGACATGGACAACAAAAAGAGTGGCCAAGACAGGCGTGCCTGCTCGGCTCCAAAGCAACCAACGGGGCCTTTAAGTAATATATACCTAGTTATATATGGTATAGTTGAGCGAGAGCTCTGCTGTATAATTACTTTGTGCGTTTCTCCCTAGAAGACAATTACTCGCTGTCCTCCTCCCATTCACTGACGGCGGGTGCCCTCCCCCCCCCCCC
>ENA-UOXB01000269-UOXB01000269.1-bioreactor-metagenome-genome-assembly--contig:-NODE-269-length-47415-cov-26.247086_pt1 | contig 47415 bp, 42 predicted proteins | sample MGYA00238158_ERZ761615 | MGnify/ENA primary metagenome ERZ761615 (study PRJEB28904, sample SAMN06267902) | bioreactor metagenome | isolation source: Joint BioEnergy Institute, California, USA...
ACGAACACGTGTCGGCCTCGCGGTCGATGCTCGACTGGGTCGAAGCCGGGCGGCGTCCGCTCGTCGTCGACTCGCGGTATGCGGCGGAGATGGACGCGCTGCGCCCCGGAACCCTGGCGCGCTACAGCGCCGACGACCTCGCCGACCGGCTCGTCGACGCGTGGCGCGACCCGGCATCCACTCGGTTGGCCGCCGGCGTCTCGCTCTCGCCGACGCTCGACGACGTCGCCGCCGCCTACCTCCGCTGGTGGGCCGCATGATGACGCACGGGATCGCGCTGCCCGGAAACCGCTGGGACCTCCTCGACGGGCGCACGTCCGATGTCGCACCGGCGGTCTCGGTCGTGGTCGCCCACTACGAGCAGCCCGAGCAGCTCGCGAGGTGCCTCGCGGGACTCGCCGGCCAGGACCACCCCGCAGACCGCCTCGAGGTGATCGTCGCCGATGATGGTTCCGCCCTCGCGCCGGTCGTCCCCGGAGGGGTCCGCCTCGTCCGTCAGGCGGACGAAGGGTTCCGGCTCGCCGCGGTGCGGAACCTCGGTGCCGCTCAGGCGACCGGTGATGTGCTGGTCTTCCTCGACGCCGACACGGTTCCCGAGCCCGGGTTCATCCGTGAACTGACGAGGATGCCGGGGCTCGCCCCCGACGTCGTCGCCGTCGGGCGGCGGCGCCACGCCGATCTGACCGGCGTTCCCCCGGCCGCAGACGTCCGCACCGTCGTCGCGGGACGCGAGCTGCCCGAGCCCGCGTGGTTGACGGACGCCTATCGCCGCTCCCGCAACCTCCTGGACGCCGACGATCGGAGCTACCGCCACACGATCGGCGCGGTCCTCGCCTGCAGTCGTGTCGTCTTCGACGCGGCGGGCGGCTTCGACGAATCCTTCCGCACCTACGGCGGTGAGGACTGGGAGTGGACGTACCGGGCCTGGCTGGCGGGGGCGCTCCTCGCTCATGTTCCCGGCGCGGTCGCGTGGCACGACGGACCGGATGCCGGGGCTCGCGACGACCACGACCGCGTCACCCGCAACGCGGAGGCCATGCGGCTGGCCGACCTGATCCCGGTCCCCGGGACCCGCCCGCGGGGGCTGCCGTCCTCGCGCATCGACATCGCCGTGACCCCTCCCCAGGACGCGTCGGAGGCGGCATCGTTCGTCAGTGTCGACTCCGTCGTCGCCGATATGCCGGGATCGGCATGCGTCGCGGCAGCGGATCTGATCGCGGCGCAGCCCCCCGTCGATCGGGTGCGTGTCCACGTCGAGATCGTGCGTCCGATCCGCGTCGACGGTGGCCTGCGACCTCTCGTCGAGCGGCTCGGGCGTGAGGGGCTCGGCACCCTCACCGTCGTGGACGACGAGGGCGACCCCCTCCTGCGCATCCGCTCGATCCGAGCGGTCTCTCGCGAGGCCCGGTGGGGGCGGAACGATCTGTTCCCCCACGTCGTCGAACGGGTCGGCGGCATCCGCGCCATCGACGGGGAACCCGACGTCGCCGCGTACCTGGGCGGCTGGGGCTGAGACCGCGCCGCGTCAGATCGGACGCAACGAGTCGCCGTCCTCGAGGTAACGCTCGCCGGTCTCGGGGCACACCCACACCTCGTCGCCCGTGGCGCTCAGAGGCCGACCGGCACGACCGACCCAGCCGACCCGTTTCGCGGGCACCCCGGCGACCAGCGCGTGCGCGGGCACGTCCCTCGTCACGACGGCGCCCGCCGCGACGAGAGCCCACGCGCCGATCCGGACGGGTGCGATGCAGACGGCGCGGGCCCCGATCGAGGCGCCGTCGTCGACGACGACGCCGACGGCCTGCCAGTCCTCCGCGCCCTTCGGCGTGCCGTCGGGGTTCGCCGCCCGGGGGAACTCATCGTTCGTGAAGACGACAGCGGGACCGATGAACACCCCGTCGCCCACCACGGCCGGCTCGTAGACGAGAGCGTGATTCTGCACCTTGCAGGCGCGACCCAGGACCACGCCCGGACCGATGTACGCCCCGCGACCGATGGTGCAGTCGTCGCCGACGCGCGCTCCCGCGCGGACGTGGGCGAGATGCCACACCTTCGTGCCGGCTCCCAGCTCGACGTCGTCGTCGATGTCGGCCGAAGGGTGAACGGTCGCTGCAGTGCCGGACATGACGTCCTCCAGGGTCTGGTGCGGACGCATCCCCGGCATCCGTGTGACGGATTGTATTGTGTCCGCCGCTCGGATCTGGTTTCATGTCCGCGGGGACACCGGTCGTGCCCGCCTGGGGAGGCGAGCACAACGGCGACGAGTGGGATCGTCGACGGCACCGGTCTACGGCACGCATCTCTTGCTCGGGATGTGTGCGACTGGGGAAGAGCATGGGGACAGTGGGGACGGTCGTCGCACGCGCGGCGGACCAGGCGTACGGCGGCCTGCCGGCGGACGGCGCCATCACGCGCGCCCGGGCACGCTCCGGCGGCCATGCCGAGGGTGACGCACGGGCGACGACACGCGGCGCGGTGATCATTCCGGCGCACGACGAGGCGGCCGTCATCGGCCGTACGCTCCGTGCGCTCGCGCCGCTGACCCGCTGCAGCGAGGTCGAGATCGTCGTCGCCTGCAACGGGTGCCGCGACGACACCGCCGAGATCGCTCGGGGATTCGCCGGCGTCACGGTCGTCGAAACCGACGAAGCGTCGAAGGCAGCCGGTCTGAACCTCGGCGATCGTGCCGCGACCGCGTGGCCCCGCCTGTACCTCGATGCCGATATCGAGGTCGATCCGGCCGCCGTGGCCGCGGTGTTCGCCGAACTCGCCGAGCCGGGGGTCCTCGCCGCACGGCCCCGCTTCGTCTACGACGTGTCGGGTGCGTCGCTGCCTGTCCGTGCCTACTACCGTGCCCGCGCGCGGATAGCCGCCCCCGCGCGCCGGATGTGGGGAGCCGGCGGCTACGCCACGAACGCCGCGGGACATTCCCGCTTCGCTGCGTTCCCGGCGCTGACGGCGGACGACTGCTGGTTCGACGCGCTCTTCGCCGACGAGGAGAAGCGCGTGGTCGCGACCGAGGCGATGCGGGTGCGCACCCCTCGTGATGTCCACGCACTCCTCGCGGTATTGACGCGTCAGCACCGCGGTCACGTGCAGGCGTCGACGGGCGACACCGCCGCCGCCCGCGTGCGCTCGCTCATCGGCGGCATCCGTCGGATCTCCGAGGCGACCGACGCCGCCTGGTACATCGGGCTGACCGCGTGGACGCGGCTCCGGGTGGCTCGGGCGGCGCGCCGCGATGCGGGAGCCGTCTGGGAGCGCGACCTCTCGAGCCGCGGCATCCCCGGGGTCGTCGCGTGATCCGGCGCGAACGTCCCGTTCCGATGCGACGAGCCGGAGCCGTGGTGGCGGCCCTGACCCTGGCGATCGGGTCGCTGCTCGCGGTCCCGCCTGCGGCCGCGATCGAGACGTGCGCCCCCGACGCCAACCGGATCATGTGCGAGAACACGCAGGAGGGCACCGACCCGTCGGTGTGGGACATCGAGGGTGCCGGTGATCCGGACCTCCAGGGGTTCGCTACCGAGATCAGCGTCAACGCCGGGAGCACGATCGATTTCAAGATCGACACGGATGCCGCGGACTACACGATCGACATCTACCGCACCGGGTGGTACCAGGGCCTCGGCGCGCGCCACGTCGACGAGGTCACCCCGTCGGCGGCATTGCCTCAGACGCAGCCGGAGTGCCTCACCGATGCGAGGACCCTGCTGTACGACTGCGGGACCTGGGGGGTGTCGGCGTCGTGGCAGGTTCCGGCGACGGCGGTCTCCGGTGTCTACCTCGCCGTCCTGAACCGCGACGACACCGGCGGCCGGAGTCACATCATCTTCGTGGTCCGCAACGACGGCAACGCCTCGGACGTCCTGTTCCAGACCTCCGACTCGACGTGGCAGGCCTACAACTCCTACGGCGGCGCCGACTTCTACCAGGGCGGTGCCGCCGGGCGCGCGTACGAGATCAGCTACAACCGCCCGTTCGCGACACGACAGGGCGTGACGCAGCGGGACTTCTACTTCAGCTCGGAATTCGCCACCGTCCGCTTCCTCGAGCGCAACGGCTACGACGTCAGCTACCTGGCGGGCGCCGACACCGACCGTCGGGGCGACGAACTGCTGAACCACGAGGTGTTCCTCTCGGTCGGTCACGACGAGTACTGGACAGGTGCGCAACGCCGCAACGTCGAGGCGGCCCGCGACGCCGGCGTCGACCTCCAGTTCCTGACCGGCAACGAGATGTACTGGCGGACACGGTGGGCCCCCGGGGCCGACGGGTCGCCCACCGACCATCGGACCCTCGTCTCGTACAAGGAGACGTGGAACGACAAGAAGATCGACCCCTCCGACGAGTGGACCGGCACCTGGCGCGACCCCCGCTTCGCGGACGCCGACGCGGGCGCAGCCTCACCCGAGAACGAGATCATCGGGACGATGTACATGGTCAACGACGGCGACCTCCCGCTCACCGTCTCGGGGGCCGAGGGACGCCTGCGGATGTGGCGTGGCACCGACCTGGCGACGGCTCCCCTCGGCTCGCGCACCGAACTCGCGCCGCACACCGTCGGGTACGAGTCGAACGAGGTGGTCGACAACGGGCGGACTCCGGCGGGCCTCATCCGTCTGTCCACCACCGTGGGCCCGGTCGACCAGTACCTGACCGACTACGGCAACACGCTCGTGGCCGGCACCACGCAACACCACACCACCCTCTACCAGGCGGCCAGCGGTGCCCTCGTCTTCTCGGCGGGTTCCGTCCAGTGGGGCTGGGGACTCGACGCGGAGCACGACGGGGACGGCGCGCCCGCCGACCGCCGGATGCAGCAGGCGCAGGTCAACCTGCTCGCCGACATGGGGGCACTGCCGGGCGACCTGATGGACGACCTCGTCCCCGCGACCGAGAGCGCCGACGCCACACCTCCCACGACCGTCATCACCAGCCCCGCCGAGGGGGCCGCGGTGACCCACGGCAGCCCGGTGACCGTCACCGGGACCGCTGCGGACGCGGACGGTGTCGTCGCCGGCGTCGAGGTGTCCACGGACGGCGGGCAGACGTGGTTCGCGGCTCAGGGCACGACAGACTGGTCGTACAGCTACATCCAGCAGGGCACAGCGACCGCGGAGATCCGCGCGCGGGCGATCGACGACAGTGCGAACTTCTCGACCGACGGCACCGTGCGGACCGTCGCCGTCTCGGGCGACGCGTCGCTGTTCGGTGTCGAGGCACCGCGCGTCGCTTCCGTGACCGATAGTCAGGCACTGGAGCTCGGCCTCCGCTTCCGCACCACGACGGACGGCGCGGCGACCGGTGTGCGCTTCTTCAAGGGCGCCGCCAACACGGGCGTTCACTCGGGGGCGCTCTGGTCCGCGCGCGGGGAGCGCCTCGCCACGGTCGCGTTCGAACAGGAGAGCGCGACGGGCTGGCAGACGGCGCGCTTCGCGACCCCCGTGCAGCTGACGGCGGGAACCACGTACACGGTGTCGTACACGGCGCCTGCGGGCGGGTACGCCTACCAGGAGGAGTACTGGCCGTACGCTGCCCGATCCAGCAGCCCGATCGAGCCGGCACCCGGATCGGGCGCGGCCGCCGCGGGTGTGCACGGTCAGGCGGGCCAGTGGCCCACTCAGCCCTACCGGAACGCCAACTACTACGTCGACGTGCTCTTCGACCCGTCCGCGGGGTCGCCGGTACGACTGACCGACCATGCCCCCGCGGTCGACGGGCTCAAAGTCTCCGTCGGTTCTGCGATCTCGGCGGTGTTCACTCAGCGCGTCGTCGCGTCCTCGATCGTCGTGACGGTGACGGGCCCGGACGGCACCCGGGTAGCCGGGACGATCGGCTACGACGCTGCGACGCGTCGGGTTCGCTTCGTTCCCTCGCAGCCGCTGGCGAACGAGACCCGGTACACCGTGACGGTGTCGGCGGATGCCGCCGACACCCGGGCGGCGCCCCTCGTCGACGGATCGTGGTCGTTCCGGACGGCGGCGCTCATCGATCCCGACGCCGTCTGCCCCTGCACGGTGCACGACGACCTCGAGGATCCGGCGATCGCCTCGGCCGCCGACAGCGATCCGGTCACGGTGGGTACCGCGTTCACGGTCAGCGAGAACGCGGTCGTCACCGGCATCCGCTACTACCGCGGCGCCGGGAACCTCGGTCCGCACTCAGGCACGCTCTGGGGACCGGGTGAGACCGAGTTGGCTGCCGTCGACTTCGACGACGAGACCGCGTCGGGCTGGCAGACCGCGACCTTCGCGTCGCCGGTCCCGGTGTCGCCGGGGCGGACGTACGTCGTGTCGTACCGCGCGCCGGCCGGCGGGTATGCGGTCACGCCGGGTCGTTTCACGGCGGCCACCGAGAAGGGACCGCTGACCGTTCCGGCCAGCGGGGGATCGTTCACCTACGGCACGGGCTACCCGAACCGTCGCTCGACCTCGAGCTACTACGTCGATCCCATCGTCGAACGCACCGCCGATGGACCGCGCCTGGTGTCGGCGACGCCCGCGCCGGGTCGCACCGGCGTCGACCCCGACTCCGACATCACGGCCTCCTTCGCCGAAGCCCTCACTGCGACCCCCGGCGTCGAGGTCCGCAGTGGCGGCGAGCCCGTCGAGGGCACGGTCAGCCGATCGGCCGACGGCACCCGGGTCACCTTCGACCCCGTGTCGCCGCTGCCCTTCGGCGTCGACGTCACCGTGACGGTCGTGATGCCGTCGCCCGCCTCCGGGCCGCCTCCGCGGCGCTCCTGGTCGTTCCGCACGGCCGCCGATCCGAACGCTCCTGTGGCGCTCTCGCTCCACGATGGCGGGACGCCCCCCGGGATGCGCACCGCCGACGATGGCGGCGCGCTCGAGCTGGGCATGCGCTTCAGCTCCGCGGTGCCCGCCCGGGTCACCGGCATCCGCTTCTACGCACCCGCCGCCGACTCCGTGACACGCACCGGGACGCTGTGGGATGCCGACGGCCGACGCCTCACGAGCGTCGAGTTCCCCACCGTGACGGGCGCGGGATGGCAGCGCGCGACGCTCGCCGCACCCGTCGCGCTCGCCGCGGGCGCGACCTACACGGTGTCGTACTCGGCACCGACCGGCGCGTACGCCTACGTCTCGGAGGGCTTCTCGCGTTCTGTCGAGAACGGACCTCTGTCCGCAGCGACCGTCGACAACGGCGTCTTCCGTTCCGGGGCGGACGGCGGCATGCCGACGCAGTCCTGGAGGTCGACGGACTACCTCGTCGACGTCGAGGTGGTCGCCGGCGCCTCGGACGGAACCACCCCCGCGATCGCCGAGCGCTCACCCGTCGGCGCCGGCGCCCCCGCGGGTGATCCGGTGACCGCGGCCCTCACCGCTGACGCGCCGGGAGCCACCCTGCACGTCACGCAGGACGGCGACGTCGTCGAGGGCGCGTCGACCTACGACGCCTCCTCGCGGACGGTCAGTTTCACGCCGACCACCGCGTTCTCGGCCGCGACGACCTACCGGGCGTCGGTTCGGCTCGCGGGGCAGGGCGGCGCCGGCCAGGTGCTCGACACGTGGGAGTTCACGACGCGCGGCCCCGAGGTTCCCGGAACCGCGCAGACGCTGTTCGCGTCCGAGACGCCCGCGATCGCCTCGGCGAACGATTCCGCGCCGGTCACCCTCGGAACGGCTTTCGAGGTCGAGCGGCCGGGACTGGTGACCGCGATCCGGTTCTACAAGGGGGCGGGCAACACCGGTCGCCACGTCGGCCGTCTGTGGGCGCCCGACGGTACGGAGCTCGCCCGGGTCGTGTTCGCGGCGGAGAGCCCGACCGGGTGGCAGCGCGCCCCGTTGTCGACCCCTGTCGCCGTCGAGCCGGGCAGAACCTACACGGTGTCGTATTTCGCCCCCTCGGGCGGCTACGCCGTGACGCTCGGGTACTTCGACTCCCGGGTGGTCCGGGACGAGATCACCGCCCCGGCGCAGACAGGCGGTCGTTACGTCTACGGGGCCGACGGTCAGCGCCCGGCCGCAGCGGCAGCCTCGGGGTACTTCGTCGACGCGGAGGTCGTCTTCTCCGCCGACGACGGCGCGCCCTCGGCGACGGCCGGGGACGCCGTGGCGGCGACGCCGACCGTCGCGCCCATCCGATCTGCGCGTCGCTACGAACCACTCTCCGTCCCTCGTGCCGCGCGCGCGAGCGAGGGGCGCCGGACTGCACCGTCGCGAAGAGCCCGAACTCTTCGAGACGCACGACTTCCGGACGACGCTGGGGACTGCGTCGGCCGGATGACGGCCTGAGCCGTCGACACGCCCTTCGGGGATCACATGGGGACATTGGGGGAGAAGTGAACGGACGTCTGAACGTCGCCGTCATCGGCGCCGGGTACTGGGGACCGAATCTGGCGCGCAACCTGCGGGCCAGCCGCGAGTGCAATCTCGCGGCGATCTGCGATCTCGACATCGATCGGGCGCGCCGAGTCGCCGACGCCGTCGGCGGGGCGCCGGTGACCGCGGATCTGCAGTCCGTCCTGGCGGACCCGCTGATCGACGCCGTCGCCGTCGCGACGCCGGCGCGCACGCACCACGCGATCGTCATGGCGGCCCTCGACGCCGGCAAGCACGTCATGGTCGAGAAGCCGCTCGCGGACACGCAGGAGCGGGGCGCCGAGATGGTGCGCCGTGCGGCGGAACGGGGGCTGGTCCTCATGGCCGACCACACGTACTGCTACACGCCGGCAGTGCTCAAGATGCGCGATCTGGTCGCGAGCGGCGAGCTCGGCGACATCCTGTTCGTCGACAGCGTCCGCATCAACCTGGGTCTCATCCAGCCCGACGTCGATGTGTTCTGGGACCTCGCCCCGCACGACCTGTCGATCATGGACTTCGTCCTCCCGGGCGGTCTCCAGGCGACCAGTGTCTCGGCGCACGGATCCGATCCGTTGAACACCGGCAAGTCCTGCATCGGATACCTCGCCATGCCGCTCGAATGCGGCGCGATGGCGCACGTGCACGTCAACTGGCTGAGCCCGACCAAGATCCGGCGGATGGTGATCGGCGGCACGCGCCGCACGCTCGTGTGGGACGACCTCAACCCGCAGCAGCGGCTGAGCGTCTACGACCGGGGTGTCGACATCGCCGCGGTCTCCAAGGCCACGGCGCCCGACCGTCGGGCGGCGAACATCTCCTACCGGCTGGGCGACACGTGGGCGCCCGCCCTCGAGGAGCGCGAAGCCCTCAGCGCGGTCGTGTCGGAATTCGCCGCATCCGTCCGCGAGAAGCGCGCATCGCGCACGAGCGGGGCCGCGGGGCTCCGAGTCCTGTCGGTGCTCGATGCCGCGGCCGGCAGCCTGGCCGCGTTCGGCGCCCCCCATCCGCTGGCTCAGCCGCGACGCACCGAGGCGGAGGTCGCCGCATGAACCGGCTCGACGGCGCACGAGTGCTCGTCACCGGCGGTGCCGGCTTCATCGGGAGCCACCTCGTCGACGCCCTGTTGCGCAGCGGCGTCGCCGCGGTCACCGTCATCGACGACCTCGCGACGGGACACCGCGAGAACCTCGATGGCGCGCTCACCGATGCGCGCGTCCGACTGATCGAAGCGGACGCCCGCGATGTCGACGTCCTCGACGACTCGATGCCGGGCACCGACGTCGTCTTCCACCTCGCGTGCCTCGGGGTGCGCCACAGTCTGCACGATCCGCGGGAGAACCACGAGGTCAACGCGACGCTGACCCTCGAGCTCCTCGAGCACGCACGGCGCTCCGGGGTCGGTCGCTTCGTGCACGTCAGCTCGAGCGAGGTGTACGGCACGGCGCTGTACGCGCCGATGGACGAGCGGCACCCGACATTCCCCGAGACCGTCTACGGCGGGGCGAAGCTCGCCGGCGAGGCGTACGCGCGCGCCGCATTCCGCACCCACGGGTTCCCCGTGACGGTGGTGCGTCCGTTCAACGCCTACGGTCCCCGCAGCCACTTCGAGGGAGACAGCGGAGAAGTGCTGCCCCGGACGATCGTCCGCGTCCTGGCGGGCGAAGCGCCGCTCGTCTACGGCGACGGCGAACAGTCGCGCGACTTCACTCACGTCACGGACACGGCCCGCGGCATCCTCGCCATCACCGAGTCCGACGCCACGATCGGGCGGACGATCAACGTCGGCTCCGGGTCCGACGTCACCATCAACGACCTGGCTGCCATCGTGCTCGCGGTCGCGGGTCGGCACGACCTCGAACCGGTGCACCTCGAACCCCGCCCGGGCGACGTGCGCCGACTCCTCGCGGATTCCTCGCTCCTGCACTCGCTCACCGGATTCACGCCCACCGTCTCGCTTCAGGACGGCGTGGCCGAGCTCTACGGACTGCTGCGGGACTCGGGCACCGACCCCGCCGCGCTCCTGGAGCAGGTCGAGGACCGCAACTGGCTGCGTCAGGCGGTGCGCCGTGGCTGACACCCGCATCAACGTGATGGTCCCGTGGCTGGGGCAGGAGGAGACCGACGCCGTCGCGGAAGTGATCGCGAGCGGGTGGGTGGCGCAGGGACCGCGCGTCGCTCGGTTCGAGTACGAGTTCGCCGCCGCGATGCAGGCGACCTATGCGGTCGCGACGACGAGCTGCACCTCCGCTCTCCACCTCGCCCTCATCGTCGCGGGTGTGCAGCCCGGGGACGATGTCGTCGTCCCGTCGCTGTCGTTCATCGCGACGACCAACGCCGTCCGATACGTAGGCGCGACGCCGGTGTTCGCGGACGTCGACCCGATGACCGGCAACGTGACGGCTGCGACCGTCGAGCGTGCGCTCACCCCCGCCACCGCCGCCGTCATCGCCGTCGATCAGGCCGGCGTCCCCGTCGATCTGCAGGACATCCGCCGGATCACGGATCCGCTCGGCATCGTCGTGATCGAGGACGCCGCCTGCGGGGCAGGGTCGACGCATCACGGCCGGCCGGTCGGCGCGGCGGCGGAGATCACCGCGTGGTCGTTCCACCCCCGCAAGATCCTGACGACGGGCGAGGGGGGCATGCTGACCACGACGCACGCCGCCTGGGCCGCGCGCGCCAAGCGGCTGCGGGAGCACGCCATGAGCGTCTCCGCCGCCGACCGGCACACGTCGATCCTGCCCCCGGCGGAAGAGTACGGCGAGGTCGGCTGGAACTTCCGCATGACCGATCTGCAGGCGGCCGTCGGGCTCGTGCAGCTCGGCCGTCTGCCCGAGATCGTCCGTCGCCGTCGCGAACTGGCCGACCGCTACCGTTCCGAGCTCGCCGACGTCCCGGGGCTGCGGTTCGTCGCCGATCCCGAGTGGGGCACGGGCAACGCGCAGTCGTTCTGGGTCGAGGTCGAAGAGGAGTACCCCGTCGACCGCGACGGCCTGCTCGAAGCGCTCGCCGAAGCCGGCATCTCGGCGCGACGGGGCATCATGGCCGCCCACCGTCAGGTGCCCTACCGGGCGCTCACCCCCGCAGGAGGCCTGCCGGGAACCGAGCGCTTCACCGACAACACCCTCATCCTGCCCGTGTACCACTCCCTCTCGGAGGCGGACCAGGACCGCGTGATCGCCGTCCTGCGCGATCCGCGGAGCCCGGCTCTGGCGACGGCGGCTGCCGCGGAGGTCGCCCGGTGAGCGGCATCCTGATCATCGGGGCCAGCGGTCTGGCCCGCGAGGTGCTGGCGGCGGGCCTGACCGGTGTGACGGGGATCCTCGACGATGATCCCGGCCGGCACGGCACGGAGGTCGGCGGGGTCCCGGTGCTCGGATCCGTCTCGCTCGCCGCCGCCCGCAGCGAGCGACTGCTCGTCTGCATCGGCCCCGGCGTCGGCCGTCGTGCCGTCGTGCGCGCGCTGGCCGCGACAGGCGTCGGGCCGGAGCGCTACGCCGACTTCACCGCGCCCACCGCGCGCGTCGGGCGCGGAGTGGCGGTCGGGCGGGGGAGCATCCTCCTCGACGGTGTGGTCGCGACGGCGGATGCCTCGATCGGCGCCCACGTCGTGGTGATGCCCAACAGCGTCATCACCCATGACGACGTCGTCGGCGACTTCGCGACGCTCGCCGCCGGCGTGGCGCTGGGGGGTGACGTGCGGATCGGCGAGGCCGCCTACCTCGGCATGAACGCCTCGGTGCGCCCCCACGTGAGGATCGGGCGCGACGCGGCCCTCGGCATGGGGGCGGTCGCGCTGACCGACATCCCCGACGGCGAGACCTGGATCGGTGTTCCGGCGCGGTCATCGCGGGTGCGGGCGACGGAGGTGTTCGCATGACGATCACGCCGACCGGAGTCCGCAGCGTCCCCTTCCTCGACCTCGCCGCTCAGCAGGCGGAGGTCGCCGACGAGGTGCTGCCCGTCTGGCAGCGCCAATTGACGGACGCCGCCTTCATCGGCGGTGCCGAGATCGAGGCGTTCGAGCGCGAGTACGCCGACTACATCGGGGTGTCCCACGTCATCGGCGTCTCGAACGGCACCGACGCCCTCGAGCTCGCCTACCGCGCCATCGGCGTGCAGCCGGGTGACGAGGTCATCATGCCGGCGAACACGTTCATCGCGACCGCGGAGGCTGTCTCGCGGATCGGGGGCGTGCCTGTCTTCGTCGACGTGGATCCCGACTACCTCCTCATCGACCCGGAAGCGGTGGACGCGGCCGTGACGAGCCGCACGCGGGCGATCGCCCCAGTGCACCTGTTCGGGCAGACCGCGCCGATGTCCTCCCTCGCGGCGATCGCGCAACGGCACGGTCTCGCCGTGGTCGAGGACGCCGCCCAGGCGCAGGGGGCGAGCGGATTCGCCGGGCGCGCCGGTGCGATGGGTCTCGTCGCGGCGACGAGCTTCTACCCGGGCAAGAACCTGGGGGCAGCGGGCGACGCCGGCGCGGTCCTGACCGGCGACGAGCAGATCGCCTCGCTCGTGCGCACCCTCTCCGCGCACGGCAGCCGCGTCAAGTACGTGCACGACCACATCGGGATGAACGCCCGGATGGATGCGATCCAGGCGACTGTCCTGCGGGCGAAGCTGCGCCGGCTGGAGCGGTGGAACGAGGCGAGGCGGGATGCCGCGGCTCGATACGCCGACCTGCTCGGCGACATCGAGGGCGTCCGGCTTCCGTCGGTCCGACCCGGCAACGTCGACGTCTGGCACCTGTACGTCGTCCGCGTCGCCGATCGCGATCGCGTGCTGGCCGAGCTGACGGCGGCGGGGGTGGGCGCCGGCATCCACTATCCGACCCCCGTGCATCTGACCGGCGCGTATGCCGATCTCGGCGGCCGCGCGGGGCAGTTCCCGGTCGCCGAGGCGGCGGCGGGCGGCATCCTGTCGCTCCCGATGTTCCCTCACCTGACGGCGTCGCAGCAGGAGCGGGTGGCCGAGGTCCTGCGAGCCGCGGTCGAGGGGGGCGCGGTGTGACCGGGGAACGGCTGCGGGTGCTCGTCTGCCCGCACGAACTGGTGACCGGCGGCAGCCAGATCATCGCGATCGACCTGGCCGCCGGAATCCGGGATCTCGGACACGACGTCCGCGTGTACGCGCCGCGAGGTCCGCTCGAGGCGCGGATCGCGGCGCACGGCCTGCCGTACGACCCGGCTCCGGCGATGACCCCCCGTGCGCTGCGGTCGGCGACGCTTCGACAACTCCGCCGCGAAGTGCGCCGATTCCGTCCCGACATCGTCCACGCCTACGAGTCACCGCCCGCGATCGCGTCGGCCGCGCTGTCGGGAGCGACGCGTCATCGGAGCGTCGTGACGGTGCTGTCGATGGACGTCCCCGACTTCCTCCCCGACGACGTCCGGTTGATCGTCGGCACGCAGGATCTCGTCCGCGGCCAGGCGGGTCGCCGCGGCGCTGTCACTCTCATCGAACCGCCCGTCGACACGGATCGGGATGCCCCGGGAGACCGGGCCGAGGCCCGATCCGCCCTCGGCATCCCGGACGACGTGTTCACGATCGCGGTGGTGGGGCGGCTCTCGATCGAACACGAGAAGGCGGAAGGGGTCGTCCGTGCGATCCGCGCCCTCGACGAGGCGGAGCTGATCGCTCCGACGACGCTGGTGGTCGCGGGGGACGGCGAAGCCGTCGACCGGGTCCGCGCGGCGGCCGGCGCGGTCCGGAACCCGCTGCTGACGGTGCGGGTCGAGGGGAACGTCCCGGACCCGCGGCCGATCTACACCGCCGCCGACGTGGTGTTCGGGATGGGAAGCTCCGCACTCCGCGCGATGGCGCACGCGCGACCGGTCATCGTGCAGGGTGCCGGGGGCTTCTGGTGCGAACTCACCCCGGGGAGCCTGCCTCGGTTCCTCGCCGAGGGCTTCTTCGGACGAGGGGATGCCGGCGGCCCCGGCTTCGCGGCGATCGTCGCCCGGCTGCAGCGCGACCCGGCTCGTCGCGCGGAGCTCGGCGCGTTCGGACGCGATGTCGTGGTCAGCCGGTTCGCGCTCGCGCAGGCCGCCGCCCGCCTCGAGGACGTCTACCGGAGCGAGGCCGGCAATCCGGTGCGCCCGGGCCGTGGTGCGGTGCTCCGAGCGCTGACGCGATACGCGCGGTTCCGACTCGCCCTCACTCACCCGAGGGCGCATCACGCCTTCCGAAGCCTGGCCCGGCGCGATGGCTGAGCCCGTGACCCTCGAGCGGCGCGCGACGCGGGCTGCGGCGTGGAGCGGCGCCGGAGGCATCGCGCTCCGGATGGGGAGCTTCCTCGTCGGCATCGTCCTCGTGCGGCTGCTCGCCCCCGAGGATTTCGGCGTCTACGCGATCGCCCTGACGGTCCAGGCGATCCTCATGGCCGTGGCCGATCTCGGCCTCTCGGCCGACCTCATCCGGTCCGAGGACCCGATGCGCATCGCTCCGACCGTCGCGACGCTCGGACTGGTGAGCGGGGGCCTGCTGACGGTGATCGTCTTCGTGTGGAGCGGCCAGATCGCCGAGCTCCTCGGCAGCCCGGCCGCGTCGCAGGCGATCGCGGTGCTGTCGGTGACGCTCCTCCTGGGGGGCGCGACCGTCGTGCCGTACGCGCTGCTCCAGCGCAGATTCCAACAGCGCGAGCTCTTCTTCGTGTTCCTGACCGACTTCATCGTCTCCACGACCGTGACGCTCGTCCTCATCGGTCTCGGGTGGGGCGTGCTGGCCCTGGCGGTGGGACGCGTGAGCGCCCAGATCGTGTCGACCGTCATGCAGTTCGCGTTCGCCCGCGTCCTGCCCCGGTTCGGGGTCGACCGCTCGGTCGTGCGCCCCGTGCTCGCCTTCGGGCTCCCGATCGCCGCTGCGAACCTGCTGTCTTGGGCCCTCCTGAACGCCGACAACGTGATCCTCGCCCGTGCGGTGGGCGCGACCGCGCTCGGGTACTACGTGCTCGCTTTCAACATCTCCAACTGGCCGATGAGCGCGCTGTCCTCCGTGGTCCGATCTATCTCGCTGCCCTACTTCTCGCGGGCGGGCAGCGCGACGGATGCCGTCTCGACGGTCACCGCGCTCGCGTGGGCGTTGGCGCTGCCCGCCGGCGGAGTGCTCGCGGTCCTGAGCGCACCCGTGATCGCGGTGGTGTACGGCGAGCGGTGGCTCCCGGCGGCGCCCGTTCTGGCGGCACTCGGGGTGTACGGAGCCCTTCGCGTGGTGTTCGACGTGTTCGCCGGCTTCCTGTACGCGAAAGGCCGGTCGCGTCCCGTGCTGTGGATCCAGATCGTCTGGCTCGTGACCATCGTGGCCGCCGTCCTCGGCGGAGCGATGATGTTCGGGATCGCCGGGGCCGGGTGGGCGCACGTCCTGGTCGCGGCCGTCGTCATCCTCCCCGCCTACCTGTTCGCCCTGACCCGGGCGGGAACCGCGCTCCGCCCCGTGCTGCGCGAAGCCGTGTGGCCGACCGTCGCAGGTGTCGCGGCGATGGCCGTCGCCTTCGTCGTGCACCTCTTCTTCACCGAGCCGCTGCCCTCGCTCCTGGTCGGCGGGGGTGCGGCGCTCGTGACCTACGCGGCGGTCGGCGGACCGTGGCTGCTCACGCGGATGCGGCGGACCCGGGCCGCGGCATCCGCGTGACGCCCGCCGTGACACCGCGTACGTCGCCCTAGCGGGTGAACACACCCGTCCGATGCCAGCGGGCCTCGCGGGCGTCCCGCTGTACACGGCGGACCGCGGCGCGCAGCGTCTGGATCGGCGTCGGGCGCTGCCCCCCTCGGTCGACGACGCGTGCCGCGGCGCGTGCGTGCGGGAGCGGCCCGTCACCGGGGTCGACCTCGGCGGCGAAGTCCTCGTAGCGCGCCCGCAGGTCCGCGTCGAGGCGCCCGCGATCGTCGGCGTGCACGATGGTGCGGAGTGCCTCGTCGGCCAGAGCGCGCGCCGCGAGGGAGCGGAGCCGCGAGGTTTCGGGCAGTCTCGACGCGGTCCAGGCGAAGAGCGTCTCGAACGCGTCCCGCCGATCTGCGAGGTCGCCGAAGGTCGGGTCGAGGGACTGCGACAGGCTCCCGGCGTGCTCACGGTGCCAGGCCTGGTCCGCGCCCTGCACGTAGGCGACGTCCGAGATCGCCGATACCCGCAGCCACATCTCCATGTCGTGCGTATGGGGCAGGTCGCGCTGACCGCCCACCTCGTCGACGACGCTCCGGCGCAACAGGACCTCGGGCGACGTGATGACGTTGACGCCGGTCCGGCACCGCTCTTCCAGCCAACGGGCGCCCGACCACACGATCCACCGCCGCGCCCGGTGCCGGGCCGCCGGCATCCGGTCTCCCGTGAAGTGCAGCGGATGCCCGTACACGAGCCCCACCGTGGGGAACGCCTCGGCGACCGCGGTCGCGCGCGCCAGGGATCCGGGCGTCAGGGCGTCGTCGGCGTCGAGGCGCACCAGATAGTCGCCGCGGGCGTGGACGAGTCCGTCGTTGAAGGTGCGGACCGCCCCCAGGTTCTCGGTGTGACGCACGAGGCGCACCCGCTCGTCCTGCGCCGCGATCGCGGCGACGACGTCGGGGCTGCCGTCGGTCGAGCAGTCGTCGACGACGATGACCTCCACCTCGACCCCGCGCTGCGACAGCGCGCTCTCCACCGCCTGCGTCACGTAGGCGGCGTACTGGAAGCACGGGATCACGACGCTCACGAGCGGGCGTCGGGACAGCGGACGGACGCGGTGGCGTCGACGGGCCGGAAGCGGCGGCATCCGATTCACCGGCGGATGCTCGTGAGACGGGCGCGCATCACTTCGTCCGCGATGATCGCGACGGTGGCTTCCTGCGTCCGTCGCCACGAACGACCGACGACGGATGCCGCGACCTGCCGCGCGTACTCATCCCGCCCCTCACGACGCACCGCGTCGATGAGCGGCCCGGCCAGTCCCGACGGCGTCGCCCGTCCCCAGGCCGCGTGCGGGTTGGGCAGGTCGGCGCGCGCGAGCGGTGAGTCTCCGATGACCGGCACGACGCCGGCGGCGAGCATCTCCTCGGCCACGAGGGAGATGTTCGTGAACGACAGCGCGAGCCCCGCGACGACGCCGTTGTAGAGCTCGTTGAGCCGGGCGGGCGTCACGCTGCCGTGCTGGACGACGGGGAACGGGGCGTCGTCGACGCGGTCGCCGTAGACGTGGATCGGTTCGTCCGGACACGCGTCGTGGAAGAGCTCCAGGGCTCGCATCGCCAACGCGAAGCCGCGCCGGTCGTTACCGCGCTTGGCGTAGAGCACCACGCCGCGGCGCGCTCCGGTCGCGCGCTGCAGCCGGTACGTCTCGGTGTCGCATCCGAAGGGCACCTCGTCCGAGAAGACCCCCGCCTCGTCGGCGAGAACGCTCGCGACCATGCGTCCCAGAGCGATGTGGCGGAACCCGAAGTGGTAGCTGTCCTCCGCGAGCGCGTACTCCGCTCCCCGGGGGAGGAAGTAGGGCTCGTAGTCCTGGATGAACGACAGGATGCGCCCTTCGTCCACGCGGGATGCCGCGACGTGCGCCGTCGGCCAGGAGGTCGCGACGACCGCGTCGTATCCCCGGATGCGCTCCTCGACCGGACGGATGCCGGCGGTCAGCCACGGCCACGCCTCGCGGACGGTCGCCGCGTTCCGCTCGAAATCCCCGCCGTGACGGTCGTAGAGCAGCAGCGTCGTGTCCTGCCCCGCCTCGACTGCCGCCTGCATCATCCGGAACTGGGTCGTGTGCCCGCCGGACCCCGCGCTCGGTGGGATGGCGAGCCACGCGACGCGCAGCCCTTCGCCTGGGCCGGGACGCGCCGGCGGCGGCGGTCGGTGGGTGAGCGAGTCCGCGAGGTCCTCCGGGAGGAGCGGGAATTCGAGCTCACGGGCGTTCAGGCGCGCGCTCAGACGGAGCGCGGCGTACTGCGCGAGATAGCGTGGCGAGCGGCCTCGGATTCGAGCCCACACGTGACGACGACCAGACATGCATCCCCCAAAATGCGTGCGTGCCGGGCTCACGTCGTCCCCAGACGATCCCCAGCCCTGCGAGGGTATCGCACTCGTCGGCGGAGGGGTATAGTTGCCGCACGATCCGAGTGGTTTGGGGACCTACGGTGATGTTTTGGGGGATGGGCGTTCGCGCGCCCGCTGGGGAAAGACGCGTCGCGACCGAGAGGGCCGTGCGTGTCCTCTACGTCCGCACGGAGGGACGAGCAGCGATCTCGCGCGCCGCGCGCCGTGAGCAGGAGGTCGCCGGTCTCGCGCCGCGTCGCGTCCTCGTCGAGGAGGCGTTCGGCTTCGACCTGCTCGGCGAGTCCGACCTCACCGAGCTCCCGGGTCTGCGCGGCAGAGTCCTGCGCTCCCTTCCGACGTTCCTCGCGCTCGGCCTCGAGGCCGCCCGGCGCGGGCGCGACTACGACGTCATCGTCACGTGGGCGGAGAAGTACACGGTGGGGGTCGCGACGGCGCTGCGTCTGTTCCGCCGCCGTCCGCGACACGTCGCGATCCTGGACTGGGTGTCCAAGCCCGTCGTGCGCGTGCCGCTGCGCATGGTGCGGCGCGGCGTCGACGACGTCCTGACGTGGAGCAGCGTCCAGGCAGCGGCCGCCGAGCGCCTCATCGGGTTCCCGCCGGAGCGGATCCACCGCATCGAGCACCCGGTCGATGAGCGGTTCTTCGCGCCCGTCGAGCACAGGCGCACCTCCGTCGTCGCGGCGGGTGAGACGCAGCGCGACTACCCGACCCTGGTCGCCGCCGTCGCGGGGACCGGCCTGCCGACGATCATCGGGGCAGATCTCGTCGGGTCTTTCCAGGGCGTCCGCACGCGGCTGACCGACGCGCGCACGGCGCTCGGCGAGGTCGAGGGCGTGCAGGTCGGCCCGATGGCGCCGGCTGACCTGCGCGAGGCGTACGCGAGCGCGGTCGCGGTCGTGGTCCCGCTCGTCCCCGCCGACAACAACGCGGGCATCAGCGTCGTCCTCGAGGCGATGGCGATGGGGCGTCCCGTCATCGTGAGCCGGACGGTCGGCCAGGTCGACGTCGTCGAGGACGGCGTGAACGGGCTCTACGTCCGCCCCGGCGACGCCGACGACCTGCGCGAGAAGATCCTGCGCCTCGCGGGAGACCCGCTGTTCGCCGAGGAACTCGGGCGACGAGGACGCGAGACGGTCACCCGCCTGCACCGGACCGCGGACTTCGTCGCGGCGGTGCGTTCGCACGTCCTCACCGCCGTGACGGTGCCGCGATGACGGCGCTCACGGTGCTGTGCTCGGCCGCACCCCGTTCGGGTGGCGGTGTCCGTAAGCCCGGCGGGGCGCTTCCCTACGGCATGGCCGAGCTCGGCCGACGGTTCGACCTGCGGTGGCCGACTCCGCGACAGGATGCGCTGTCGCGTCGCGTCGATGGCGCGATCCGGCGGCTCTCGCCCGGACGTCGCGGATGGCAGCTCGCCCGGGCAGCCGGCCGCCCGCGTTCGGGCGCCGTCTTGTCCGTGTTCGAGGATGCGGGCCTCGCGTACGCGCGTCGACGAGAGCGCGGACCCGCGCACGTCATGGTCGCCTGCTGGCTGGCTCAGGACGTCGCCGACCGCCCCTCGGCCGTCGGCTCCTGGCGGACGTCGCTGCGGTCGGTCGACGCCGTCTGCGTCTACTCGGCGAATCAGCAGGACATCCTCGCCGGTGCACTGGGCGTTCCCTCGGACCGGATCCGCGTCGTGCCCTTCGGCGTCGACACCGACTACTACGACCCTGCGGCGGCGACCGGGGCACGCGGCGGAGGTGGCGTCGTCGCGGTCGGCAGCGACTCCCGCCGGGACTACGCCACCCTCTTCGCGGTCGCCGAGCGCACCGGCATCCCGATGACCGTCGCCTGCCACCCGCGCAACGTGACGGGGATGCCGGTGCCCGCCGGCGTCCGCATGGTCAGCGTGTTCGACGCGGACTACCGCGACCTGCTGCACCGTGCCGACGTGGTCGTGACGCCGACGACCGCGCCCGCGTATCCGTCCGGCCAGTCGGTCGTCCTCGAGGCCATGTCGATGGGGACGGCGACCGTCACGACCGACTCCGCGGCCATGCGCGACTACGTCGACGACGGCGTCACCGGCCTCCTGGTGCCGGCGCACGACGCGGACGCGCTGGCCGGCCGTCTCGAGCACGTGCTCCGCGACGACGCGCTCCGCAGGCAGCTGGGGCAGGCGGGCGCCCGCGCCGTCCGCGCCCGCTTCGGACTCGCTCGGCAATGGGATGCCGTCGCCACCGTGATCGAGCAGGTGGCGACGTGACCCTCTACGGTCTGCTGGGCGTGTTCCGTCGTCGGTGGTACGTCCTGGCGCTCGTGATCGCGGCGACCGCGGCTGCCGGTGTCGGCTTCGCCCGCGACGGTGGTCTGTACGTCACGCGCACCCTGATCGCCTTCGACGCACCCGACAGCGGTGCCTGGGAGGACGGCGGCAGCGCCGACCGGGGCATCATCGTGTTCGCCTCGGCCGTGGCGACGGAGGTCAACGGGGGGCGCTCTCCGCTGGCGTACTCCACGGCCGACGCACCGTTCTACGGAGCGGGGATCCGTCAGGGCGTCCGCGTCGCGGTGCCCGACACCGGCGGGCAGTGGGAGGTCGTCTACAACAAGGCGGCCATCACGATCGATGCGGTCTCGCCGAACCGGCAGTGGGTCCTCGATCAGCAGCGCACGAAGGTCGCCGCGGTGCTCGCCGCCGCGTCGGCGCGGCAGGCGTCGATCACACCTGCGAATCGCATCGCGGTCTCGGTGGCACCGCTCAGCGAGACGATCGAGGACGTGGTGCCGTCGCGCGTGGCTCAGTCGCTCGCGGCGGCGGCGCTCGGGGTGGTCGCGCTGCTGGTCGGGGGATGGCTCGCGGTGGCCTGGGATCGACGCGCATCGGCCGGCGGGAGACGTCCCGGAGGGGTCCACGGACTCCGCCGGTTGCTGGGGGGAAGAGAGAGAACATGAAACTCGCGGATGTGGTCGGCGCGCTGCGCCGACGGTGGTACGTCCTGCTGGCCGGGATCCTGATCGCTGCGGGAGGGGCGACGTACGTCTGGATGACGGTGTCGCCCGAGTACGAGCGCACGGCGTCGCAGCTGCTCCTCCCGGGGAAGGCGACGATCCCCGAGGATGCGAATCCCTATCTGTTCGTGGGGGGCCTGTACCAGGTGGCGGACATCCTCGTGCGCGCGATCGGCCCCGACGACGTCGCCGCGGCGACCGCAGAGCACCCCGACGCGACGGTGGCCGTGACGCGGGACACGGCGGCGGGGGCCGTCATGATCGTGACGGTGACGGCATCGAGCGAGGATGCCGCGGCCACAGTCCTCGAGAACGTGACTGCGCTCACGGCCTCGCGGCTGGGCGAGCTCCAGGACGAGAAGTCGATCCCCGGCGACGAGCGCATCGAGCTCGTCCCGCTCACCAACGCGACGCAGAGCGTCGTCATCCAGAAGACCCGGATGCTCACAGCGGCTGCTGTCGGCATCGGCGGTCTCGCCCTGGGCGCCGTCGCCGCCGTGCTCGCCGACACCTTCCTGCGTTCTCGCCGCCGTGCGAGGAGCCTCCGCGACCCGCAGGACAGCGGCCCCGCGGACGAACTCCGCGACGGCGATGAGGGGTCCGAGGAGCCCGGGTCCGCCGAGGTCGAGGCACCCGATGCCGACGCCCCCGATCCCGATGCAATCGAGGCCGCGGAGCACCCGGCATCCGCTGAACCGGACGACGAGCGAGTACGGGAGACGGTCGCGCCGTCGGCGATCAGGGGAGGCCGGTCGGCCGGCCGGGCCCGACCGCGGCGTCGCGGCAGCTGGCAGGATCCCGGTGAGGACCGGATGGACGCCTTCGAGATCGAGCGGGAAGTCGGCTGATGCTCCGGCGGCTCGACCGCGTGCCGGCTCCTGTGGCCGCCACGGGTCACACGGGCTGGCGCCCCGCGGGCGTCGATGCCGTCACGATGCTGACGATCTACATCGTCCTGCTGTACGGATTCCCGTCGAGCTTGTCCATCGCCGTCCTCGGGTCCTTCGGCAGACCGCAGTTCCTGTGGGGCCTGGTCCTGCTCGGATGGTGGCTGCTGGCTCGCCTGCAGCCGACCCAGAGCATCCGCTCCGTGCCGCAGCCGGCGCGTATCGCGCTCGGCGCATTCCTCGTCGTCTGCCTTCTGAGCTTCGCGCAGGCGATGCTGCGGGGGCAGCCGTTCGACCAGATCAGCCCGGCCGCATCGGCGATCGTCAGGTTGTTGTCGTGGACCGGAGTGGTCCTCGTCGCGATGGACGGCATCCGGAGCATGAGCGACCTCATGAAACTGGTCCGCCGTCTCGCGTTCGCGGGCGCCGCGGTCGCCGTCCTCGGCCTCGTCCAGTTCCTCACCGACCAGCCGATCATCGATTTCCTCACCGGGTTGCCGGGATTCACCGGCGACGCCGGCGGCATCGACAGCCGCGGCGGCTTCATCCGCCCGGCGGGGACGGCGACGCACCCGCTCGAGTACGCGACAGCCATCGCGGTCGCCCTGCCTCTCGCGCTCGCTTGCGCCATCGTCGGCGACGGCGGGCGCAAGCGCGCCCGCTGGTGGATTCCCGTCGGCATCGTCACGCTCGCTTCGTTCCTCGCCGTCTCCCGTTCGGCCGTCATCGGCTTCGGGATCGCCGTCATCGCCGCCATCCCCGGTCTGCCGGCGCGGTTCCGGCCCGCGGTCATCACCGTCATCACCGTCGCCTTCGCCGGTGCGATGGCGGCGGTCCCGGGGCTCTACGGCACGATCGTCGGCATGTTCCTGGGCGTCGGCGACGATCCGAGCGCGCTCTCGCGGACCGCGGCGCTCGACCTGCTCCCCGTGTTCCTCGCGTCCTCTCCTCTTCTCGGGGCGGGCACCGGCACATTCCTGCCGCGGTACTACATCTTCGACAACCAGTGGGCGCAGATGACCGTCGAGATCGGTGTGCTGGGAGCGTTGGCGTTCGCCGGAGTGCTGCTGGCGGCGGCGTGGAGTGCGTGGCGCGCCAGTCGTGTGTCGCATCTGGAGGATCTGCAGGTCGTCGGCCGCTGCGTGACCGCCTGCATCGTGACGGTGGGCGTGCTGTTCGGGCTCTTCGACGGTCTGGCCTTCCCGATCTCGGCGGGCACCGCGTTCCTCGTCGTCGGCCTGTGCGCAGCGGCGCGAACGGTGGGATTGTCGGACGGCTGGGTGGCCCTCGGCGGAATGACCGCGGATGCCGGCCGCCGAGACGCGTCGCTCGACGCCGCTCCCGTGCCCGCTCGATCCTGACCGGCCCCGCGTCAGCGGGCGACGCCCCCGGCACGGGGTGCGGACCGGATCCTGCGGAGAGTCGTCTTCACGCGGTCGAGGCCGTCCTTCCCCCACACGCGCAGCAGCAGATCGCGCCCTCGGGAGCGGATGCCGTCGCGCACGGCCCGCGCAGGGCCGCGGACGAGGAGGTCGGCCGCGAGTGCCATCGCTCCGGGGGTCGGCAGTTCCTCCAGCATCCCGGGAAAGCCGGCCCGGTGCGGGGCGGGAGCGACCAGGCGGCCGCGGACCCGGTTGCTGACGTTCTGCCCGTGCACGACCTGCAGCCAGGCGGGGGGTCCGCTCACGACCGTGACGGGGAAGTGGTCGTGCAGGCGGTTGTGCCAATCCCGCCAGGCGGTCTTCGGCGATTCCCACGTCTCGCTGACGCTGCAGAACGCGTTCTCCCGGTCGGTGCGACGGTACAGTCGGCCGCCCTGCACGATCACGCCCGTCTGCAGGTAGATCGCGGCTCCGATGCTGCGCCGCGCACATCCCTGCAGGCGTTCGACGAAGTCGCGCGCGACGGCGTCGTCGTTGTCGAGGTTGGTCGTGAGGAGCATCTGGCGGCCGGCTCCCGTCAGCGCGCGTGCGTCGGCCGCGGCATCCTGCCAATCGACCCGCTCGCGGTACAGCGGCACGAACAGGCCCTCGTCGATGAACGGCGCGAGGCGGGTCAGCAGCCAGTCCGGCGAGGCCGGGTCGAGGTAGACGATCCAGGTGACGTCGGTCACGGTCTGCCCGCGCATCGACGGCACCGTGTACCGCTCGAACAGGGCGACACGGTTGCGCAGCCACCCGTCCTGAGCGCGGATGAGGCTCTCGGGTCCGGGGGTCGGCAGGTTGAACCGGGTGAGGATGACGTGGTCCACCGTCCGGGAGAGGTCGTCGATCATCGTGCACGCATCCCTGTCTCGAATCGCCGGATGAGCGGGGCGACACGTCGTCGCACGGCTTCGAGGCCGTCCGCCGCGCGGGCGAGAGGCCCCGTGGAGAAGTGGCCGATGTCCGCTCCGAACGCGGTGGCTCGCATCCGCCCTGCCATCACGGCGTCGACGACGTGGTCGGCGCGCGCAGCGGCTGACAGTGTCGCCGCCGGCGCGGGGACCCGGACGCCGAGCGGATAGAGCTGGCGTGGCCCGTGCCAGTCGAGGGCGGCCATGGCCGGGATGTCGTATCGACGAGAGGCTTCCGACGCCCACGCGCCGGGGCGGATGCCGTCGTACTTGCGGTTCCAGACCTCCACGCCGGACAGGCCCGTCGACCACGCGGGGTCGAAGCGGCGCCAGGCATCCCGTCGTCCGGGGTGGGCGAAGACGGCGGCGCCGCCGTCGCCGCGAACGCGGGCGAGGACGTCGCCGATGACGGGGGAGCGGCCGTAGAACGGAGCCCGGCCGTAGACGGGGAGGTGGACGACGTGGTCCGGGTCCTGATACTCGATCCCGGGAACGAGGAGGAACCCGCGTGCCTCGCTGATGCGGTCGCACTCGCGTTGGAGCGCGGCCCATCCGCTCTCATCCATCGTGCGGTCGTGGTCGCAGACCAGCGCGCCGTCGAACCCCGCACGTCCCAGTACGGTGACAAGGCGGTCGAGACCCCACTCGGAGTCGTCGGAGTGCGCTGTGTGGATGTGGGACGCGAGGGTCAGTGCGGTCCGGGCAGAAGCGGTCATGCGCGTCGCCGTCCTCTCATCAGTGCGGTGACGGTTCCCACGGTGTCGGCGAGCAGGACGGCGGGTTCGCGCGCGGACCAGTTGTAGAGGCGGTCGCCGCGACGGATCGTCAGAAGATCGCGGAGGGTGTCCCGGAGCGACGGCCACCCCGAGACCGCACCCGATTGCGGGCCGCGGACGACGAATGCCAGGTGGGCGAGCTCCCGACCGAGGTGTCGTGCGACGATCCGAGGCGGGTCGTCCGGGGCTTCGGGAGATCTCGGGATCCCGAGAGCGGTCTGCGTCGCCCACGCCGGATACTCGAGCCCGCGCCGCCGGGCGAGAGCCATGCTCCCCCAGGCTCTTCCGTTCAGCTCCATGAACCAGGGGACGCCCGCCGCATCGCGAAGGAACTCGACCATGAACATGCCGCGCCAATCGACGGATGCCAGGAGCCGCCGGATGGGCTCCACGAGAGTCTCGTCGACGTCGATCGACGCGCACGCCGACGACGCCGACCCGTGCGGGTTCACCATCCGCACACGTCGGTGCGCGCTGAGGACCGCTGGGCCGGTGTCGTCCACGTACCCGAACACGCCCTCGCCGACCCCGGCGAGGAGAGGTTGGCGCAGCAGGGGGCCGCGCAGCCGGTCGCGGCTCCGATCGAACTCCCCGCGATCGCCGCAGATCGCGCCGCTGGGGCGGACGAGCCTGCCGTCGACCTCCACGACCGCGGCGGCGGACTTCAGGACCACCGGCCACACGGCGTCGCCGGCCGCCGCGTCCACGGTGACCACGTCGGTGGGGGGAACCGCGAGACCGGCTCGCGCGGCGGCATCCATCTGCCGCGACTTGTCGAGCGCGAGATCGACGCCGGCGCGGGACGGCCCGACGAAGACGGCGCTCCGCGGGTCGACCTGCGAGGTGAGCCACAGTGCGGCGTCATCGAGAGGGAGGATCGCATCCGGCTGACGTGTGCGGACGAGTTCGGCGAGGTCGGACCGGGCCGCGCCGGCGTCGGTCTCGGGCGGAGTGATCGTCACGATCTCCACACCGCCCACGCGTCGGAGCGGGCTGCGTGTCCCGCGACGCTCCATCGCGAGGACCCGCATTCCGGACCGGCGCAGCGACCACGCCGTCTCGACCGCGGCGAACGCGTCCGCGAACCCCATGAGCACGGTCACCGCCACCTCTTCACCGCCCGGGTGAGCGCGCGGGCGGGCCACCGACGGGTCGTGCGCGTCGGGCGATCGAGGAGGGCACGGATGCTGGCGGCGTCATCGCTGTGGATCACCGAGTACCGCGTACGCATCGCTGCCGACCCGCGGTTCCACCCTTCGTCGACCGAGTAGACGTTCGGGAATCCGCTCCGGCGCAGTTCTCCCAGCACCCTCCGGTCGTACAGTCCCTGGGGGAAGGCGGCGTGCGCGATCGGCTCGCCGACGATCGCGCCGAGGCGCATGGCGGACCCGATCAGCTCGCCGTGCAGCGTGCCCGCCTTCGCCAGTTCCGGCCACGGCCGGTGGGTCGCGCCGTGCGTGCCGAACGTCATGCCGTGCCGCGCCAGGTCGACGAGTTGCGCGGCATCGAGGGAGCCGGTGGCGCCGATCCTGTCGGTGATGACGAAGAAGCGTGCGTGGATGCCGCGATCGCGCAGCGCGGGGAGAGCCACCTCGTGGTCCGACGCGTTCGCGTCGTCGAAAGTGATCTGCACCCGCCGGTGGTGTCGCACGGCGGTGTCGAGGATCTCGTGGAACCGGTCAGCCGTGACCCAGAAGCGCTCCTCGCCGGGCTCCAGCATCCGGCCGGGGGTGCCGATCCCGTGGAAGTTCAGGATCATCACGCGCCGGTGATCGGCGGCATCCCACATCACCATGTCGTCCTCGTCTCGAGCGGGGTGGAAAGGCGTTCCGGCAGGGGTTCACCGGCGGGGAGCGACGCCCAGCGGCGCCGGTCGAGCACGATCGGAAGGGCGTGGCGATGACGCGCGTCGTGCGGGCGGAGGGCGTGCTGAACGGCGACGGCCGCGCGGAACAGAGCGGTCCGGCCGGTGCCGTGGTGACGGGCGAAGTCGCGCACCCGGTTGACGGAGAGCAGCGCCACGAGGGCGGCGGGCTGACCCGACCCCGAACCGTCGTGCTGCGCCTGCGCAGCCGGAGTGAAACGCACCCGGAACCCGGCCGCACGGACGCGGCGCGCGTAGTCGGTCTCTTCCGCGTAGAGGAAGAAGGTGTCGGCATCCCACTCGCCCACCGCCCGCCGGCAGGCGGCAGAGACGAGCAATGCGGCGCCTCCGGCCCAATCGACGTCGCAGGGGCGCGCGTAGTCCTCGTCCCGGCGCAGCGTCTCGCCGAACCACGCGGGTCTCGAGCGCCACCGCGATCCGAACACGGCGTCGCCGAGCGCCCGCAGGGGCGTCGGCTCGCGCCGCAGGCTGTCGAAGCGCGTCCCGGTCTCGCTCTCGCGCAGGAGTGGAGCGACGAGGCCGACGCTCCCGTCGCCGAGTTCGGCCATCAGCTGCGCGACCGTGGTGGGCGCGACCGTCAGATCGGGGTTCAGGATGAGGACGTGCTCCGCCGCGTCGATGCGTCGGAGGGCGACGTTGATGCCTCCCGAGTACCCGAGGTTCGCGCCGGTCGCGATGACGGTGGCGTCGCCGCGAGCGCGGACGATCGCGACCGTCTCATCGCGCGACCCGTTGTCGACGACGACGACGGCGGGGACGATCGTCCCGGCCGCGAGGGAATCGAGCAGCGCGCCGATCGTGTCGGCGCTGTTGTACGTCACGACCACCGCGGTCACCCCCGCGGGGCTGCGGTCGTTCATCGTTCGGCTCCTTCGGCTCGCGTCGAGGCGACGAGGACGGATGCCGCGTGCCAGAGTGTTCGCATGTCGGCTCCGGGAACCCGTCGTACCGCTGCGCTCATCGGGCTCGCGGCGTATGCGCTGCTGGCCGTCGTCGTGCTCGTGTCACCGCTGTCGCCGGGCGCGATCGTCGAGGCGGTTGATCGCGTCGTGCGGGGCGCCCTCGGTGCCGTCGGGTTCGGGAGCGGAGGGTTCGGGACCGGGTGGATCGAGTTCGCGTTGAACATCGTGCTGTTCCTGCCCGTCGGTGCGCTGCTGACGCTGTGGCTGGGGCGCCCGTGGCGGGCCCTCGCGATCGCGGTCGTCGTCTCGGCGTCGGCCGAGCTCGTGCAGGTGCTGCTTCCGGCGCGGATGCCGAGCCTCCGCGACGTCCTCGCGAACGCCGCCGGCGCCGGCGCGGGTGTGCTCATCGTCTGGCTGCTCATTCGTCCCTCCCGACGACGGCGGGGGACCACGCGTGCTCGATGAGGATCCGCGGGTCGGACGAGCCGTCGACCTCGAGAGCCCAGACGTCGCTGTCGCCGCGGGTCTGGGCCCGCGGCATCCCGTACAGGATCGTGTCGTCGTCCAGCCACTCGATCTGATCGTCGATCCCGCGCTCCTCGGGGAGGACGCGGACGGCGCCGGTCGCGACGTCGTAGATCGCCGGGGTCCAGTGCGGGCCGGCGGGGTCGTCGCCCGTCACCCGCTTGAAAGCGATGGATCTTCCGTCGGGTGAGACGGAGGGGCATTCCACGTTCTCGGCGAGCATCGTCATCGAGCGCGCGTCGATGTCCCCCCGGACGAGCCAGGTCGTCCCCGTGAGGGTCATCCCGACTGTCGCGTAGAACGTGCGGTCGTCGACGAACGTGACGCCCCAGAAGTTGCGATCCGCGGCGGCGACAGCGGCGCCGTCCCGGGTCAGCGACCATTCCTCGAGGTTCCCGAGGGACGTGCCGTCCACGCGCGAGATCACCGTCGCCGTCGAGAACCCGACCGCGGCGTAGGAGTGGCCCGACACGAACGAGGTCTCGGCGACGAGCTCGCCCGAGGGGGAGAACCGGGTACGGCTGGGGATGCCGGGCAGCGGCCATTCGGCGGCCGTCTCCCCGGCGGCATCCGACACCGTCGCGGTGTACGACGGGACGACGCCTCGGACGATCCTCAGGCACGACAGTCGCGCGACGGTCGCGTCGAGCCGGTCGCACACGTCGCCGCTCGTGAGGCGAGCGCCGTCCGGGGCGTCGATGGGGACGCTCGCGACGTGACCGTAGGCGCGTCCCGACTCCGTGGTGCGGAAGACGATGCGATCGCCGCCGGCCCACGTGCCGAGCCCCGCGGTGTCGGCGGTGCCGAGGTTCGAGTCCGCCTCACGCCGGTCCGCCCACGCCGTGACGCCGAACGCGATCGTCGCGGCGAGTACCGCCGCACTCGCCCCCGCCACGAGGACCATGCGCGCGCGCCCGCTCACGACGCTGCCTTCCGGATGACGGGGCGCAACGCGATCGCCGCACCCACGACCGCCCCGGCGAGGACCAGTGCGGCGATGACGAGTGCCGTCTCGCGCCCGACCGCGAACCAGAGCACGCCGAACAGGGCGGCGGAGCCGAACCGCGACACCGCGACGACGGTCTGAGCGGCAGCGATGCCGGTGGCCCGGGTCTCGGGTGTCGTCAGATCGGCGGCGAGAGCGGCGAGAACTCCGTCGGTCGCGGCGTAGAAGGCGCCGAGGAAGGCGAGGCACAGAAGCGTCGCGACCAGGTCGTCGATGGCCAGCGCGGCGACGACGTACGCCGCGAGCAGCCCGACGTGTCCTGCGACGAAGACGCGGGCGCGCCCGACACGGTCGGCGAGGCGGCCGAGCGGGACGGCCAGAGCGAGGAAGGCGACGTTGGTCCCCACATAGAGAAGCGGGAACCACTGCGCGGCGAAGTCGTTGCGCCCCTGCAGCGCGAGGTAGACGAACCCGTCGCCGATCGTGACGATGCCCAGGATGCCTGCCGCCGCGAGCACACGACGGAAGGGTCCGCGTCGAAGCGTCGTCCATGCGTCGCGGCGGTCGCGGCGACGCGCCGCGCGCTCGGGAGCCTCGGGCCGGGTGCGGACGTTGGGGACGAGGACGCCGAGGATGAGGAGCCCGATCACGGCGCAGGAGAGCGAGACGGCGAACACGACGTCGTACCCGTCCGGAATGAGCCAGAGGATGACGAAAGCCAGGAGGGGACCGATCGCCGCGCCGATGTTGTCGAGCATGCGGTGCACCCCGAAGGCTGCGCCGCGGTTCTGCGGGTCGGAGGACGCGGCGATGAGCGCGTCGCGGGGGGCGGTCCGGATCCCCTTGCCGATCCTGTCGGCTGTGAGGACGACCGAGAGCGCGGCGAAACTTGACGCGAACAGCAGCCCGACACGGGCCGCGGCGGCGACCGCGTACCCGCTGAAAGCCACCCACTTGGGTCTGCCGAGCCGGTCGGACGTGTAACCGCCGGCGATGCGGACGAGCGCGCTGACCCCCTGATACAGCCCATCGAGGAGTCCGAAGGCGATCGTCGACAGCCCCAGCATCCCCGTCACATACAGGGGGAGGACGGCCGAGACCGACTCCGAGGAGATGTCGGTGAGGAGGGAGACCAGGCCGAGGGTGACGACGGTCGACGAGACGGTGCGGATGCCGCGCGGTGCTCGCGTCTCCGCTGCGTCGGGCGGTGAGTTCGTCAGTGAGATGTACACGTCAGGCCGCCTGGATGACCGCGAAGACGGAGTAGATCGTGCCGGTTCCGGTCTCGTCGGCCGTCAGGGTGAGCGCGATCCCGGAGCCCCGATAGGTGACGGCGTCGCCGTCCGCGGGTACCGGTGTCAGGGTCAGCGCCGCCCACCGTGCGTCGATCTCACGGCGCACGTCCGCGGCGGATGCCGCCGACCGTGCCGTGAGGGTGACCTGCATCACGTCGCCGTCGACGACGATCGCGCTCTCGATGACGGTGTCGCCGCGGAACGGCCCTGCGATGTCGTCTGGGTAGCCGTCGACGAGCGCGCCGTCAGCGGCGCCGGACTTCGGGAAGGGGCCGGCGAACACCGGCGCGACCGGTCGCAGGGTCGGAACACCCGCCGTTCGGCGGTCTTCGCGTGTTCCCGGGTCCTGCACCTCGCTGCCGTCGATCGCCGGCGCGTCGACTCGCGCGCCGGCGTCGATCGGCGGGCCGTCGACGGCACGGGTCGGCGATGGGCCGGCCGCGTCGGCGTCAGGTGCCGCCGCCGCGGTGCGGGTGCTCCCGCCACCGCCGTGACCGGGCGGCATCCCGTCGGTCATCGCATCGACCGCTACCGCGGACGCCGCAGCGATCACGGCAACCGCGACGGCACCCACGACCAGTCCGCGCCATGCGGTCACTGCTGACTTCTTCGTATCCCGTGTCATTCCGCTACCCCCTCTGAGCGGTTGTGAATTCACCGGGGTCGATGCTCAGGGAGCACCGGTCCCGATCCACCAGGCGGGCACGGACGGACGGGGGGACATCCGGCCGTGCCCGCGTGCGGGCGACGGTTCACGCATCCTGTCGACCCGAGGATCGGCGTACGGCCAGGTAGGCCGGGGGTCCTTCGACGAGGTACCGCTTCGCCAATCGCTTCGGCTCGAGCATGAGCCGCCACATCCATTCGAGTCCCGAATCGCTCACCCAGCGGGGTGCTCGTGAGACCCGACCCGCCAGGAAGTCGACGACCGCGCCGAAGGCGAGGAGGACGCGCGCGCCCGTCGCCTCCCCGTACGTGTCGATCCACTGCTCCTGGCGAGGCTTTCCCAAGCAGACGATGACCACGTCCGCATCAGCTCTTCTTATCTGCATCGCGATCTCGGCGGAGGACTCCGCCGAGGAGAGCTCGGTCCGACCGGGCGTCCAATGCCCGATCAACCGCACTCCCGGCCATTCCGCCTCGACCCGGCGGTGCAGGGATTCCCGCACCTCGTCCGCGCCGCCGAGGACAGCGACCCGCCAGCGCTCGGTGTGCGCGCGGTTCAGGATGTCCTCGATGAGGTCGCTGCCGGCGAGTCGAGGCCAGTGGCCGCCCGTGAGCCGCTCGGCCTGACGGGCGATCGGGGCTCCGTCGATGAGGTTCAGATGGCGAACCGTCGTCGGTCCGTGCTCGAGCGATGCCGAGTGATGGACGTGGTCGAGGTTGACCGAGACCACCGCGAGAGGAGAGCCGCTGTGACGGTGGACGGCGTCCGCGATGACATCGCACGCGCCGGGTGTGTCGGTGAGGTGGACGTCGGTCCCGGCGATGTGGATCGTCGGCGGCCCGAGCGGGGAGGGCCGCGGAACGACCTTCCCGGCGGAGAGCTCGGAGCGGACACCTCGGACGCGCACCGGCGTCGTCATCACACGCATGGCCATCAGTAGGCCCCCTTCGCACGGAGCACCACTGCTGCGGTGCGGATCATGATGGCCAGGTCGCGGGTGACCGACCAGTTCTCGACGTAGTGGAGGTCGAGGCGGACGCTCTCGTCCCAGGAGAGGTCGCTGCGACCACCGATCTGCCACGGTCCGGTGATGCCGGGTCGCAGGTAGAGCCGCCGGAAGACGGGAGTGTCGTACATCCGGACTTCCCGCGGAAGCGGGGGCCGGGGCCCGACGATGCTCATCTCGCCGCGGAGGACGTTCCAGAACTGCGGCAGCTCGTCGATGGAGTACTTCCGCAGGAACCGTCCGACTCGGGTCACCCGGGGATCGGCGCGCACCTTGAACAGGGCACCCGCGCCTTCGTCCAGAGCGGCGAGGTCCGTCACCTGACTGTCCGCTCCGAGGGTCATCGTGCGGAACTTGAGCATCGTGAACTCCCGCCCGTCGCAGCCCACGCGTTGCTGGCGGAACATCGCGGGACCGGCCGAGTCGAGCCGGATGGCGAGGGCGATGAGCGGCGCGACGATCGAGATCGGGATGAGGGCGGCTATCGAGCAGACGATGTCGAGAAGGCGCTTGATGCGATGCGACGCTCCGTCGTAGGTCGGAATCCGCACCCCGACCAGTGCCAGGCCCGCCGCCGTGCGGACGGACATTCGGCCTTCGGCCACGTCGGTGAGCGTCGTGGCGAGCACGAGGCTCGCTGCTGTGCCCTCGAGCTCCCAGCTCAACCGGCGGACGAGGTCCGAGTCGTGAGCGGTGCCGGCGACCACGACGACGTCGGCACGGGCGCTTCGTGCGAGCCCGGCCGCTGCCGTGGCGGTCACGGCGCTTCCGGACTCCGCGTGTTCGACGGCCGCCCCCACGACGGTGTATCCCAGGCGGGAACTCTCCAGAACCGGCGTCAGCGCGTCGACGACGCGACTCGCGCCGACGACGACGGCTCGGATCTTGGCATCGGGCCGCCGCGACGTGATCCACCGGCGTCGCCAGACGCGAACGGTCAGGACCGCGGCGGCGGAGATCGGCAGGACTCCGAGCAGCACGGAGCGGAACGAGGCGGAAGGTGCGAACACGTCCAGGCAGGCGAGGACGGCGAACGTCAGGGCCCCGGCGGCGAGAACCCGCCGATACTCGCGGAGCGCGGCGATCCCGTGCTCTCGCGATCGGACAGCGCCGAGCAGGATGGCGTGGATGCCGACCGTCACCGCGCTGAGCGCGACCACGTCCGGGCCCGCCGGCGTTCCCGCGACGGTTGCGGCAGCGAGGGCTGACCCTGCCGCGAGAGTGAGCGCTGCCCCGTCGGAGACCGCCGTCCACAGGCGGCTCCGACGGCGCTGGCGCAGTCGGCGGAGAACCTCGGCCGTCGGCCGGGGTTTCGTCGCCAGGGTGAGGTGCGTGGCCGTCGGCGCAGGCATCGCTGCCGACGTCATGACCGCGCTCCGTCTGCACCGGAGCAGCGATCCGCTGCTCCGGTGGCGCCGCCGTAGCGGCGCGCGCTCGTGTTCCGTTCAGTCCCCATGAACGTTCCGTCCCCAAAACATCGACGCAGGTCCCAGAACCTGCGCCCCCCAAGTGCGGATCCGATCCGCGTTGCCCAAACATCCGGCGCCGGATTGCTCCGCCGCCTTCCCGACGCATCGACCCCTCGATGTGTCGGGCCCCCTGACCGCTCAGCGGCCGTTCACGCACCGATTCCTTCGGTGCGTGTGTGGGCTCTTCGCGCGGGTTCGCTCGGGTGAACGAGCCGCACGAAGAGCCCAGTAAGACATGAGTGCGGCCCCCAAAGACGCCCCCACTTTTTCTGCTGTCTCCGTGTGCCGGTTCAGCTCCCCAAAGCTTCGCGGCGGCGACAACGGGAACGCTACCGGCCATCTCCAGGTCCACCAATAGGGGGACAAACCTAATCTCACGTCCCCCAAATGGGGGACACGTTGCGGGGTGGGTTAGGGGATTCGCAGGGAGAACATGGGAGTGAGATCGACGCGTTTCCGGGTACCGTTTCGCACAACATCGAGCGCGCGATCGCCTGAACGCGCCGACTCGACGGCCATTGGGGAGGCTGACATGTGGGGGAGTATCTGGCGCGCCGCGATCGTGGTGGCAGTCGTCGCCGGAGGGGCGGCGCCGGCAGCGGCGGACGAGGGGTCGTACGTCCCGAAGACACCGCGGGAGCCTGGGCTCGACGGCTCGACGGTGCAGTCGCTGTGTGTGGACGAAGCTCCGACGATCGGCTATTCGATCGTCCGGGTCGGCGACACGGATGCGGCTGAGGCCGGTCGTGTCGACGACGGTTCGGCTTTCGTCTTCCGCGGCGCGGCCACGCGCGGTGCGCGAGCCGAGCTCGTGCTGTCCGGCGAGGGGCGGCGTCTGACCGTCCCGCTCGCGACCGCGGCCGATGGGACCGGTCAGGGGACCGTCCTCTGGCCCGGGGTGGTGACGGATGACGGGGGCACGGTCATCGCGCTTCCGGGGTGGGAGCGAGCCGGCGAGGACTGGCGTCCTCGCGACGACGATGCCGCCTGGACGACGGGCGACATCACGGCTCGTCTCGAGGTCGGGGAGCTGAGCATCGACGTCCCGCTCGCGTACCCCGGCTACTCGGAGGAGTGCGCGACCCCCGTCGGGGTCGCGTCGAACGGCGTGACCGGCGGCTTGGCCATGACCGGAGGGCAGCTGCCGGTGGCCGCAGCCCTCGGCGGCACGGCTGCTGTTCTCGTGGGCGCCCTCCTCGTGGCGCGGCGCCGGCGGCGGGTCGAGTCGTGAGGTCTCGCCGTCGACTGATCCTGGTCGCCGGCAGCCTGTTCCTCCTCGGCAGCGTGGCTGCCGCCGTGCACGTCGGGCGGTCCGCAGTCGACCTGCAGCAGGCGCTGGAGACCGCGCGCACGGACGCCCGCGCAGCCGTCGATGCGATTGCCGGTGGCGACATCCAGGGCGCCCGGGATGCAACCGATCGGCTCGTCCGCGTGATCGCCCCGGCCGTTCCCGACGACCCGGTGTGGTCCGCGGCGGAGGGCCTTCCTGGAGTCGGGGCCAACCTGTCCGCCGTGCGACGGGCCGCGACGGCGATGCAGCGGGTGGGCGAGGACGTCGCGCCGCCGCTGCTCGACACAGCTCGCCGGATGCGGGACGCCGATGCGCCGGCAGCGGTTGGCATCCTGCGGGACGGCGCGTCCGCGCTCGACAGCGCTGCCGCCGTTCGCCGCGAGGTCTCCGACGACATCGGATCCATCGACCGGTCGGCGCTCCTGCCGTCGCTCGCCGATGGCATCGACGAGGTCGCCGAGGCCATCGATCGCCTGGAGCCCGCGACGGACGGTGCGGCCCAGGCGGCGGCCGTGCTTCCCGGTCTCCTGGGGGCGGATGGCGAACGCCGCATCCTCGTCATGGTTCAGAATCCCGCTGAGCTCCGCACCGGGGGAGGGATCACGGGTACGTTCCTCGAGCTGCGCGCCCGCGACGGTCGCCTGACCCTCGGTGCGCAGCGGGACTCATCCGACTTCGCTCCGGTCGCGACGCCCCTCGTGCCCGTGGCGGACGGCGAGGTCCATGCCCTCGGGGACGGCATCGGGCGCTTCGTGCAGAACGCTTCGATGACGGCCGACTTCACCGTGACCGCGCGCCTCGCTTCTGCCTGGTGGCAGCGGAGTGGGATGCCGGCTCCCGACGCCGTCGTCTCCGTCGACCCGGTCGTGCTCGCCGCTGTGCTCGGCGTCACGGGGCCGGTCCAGACCCGGGGCGGCGAACTCGATCAGCGGAACGTCGTGGACCGCCTGCTCGTCGAGCCCTATCGCACCCTCGGGCAGGACGCGCAGAGCAGATGGTTCGCGGATGCCGCTGTCGCGGTGTTCTCCGCCGTCACGGAACGAGCGCGACCCGTCTCACTGGTCACGGCCGTGTCGGGAGTCGTCGCCGAGGGACGCGTGTCGGTGTGGAGCCGGCACCCCGACGAACAGTCGATCCTGACTCGGACTCCGCTCGCCGGTCCGCTCGCGCGGCAGGATGCCGCGGGCCCCACCGCGTTCGCGGCCTACTTCAACGACGCCACGGGGGGAAAGCTGACCCCCTACCTGTCCGTCGGGCTGGGGGTCAGGAGCGGTGTCTGTCGAGCCGACGGCCTCCGCGAGGTCGCAATCGAGGTCGACCTTGCGAGCACGCTCACCCCGCAGGAGGGTGAAACGCTGCCGATCAGCGTCACCGGCGGGGGGATCTTCGGTGCGACGAAGGGCTTCATCGCACCGACGGTGACCGTCGTCGCGCCGCCGGGCTGGTACCTGGGTGGTCTGACGCTCGACGGGCGGGCCGTTCCGTCGGCCGACGCCCTCGTGGGGGAACGCGCCTCGATCACCCGCCGAGTCGACATCCCGCCCGGCGACGGACGCGACCTGGTCTTCCGATTCGTCGCGGGCCCGGAGGTGCCGTCGGAGGCATCCGTCCCGACCCTTCTGCACACGCCGCTGCTCGGACCCGTCGACGTGCGGTCCGGCGCGGTGTCGTGTCCGAAGGCGTGAACACCGGACGTTCGGGGTTCGCGAAGATCGGGCGCTGTCTCTGTTGTCGGAGAAGGCTTTCCATTAGCATGAGAGCGCCATCCCCTACAGGTCTCCGGGCTGCTCCCCAAGCGGTTTCGACGCGCACTGTCCCCAAACTTTGCGTCTCTTCGGCGGCCGGGTTGGCTACGCGGACCCTCTCCCGCCGCAGTCCCCACTGATCAGGCCTGAGAGGGTCCGCCTCTTCCTCGGCCATCTCGAGCGCCGGGTGTCACCGGGCGTCGTTCTCCGGCGAGCCTTCGTCGTTCACCCCCACGATCGCCTGCAGCTTCGCGATCAGATCCGTCCGCGATGTCGCTCCCAATCGGCGACGGATCCGGGCGATGTGGTGCTCCGCCGTCCGTGGCGAGATGAAGATCGTCTCGCCGATCTCGGCGTAGGTCATCCCGCTGAGGACCAGGCCGGCGACCTCCCGTTCCCGAGCGCTCAGAAGGCCGTTCTCGTTGCTCGGCGACGCTCCGTTCGCGGCAGTCGCAGACGCGGCGTGCGGGTGCAGCTGCCGGGCGTATCCGGACAGCCGCGAGGCGGCGCGTCGATCGCGGGCCCGATCCGAGAGGTCGACCGCGAGGCGTGCGCCGTCCCATGCGTACCCGAGCGACGCGAGACGTGACGCCACGCGTTCGATCCTGTCGAGGTCGCCTTCGTCCACACGCGGACGCGCCCACTCTGCGACGGCGGCGGACATCGCATCGGCTATGCGCGAGTCGCGTGCGGCGGCCCCCAAGGCGCGGCTGGCGTGCGTCAAGCCGTGCGCGTCGCCGGAGATCAACGACTTCTGGTATTTCGTCCAGAGGAGAGGGATGCGCCAGTGCGGGGGGTCGCCCAGTCGGTGGAGGATGCTCCGCAGGGTTTCGAGGACGGGCGCGACCCGGTCGGCCTCTCCGAAGAGGGCGGATGTCTCGATGAACTCCCGGAGGGGGTGGAGCAGATAGAGGTCGGGCTCGATGTGGCGGACGTCGTCGCGGACTCGTTCCCAGATGGAGTGGAGTTCGTCGAAAGACCCGTAGCGTCGAACGTGAGCGAGCATGACCGCGTCGCGGATGAGCACATCCCGGCCGCTCAAGGGGATCACCGACGCATCGACGTCGGCGAGACGCGCGAACGCCTCGGTGGGATTCTGTCGGTGCACCGCGATCCAGGCTGCCCAGAGCAGGAGGCGCGGTCGACCCCACGGGCCGCCGTGCTCGTCCATGAGCGCATCGCTGACGAGGTTGGCAGCGGTGTCCAATTCGCCGATGTTGACGGCCGCGATGGCTGCGATGACGGCGGGGAGTTCGGGCACGGGGCCGGTCTCGCCGGAATCGCCGTAGGTCTCGCTCGCCCGCACGAGATCGTCGAAGGCGCCGCTCGGCGGGGAGGCGAGCGACGCCGCGAGTCCTCGCAGCATCGTCGCGTGTGCGACGCGCACCGTTGTGGGAAGGCCGCTCGTCTCGATGTCATCCGTGCGCACGGCGACGCGGAGCGGGTCGGCGTCGCCGGTCCCCAGTGCGACGACAGCCCCTTGAGCGCGCGTGATCACGTCTTCGGTGGCGTGTGCGCGATACGCTGCGGAACTCGCGCGCAGGAATCCGCGCGCGCTCCACGCCGACCCGAGGATCCGAACCGCCTCGTCGCGCTCGCTGCCCTCGGCGGAGGCCCCGACCCCGTCGATGAGGGCCGCGGCTTCATCGATGTCGCCTCGGGACCAGGCCAGGCGTGCTTTGCGGATCGTGATCGCGGTGCGATCGGCGCCGGCCGAGAGCGCCGCGTCGTACAGCGCGATCGCGCGATCGGGGTCGTACGCTGCCGCTTCGTCTGCGTGCGCACGGAGCGCGAGGGCGAGTCGTTCGTCGTGGCGTTTCCCGAGAGCTGCGAGGAGGTCGACGTCGAGCGATCCCCGCGGTGCCCGCGCGAGGAGATCGATCATCTCGCTGACGGGTGTCGTGCGCCGGACCGTGTTGCGGACGATCGGGATGGTGTGCCCCCCGCGGAGGAGGAGCCCTGCGGCGTGGGCGCGGGCAAGGGCGTCGGCCTCGATGCCCGCGTCCACGCCGTCCCCGTTCACGCTCGTCTGTCGGACGACGGTGGCCGTCTCGGGCTCGAGAGTGTCCAGGCGGACTGCGATGACCTCGCCGACGGCGAGAAGCTCGGCTTCGTGTCCCGGGTCGCGGCAATACCCTCCGCCGTGCGCAGTGAGGAGTTCCTTCGTCAGCCACGTCACCGACGCGGCGACCTCGACGATCGATTCGACGCAGCCGGGGGTGATGGAGCAGTCCGACCGTTCGAGGGCGCTCGTCACGTCCTGGGTGTCCACGTGCCCGAGGACGAGGAGCGGGCGGGAGCTCTCCAGGCGACGGATGAGGCGGGTCAGTCCATCGCTCCACGGCCACGGCCGGCAGGCCAGCACCAGACCCGCGTCGGGGTCGTCAAGATGGGCGTCGAGGCTGGAGACCTCGGTGTCCGACAGGAGGTGGGCGTCGTCGACCAGCAGCGTCTGCGCCGACGCATTCGTGCGCCGCTGGACCTCGGCGAGAAGGGGAGTCTTGTCGGAGCCGGCCGGGCCGACGATGACGAGCCGCAGGGGGCCCTCGTCGTTCCGGAGAGCCTCATCGACGTGGGCGAGGGCGAGCCGGGGCCACAGGCGCAGGCCGCGGGGCGCCTCGTCAGCGAGCGCGGGACGCGTCACCGGTTCCCCCTTTCCCGTCGACGCAGGCGTCGACACCGCCCCGGCCGGACGAAATTCGGGTTCGACCGGCTGTTCTCCCGCGACGGAATGGACGGAATATACCAGGGTGGCGCACCCGGGTGCTCCCGGGGTGTTGATAACAGAGCACGTGTGGTAGGCGCCGGAGTGGCGCCCTGCGGCAGCCTCGTCGCAGGGCAGGCTCACCTAACCTCGATGGTCCCGCTGACCTGGGAGAAATTCTCGAACTAAGGCTGTCCAATCCGAGGGGGTGCGGCGTTAGCCTCGTGCTACGACCACTGAAGGAGGCTCCCATGAGCATGACTCTCGATGACCTGCCCCGCGTGTCCGAGTGCAACGCCCTCGGCTGTTCGTACAACGACCACTCGCACTGCCACGCGGCTGCTGTCACCATCGGCGGCGCGCCCGGCGACGCCGAGTGCGCGACCTTCATCCCGCTCGGCACGAAGGGCGGCCTCGACAAGGTCGTCAGCCACGTCGGCGCGTGCCAGCGCTCGGAGTGCGTCTTCAACTCGTCGCTCGAATGCACGGCGGCCGCCGTGCGCGTCGGGCCAGGAGCGGAGTCGGCAGACTGCCTCACCTACCAGGCCGCCTGACTCCCGCCGTCGCGCGCGCCTACTTCGCCCTTCAGGCGGCGGCAGGAGCGCTGTGGTGGGTCGCCGTGTTCACGGTTCCTCCCGTTCGGGAGGCGACGCTCGCGACCATCGATCCCGTCGCCATGGCCGTGTGGGACGTGCCCCTGTTCGTCCTCGCGTCGGCGATCGCGGCGACGGGGCAGCGGACCGCCGTCATCGTCGCGACCGCCTGGACCGTCGCCGTCACGGTGTTCCTCGGTCTCTTCGCCGTCGTCACCATGACGGCCGGGTGGGGAGCGGTGCTCATGACGGCGGCAGCGGCGGCATCCGTCCTCGCCTGTCTCGTGATCCTGCACGGGTCGGTTCCGACGCACTGGCTCATGGTCGGTCCCTTCCGCATCCGACCGGCACCGGCCGGCGCGTCGGTGGGGCGCCATGTCGGCGCGACCGCCGGTCAGATCGTCGTGTTCTGGGGGCTCGCGCTCGGTCTCGTCCCCGCGCTGCTGGTCTGGGTCGAGACGAGATGGATGCTGCACGTGCCGCTCCCTGCCGGGGTGCGGATCACGGGGATCGTCCTGTTCGTCGCCGCCAGCACGGTCGGTCTGTGGTCCGGTGCGGTCATGTCCACACACGGCGACGGTACGCCCCTTCCGATCGCGACGGCGCGACGACTGGTGGTCGGCGGGCCCTACCGCTTCGTCCGCAATCCGATGGCCGTCGCGGGGATCACCCAGGGCATCGCCGTCGGGCTGATGCTCTCGTCGTGGATCGTCGTGCTGTACGCGGTGTGCGGCTCAGTGGTGTGGAACGCAGCGATCCGCCCGCACGAGGAGCGCGACCTCGAGGCGCGATTCGGCGAGCAGTTCCGTCGCTACCGCAGTCAGGTGCGGTGCTGGGTGCCGCGCCTGACGCCCGTGCCCATCGATCAGTCCGCCGCTTCGCCGGTCGGCGCGTCGGCCGAGTAGACCTCGACGACTCCGTCGCCGAGAACGAACTGCAGACGGGTGCCGTCCGGGAACCGTTCGCGGAGTCCGTCCGGGGCCGCCTCCGAGACGATGACGCTCGACGCCGGGGCGAACGGCTCGGCGGCGCAGCTGGTGTACCAGGCGCCGGACCAGCCGTCCTCGGGGGAGGCGCTCCAGGCCTCGTCCGGGAGGATCTGGATGCACCGCGCCTTGTCGCCGTACCCGGTGTCGTACTGTGCCACGATCGGCGTCATCCCGGCGAGGGCTGCGAAGATGCGGCCGTCCTCGGGTCGAGCGCTGAGCACCTCCGGCCAGGCCCGGTCGGAGTCGAGGGCGAGCGTCGCCACGTGAGTGACGGCCGCGTCGGAGGTGGTCGGAGCGCCCGCTCCGCTCATCCGCGCACTCGCGGCTGCGGTGATGCCCACGGCGACGGTCGCGACCATCGCCAGCGATCCGGCCCAGGCGATGCCCGCCAGGACCCGGCGCTTCCGCGAACTCGTGGCGGTGGGCGCAGCACTCGGCTGAGCGGCTCGAGCGGTGGCGGCGACGGCAGCGGGGACGGTCGGAGGCGGCAGGTGCACCGGCGGTGCGGGGCGCTCCGGAGGGGGAACACGGTCGACCATCGGGGGTCGGCGTCGGTCGTCCCGGGCGCGGGCCTCGAGCTCGCTCAGGCGCCGTCGCGCGACCGGGTCGTCGTCGAGGCCGCCGCCCGGGCCGTACGCTCTCGCCTGCAGTGCGCGCAGCTCGGACTGCAGGTCGTCGTCCATCAGAGACCGAGCGATCCGGGTTCGACCGTGCCGGCCACTGCTTCGACTTCGGCGAGGGATTTGGTCTGCAGGAATGTGCAGAGGATCGACACCATCGCGAGTTCGCCGGAAAGCTCGAGCGTGCGCCCGGGGTTCATCTTCAGGTCGATGTCGCGCGCTTCGAAGGTGATCCCCCAGTGGATCGAGCCCAGCGGCTCGGGCTGGATGTAGGTGAGGGTCATCGAGTCCAGCAGGTTCAGCGAGATGAGCCCGGTGTCGAGTCCGTCGGCGCCGTCCTGCGGGATGACCTTCACTCGCTCGCTGATCGAGTAGCCCAGCGCGGCGAACTCCTCGAGCCACTGCTCGAGCATCTCCTTGCTGTGGAAGGGCATGACGGGACTCCCTGACTGAGTGCGCCGGATGGGGGTGCGACCATTATGACCCGTGCGTCGGGGTGTGGCATCCCCCGCCTAGGCTCGGAGGATGGCCATCGGATCCACGATGCACACCTTCACCGTGCAGCTCGCCGACGTCGATCGCGGCGTCTACGAGGAACTCTCCCTGCGTCTCGCCCGGCACGCGTCCGAGACGGCGGCGAACGTCCTGCTGCGCGTGCTCGCGTATGCGCTCGAGTACGAGGAGGGCATCGCGTTCAGCGAGGGGATCTCGGCGACGGACGAGCCCGCCGTGCTCGTCCGCGACGCGACCGGACGACTCACCGCGTGGATCGAGGTGGGTGCTCCGGACGCCGCACGCCTGCACGCCGGCAGCAAGGCGGCCGACCGGGTGGCCGTGTACACGCAGCGCGAGCCGAACCGGCTCGCCCAGGCGTGGGCGGGCAAGACGATCCACCGGGCGGCCGACATCCCCGTGTTCAGCTTCGATCGCGAGTTCGTCGAGGATGCGGCATCCGCTCTCGAGCGCCGCAACGCGGTCACGGTCTCCGTCACCGAGCGCCAGCTGTACCTCGACGTCAACGGGCGTTCGTCGTCCTCGCCGATCGCGGAGCAGCGGGTCGGCTGACGCGACCGGCGGGAACTGTCAACCCCGGTGGGGGAGGCTCGGTCCCGTTCGTAGGGTGCCGATGGAGGTTCCCATGGCACGTCGTGCGCGTGCGGCCGCGGCCGCATCCCTCATCGTCGGACTCGCCCTGGTCGTCGGACTCACCCTGGCCGGCTGCGGAGTGCGCCCGGCCGATGCCGACAGCACCCTCGAACGCATCGCGGAGGGCGGTGTCCTGCGCGTGGGCGTGACCGAGAACCCGCCCTGGACCGAGCTCGGTGATCAGCCGTCGGGCACGGAGGTGGCACTCATCGAGGAGTTCGCATCGCGGCACGGCGCCGAGCTCCGATGGCGGGAGGGGACCGAGGAGGTGCTCGTCGACGCCCTCCACGCGGGGGAGCTCGACATCGTCGTGGGCGGCCTCACCGACACGACGCCGTGGGTCGACGAGGCCGCTGTCACGGACGTGTACCGCGAAGTGACGAGCGCGTCCGGCGAGATCGAGAAGCACGTCATGCTCACTCGCGCCGGCGAGAACGGGTTCCTCATGGATCTCGAGGTCTTCCTCCGTGCGGAGGGCCGGCGATGACGCGGACCGCGTTGCGGCAGGGGCTCGACGAGGCCGGCCGGAAGGCGCTGCGCCGGGCCGTGCGCATGGAGTGGGCGACGATCGCCTTCCTCGCCGTCACGATTCCCGTCGTCGGCATCGTCACCGGCAGCTCGCAGGCGATGCGCGCCGCGTGGATCGAGGACATGCTCTCGCTCGCCCCGCCGATCGCCTTCCTCGTCGCTGTGCGCGTCATGTCCCGCGTGGCGAACCCGCGTTATCCCTACGGCTATTTCCGTTCGGTCGGCGTCGCCCACCTGGTGGCAGGGGTCGCGCTGCTCACCATGGGCGCGTTCCTGCTGATCGAGTCCGCGTCGACTCTCGTCCGGGGCGAGCGTCCCCCCATCGGTTCCGTCGAGGTCTTCGGTCAGTCGGTGTGGCTCGGCTGGTTCATGATGGCCGTCATGGCGGCGACCATTCCGCTGCCGATCTGGTTCGGGCGCGTGAAGATGCGCCTCGCGCGTCAGCTGCACAACAAGGTCCTGTACGCCGACGCCGACATGAACAAGGCCGACTGGATGACGGCCGTCGGCTCGATCGTCGGCGTGGGGGGCATCGGGGTGGGGCTCTGGTGGGCGGATGCCGCGGCCGCCATCTTCATCTCGGGCAGCATCCTGTGGGACGGGGTGAAGAACACGAAGGGGTCGATCACCGACCTCATGGACACCCGCGCCACGACGTTCGACGACGCGGAGCCGCATCCGGACATCGACAGGATCCACGATCATCTGTCGTCGCTCCGATGGGTCGATGAGGTCCGCACCCGCACCCGCGACCAGGGCCAGTTCTTCCATGTCGAGGCTTTCGTCAGGCCGCGCAAGGGTCGGATGCCGCGCCTCACGCAGCTCGAGAAGGCGCGAGCCGAATGCCGCGACCTGGACTGGAAGATGCACGACGTCGTCATCGTTCCGGTGGAGGAATTCCCCGAGACGGCGTCCGCGCGGTCGGGTGAGAGCTAGGCCCGAGCCTGGACGGGGCCTGGCAGTCCCGTGGGCATCGCCGATGCATGCCGTCACGGAGATGCGCCTCCCCGTAGCGTGGCCCTCACGTGATCGGCATCCGCTGGTCGCTCCTCTCCGCCGCAGCGGACCCCCGATCTCGAGCAGGTGCTTTCATCGCTTCAACCGCCACCGAGTCGCGTCTCGGTCCCGTCCGTCAGACTTACGCCGGAACAGCGCAGTTCCCTCCGATGGCGAAGGCGTTCACCGACGTCTCCCGCATCGTCCGCGAGACGGGGTTGCTGCATCGGACCCATGCCTTCTACGTCATGGTCGGCATCGCGCTGACGCTCGCTTTCGGCGGAGCGGTGACGGGATTCATCCTCCTCGGCGACAGCTGGTTCCAGCTGCTCATCGCCGGAGCCCTCGGCATCATCTTCACGCAGGTGGCCTTCCTCGCCCATGAGGCCGCGCACCGGCAGATCCTGAGCTCAGGCCCCGCCAACGATCGCCTCGCCCGCATCCTCGCGGCAGGTGTCGTCGGCATCAGCTACGCCTGGTGGACCGGCAAGCACACGCGGCACCACGCGAACCCGAACCGGGTCGGCAAGGACCCGGACATCGAGATCGACACGATCTCGTTCATCGAGACGGATGCCGCCTCTGCCCGGGGCCTGCGCCGCGCGATCACCAAGCGTCAGGGGTGGCTGTTCTTCCCGCTCCTCACCCTCGAGGGCCTCAACCTGCACTTCCTCGGGCTGAAGTTCCTCTTCACCGAGAAGGACGTGAAGGCTCGCTGGCTCGAGATCGGCATGATCGCCCTGCGCCTCGCTGTCGTCCTCGTCCCCGTGTTCCTGCTCCTGCCCCTCGGGATGGCTTTCGCGTTCGTCGGCGTGCAGCTCGCCGTCTTCGGCGTGTACATGGGCGCGTCGTTCGCCCCGAACCACAAGGGGATGCCGGTCATCGCCCCCGACGCGAAGCTCGACTTCTTCAGCAAGCAGGTGCGCACCTCCCGCAACATCCGCGGCGGCTGGTGGGCCACCTGGCTCATGGGCGGTCTGAACTACCAGGTGGAGCACCACCTGTTCCCGAACATGCCCCGCCCGCACCTGTCGAAGGCGCGCGAGATCGTCCGCGAGCATTGCGCGACCCTCGGCGTTCCGTACACCGAGACGAGCCTCGGCCGGTCGTACGCGATCGTGATCGACTATCTGAACCGCGTCGGCCTGGCCGCCCGCGACCCGTTCGACTGCCCCATGACGGCGGAGTTCCGCCGGGGCTGACGTCTCGAGGGCTGGGGTTCAGCCGGGCAGAGCGCCGAGGAAGGGTTCGGGATCGAGCGTCTTCCTCGGCGCTTCGTCGATCCGGGCGCGGAGCTCGGCGTCGACACTGCCGACGTAGAGCCATCCCATGAGCAGTTCGTGGTCGGCGAGCCCGTGCAGCGCGCGGACCTCGGGCGAATTCACGGCGAGGCCCGTTCGCCACATGACACCCCACCCGGCGCGCCAGAGCGCGAGTTCGAGGAGATGCGCGGCACCCGCGGCGGTCGCATGCTGCTCCCAGACCGGGACGGCAGGATGCGCCTTCGGGCTCGCGACGACGGCGATCAGCAGATCGGCGCGGAAGGGCTTCATGTTGGCCTGGCCCGGCTCGCGCTCGACGTTCGCGGCGGCGTCGAGGGCCCGTCCGAGACGTGCTCGGTCATCTCCGCGAAGCGTCAGCAGACGCCAGGGTCGGAGGGCCTTGTGGTCGGCCACCGGTGTCACCGCCGCGAGCAGCTCCCGCAACTCGTCGTCGCTCGGCGCGCCCGGTCCGACCTTCGCGAGCGACCGTCGCGTCGCCATCGCCTGCAGGACCGGATCGTCGAACGTCGCCATCCCTCCATCCTCGCTCCTCCGGAGGCGGGTGTCGCCGAGGCGGAGTAGCGTCCGGTGCATGACATGGCCCGTCCTGCACCTGACCCGCACGATCGAGTCCCCGCCACGCGAGGTGATCGCCTTCGCGGGCGACCCCGCGAACCTGCCGCGCTGGGCGGCGGGGCTGAGCAGCGGCATCCGGAACGAGGGCGGTCACTGGCTCGCGGACTCGCCCCTGGGGGACATCGAGGTCGCCTTCGTCGGGCCGGTCGAGGCAGGCGTCCTCGATCACGACGTGACGCTTCCCGACGGCACGGTCGTGCACAATCCGCTGCGCGTCCTGCGGAACGACGCTGGGAGCGAGGTCGTCTTCACGCTCTTCCGCCGCCGGGGGGTCACGGACGCGGAGTTCGCCGACGATGCCGCGGCGATCGAGGCGGACCTCGAGATGCTCCGAACGATCCTGGATCGCTGACCGGCCTTCCCGTGCCCGGGTCGCGGTGTTATCGTTCGTCTGAGTTATCAATCGATAACTGAAGCACTCTCCCGGAGGTGCGGTCGACGATGACAGCCCCCACGACATATCCCGACCTGATCGCCGAACTCGAGCGCCGTCGCGCCGACGCTGCGCGCGGCGGCCCCGCGCGAGCGCGCGAGCGGCACACCGCGCGCGGCAAGCTCCTCGCACGCGATCGCATCGACACTCTGCTCGACGTCGGGAGTCCCTTCCTCGAGGTCGGCGCGCTCGCGGGGCTCGATCTGTACGAGGACGACTGTCCCTCGGGCGGGGTCGTCGCCGGCGTAGGGGTCGTCCACGGCCGGCACGTGATGGTCGTCGCGAACGACGCCACCGTGAAGGGCGGCACGTACTACCCGATCACGGTCAAGAAGCACCTGCGCGCGCAGGAGATCGCCGCCGAGAATCGACTGCCGTGCGTGTATCTCGTCGACTCCGGCGGGGCGTTCCTGCCGATGCAGGACGAGGTGTTCCCCGACC